>Ga0154742_1070_pt3 | contig 13946 bp, 6 predicted proteins | sample Rifle2008BG16ft_FD_105750 | JGI IMG/M metagenome (GOLD analysis project Ga0154742, IMG submission 105750) | Candidatus Aminicenantes bacterium RBG_16_63_16 | reverse complement strand
GAAATTGAAGATAATGAGTGGCTGGTCCGCGCCACGAATCCCGTCGGCTAACCTGCGTTATTTACAACTTGGAAAGCATCGGAGAACAAGTCCCCCTCTCCCTGCGGATGGGAGAGGGTTCGGGTGAGGGTGAGTGAAGTCATCAGCCCCTCCCTTCTTTCCCCTCCCGCGCGGGGCGGGGAGCATGATACGAGTCCTTGACCTCACACCACGATTTCGTTGCACTCGCGAATGCCGCTCAAGTTGATCGAGGGGTTGAAGGTCCAGGAATACAGGTCGACCGCCCGGAAGTAGGGAAAGAAGTGGGCGCGGTAAAACGCGCTCGGCGAATAATATCCTTTCGTCCATTCGATGACCCCGATGCAGTCGAGGTCCCGGACATAGCCCAGAAACGCCTGGACGAACGCGGACTGTTCGCGGAGACTCAGGGCGGAATACGCCACGTGGTTGATCCAGGCCCAGCGCTCCTTCGTCCGGCCGAGGTGGTCGTGGAGGATGAAGTTGACGGCCCCCTGGGCGCGGCCGTGCTTTTCAAAGACAAGCGTCCGCGCGACATCCGGGAAGGCGAGTTCCCAGCCCAACTCCTCGCGCTCCCAGGCTCGGGCGAGCTGGATCTTTCCGCCGTAAGCGTTGAACAGGGACAGGCAGTCGTCGAGGTCAGTCTCGCGGTATTCACGGACGTTTGGGTCGGAGGTCAATGCGCCCCTCTCCCCCCGGCCCCCGGGAACCAGTCCCGTCGGTTCCCCCGTCGGCATAGCCGACGGGTCCCCCTCCGCTACGGGGGTCTTCGAAGCGCATTGACCTCCGACCCTGCTTCCTTTGCGGGCAGGCCTCGGCAGTCGGTCGCCGCCGACGATCTTGACGGCCGCTATTTCCCAGAGCTTCAACCCCTCGGAGGCGGCCGCCCGCCTGAGGTCGAGGATCCTGGCCAACACGCGCACGCGGTGTAGCCGCTCCACGCGATATCCTTCGGCCTGGAGCTTTTTCAACACCTGGGTGGAGCGGTGACCCGTCTCGAAGGTCGCGAGCGAGAAGTCGTATTGATAGCGCTCGTTGATGCGGATGGCCTCGCGGATGATGGCCGCCGCGAGCCCCTGGCGGAGCCACTCTTTTCTCGAGACCATCAGGCCGCTCCATAGACCCCTGTAGATCTTCTCTCGGTAATAGAACCGGTGCGGCAGGTTCGCCAGGAAGCAGACGATGTCGCCGTTTCGATAAGCCGCCAGAAGATGGTCGCCCTGCTCGAGACGCCCGAGGAGATAGCGGAGGAACGCGGGACGATAGAGGTTGGGGAAGGACGAGACTCCGTACTCATCCCGCCACGACGTATGGGCCATTCTCTCCAGCCCCTCGAGGTCCCCCCGGAAGGGCTCGATCGAAACGCCGGCGAGGCGGGACATCGTTGGCGGCCGATTCCTACCGTTTGCGCCCGGCCCACGGGGGCCGGCTTCGCTTAGCTTGCTCGGGCGGATAATAGACAGAAAGCCGCCCGATGTCAATTCCATCGACGGCCGGCGCGAGGCGCCCAAGCTCGCCGGGCACCGGCGCGACTATTCTCGACGCCCCACGCTCGGGTCGTTATCCATTCAGAATCTGACGTCTCCGCAGACAAGCCCTTCGGCGTTCGCCGTGGTAATCCTCGTCCAGCTCCACACGCCGCTGGCCTCATCAGAGACCCACAACCCCAGCGCGCCAAGGTCGGCGACGATCTCCTCCTGGCCGTCGAGATCAATGTCGGCCGCCGCCAGGTTCTCGGCGTTATCGGCGCTCACCTGGCTCAAAACGCCGCTGTCCCAAAGCCAGAGTCCCGCAGCGCCCCTGTCAATCATGAGTTCGTCGCCGGCGTCGGCATCGATATTCGCCGCCGCGATGTCCTCAGCGTTAGTGATGTAGAGATGGTCGCTGCCCCAGACTTCACCCCATGTTCCGCTATTCCACCGCCAGAGACCGACAGCCCCGAAATCGCCCAGGATTTCGTCGGTCCCATTGCCGTCCGTATCGATGGCGATCAGTTTGTCGGCGGTGGAACCCGTGATCTGATTCCAGATGCCGTTGTTGAATATCCAAATGCCCGGTCCTCCAAAATCTCCCGCAAAATCCTTGGTTCCATCCCCATCGATATCCGGCGCAACGATCGACTTAGCGTTTGTCCCCGTCAGTTGAGTCCAGCTTCCGCCGTTCCAGAACCAGACACCGAGGCCGCCGAAGTCGCAAAAGATCTCCTCGGCCCCATCGACGTCGGTATTCGCGGCGAGCATGGATTCTACATTCACTCCGGAGAACTGGGTCCAGGCCCCGCTGTCCCATTGCCAAACGCCGATACTCCCGAAATCACACACCAGCTCAGCCGCGTTATCCCCATCGGTGTCGGCGGCGATCATGGACTCCACGTTGGCGCCGGTGAGCTGGCTCCAGGTTCCGTTGTCCCGCAGCCAGACGCCGACACTGCCGAAATCGCCGATGACCTCAAGATAGCTGTCCCCGTCGGTGTCGCCGACAACCATGCCATCAGCGTTCACGCCGCTCATCTGGCTCCAGATGCTGCTGTTCCACAGCCATAATCCCATGGTGCCCAGGTCGGCCACGATGGAGGAGGTCACGGGATCCCCCGTGCGCATCAGAAAATCAAGGTACTGGTGCATGATGGAGTTCCTGGAGGCCGCCGGGATTCCCCCGAATTCAAAGGAGACGCCGATCGTCCTATAGTTTCCGAAGCTTCTGACAATTCCACTGTGATAGGCTGGACTCTGGTTGTTCCAGATCACGAAGGCGTCGTTGACACCGCCCTCGACGGCCAGGTGGTCGATGCTGGAATTATCGCCGCCGTAGGCGAAGCTCAGGCCTTGAGTGAACGTCCAGGCCGCTCCGCCGACCGTACCCAAGTCTCCGCTTCCACTCCCGGCGCCCGCAATCCCGAAATACGGATGAACGGTCGTGGGGGCATCATAGGACCAGGTATCACCGCCCTCCATATAAAGCCTTCCGCCGGCATCCAGGTAACTTTTGAGGGCGGCGCCTTCCACCGCGCTCAGGACGTGGTTGTTGCTGAAGACGCCCAGACAGACGAAGACCATGGGATGGTTGGCCGGGCTGATGGAGGCCGGAAACGAGGTGGCATAGGTCGTTAGATATCCGTTGCCCTGGGCGGCGCTGTTAATGGCCGGGCCGCTGTTCAGATTGCCGTCCACATCAATGATCAAGACTGAGGCCGGCGGTGTCCCGGTGTAATCCTGGTTCGTCTGGTTCGTGGTCACGTTGCTGTACGACCGCGAGACCGGCGAGAACGTATGGCCCGCCTTCGTGGGCGTCACCGTCCCCGACCACCCGTAGGTCACCGTTCCGGTGTAGTCTCCGCCGGCATCCGTCTGGGGTGTCCCCGGCAAACCGTTCATCGCCACCCCGGCGATCGGCGTGCCTCCGGATGTCTGAATATGCCCCGAGATGATGGGGCTCGCCGGCAGTGTCCCGGTGTAATCCTGGTTCGTCTGGTTCGTGGTCACGTTGCTGTACGACCGCGAGATCGGTGAAAAGGTGTAGCCCGTCTTCGCCGGCGTCACCGTCCCCGACCATCCGAAGGTGACCGTCCCGGTGTAGTTCCCGCTGGCATCCGTCTGGGGAGTCCCCGGCAACCCATTCATCACCACACCCGCTATCGCCGTCCCTCCGGCGGTCTGGATGTGCCCCGAGATCGTCGGGTTGACGCGATAGAGGTATTTCAGGAACCCGCTCCAAAAGGACCCCGCGTTGTATGCTCTCACTCTCAGATAATAGGACTGGGTAGTGGCCGCCGTGTAATTGAGGTGAAACTGAAGGTTGCCTCCTGAATCGTCATCGTACGCGACCCGGGTCACCCCCCCGCTATCCGAATAGAGTTCACCGTAGGTATCTCCAGACGCGGAAGACACCGGGAAATCGCAGGTTGAGTAAAATTCAAATCGCGTTCCCGCTGTCATGGGGATGACGTACCAATCATAAAGATCGGCAGAGCTCAGGGTATGGCGTCCATGGGACTGCTCGACCGTCGTTGGGGTCAGGGCCGTCGCCCCGGGTCCCGTATTGTCCGAGGGATCCCAGGCGTCGCCGCCGGCGGTGTAAATCCAGAGAATTCCCGAGGTATCGTCGGCGTGAAGCGTGCGCTTTTGCGTTTCGCCTGCGGAGCCGTATCCATACATGGTTTTAGCCGTGTCGTACACGCCGTCGCCGATATCCCCGTAAAGATCCCTCAGGTTCAACCAGTGACCCAGCTCGTGGGTGGCGATATTCCAGATATCATAGATCCCGGCGGCGCCGGTCGTACCCCAAGTGTAATAGTCATTGAACACCAGGTCGCACTCCACGATCTGCGTTCCGGAATACCAATACACCGTAAAGCCGAGAGTGCCGGCGCCGGCGCTGGCCCACATCACCTCGTTGTGTCCGTTGTAAGAATAATTTGTGGCGCTGGTCGAGCCATTATAGATGAAGCTGTATTTCGCGCCGACGTTATTCCACGTATTGGCCCCGGCAATGACCGCGGCCCCCTCGCCAGTGGTATCGGCCGTGTTCTCGTTGATCTCATAGAGCACGTAGGGATGGGTCCCGGTCCACTTGACGCCGCCATACCCAAAGGTGACTTTGAACGTATAGGCGTTGCTTGTGCCGACGCCGGTCGTCACCGTGACGGGCCCGCTGCTCGAGGAGGCCGGGTAGCCGCTGACCAGGCCGGTCGGGACTTGTTGACAATTTATCTGGGTATTGGTCCAGGACGAGATTGGCGCCGCGATCTTCGGCTGGCCGGACCGGTAGAAGAATTCGACGTTGCTGGTCCCCTGAGCGGTTCCGAAATTTGACCCATAAACGATGACCGGGGTGCCGGTGCCCGCCGAGCCGATCGTGGGAGACAGGCTTGTGATCTGGGGCACCCCCGAGACGGTGATCGTCTTGGTATACTGGTTATCGCCCTCGTTCGTTTCTGTAATTCGCGCGTCATAATCGACGACGATCTGAACGGTATGGCTCCCGGCGGTCAGACTACCGATGCTAAAATCCGAGGCATAAGAGTAATAGCCGGCGTTGAGCGGGGCGGCGGTCCACCATGTCCCCTTATCTATCCCATCAACATAGAGCCGGGAATAGAACGTCGCTTCGGTGGGGGCAGATCCGTTATTGAGGACCGCCCAATCGACATAAAGCGTGTCGTTGATCGTGAGAGGGGCATCGTCCAGGTGATCGCCCGTATGGGTCGAGACGACGATCTTATCGGACCAGCCGGCCGGTTGATAGGGGGTTAAATTCGGGCCGAGTGTCTTCTGGAGGACGATGTCATCGACGTAGGCGCCTTCCATCACGACGGAGGCGTCACTGACGAACTTGAACGCGATCCAAACCGAAGAATCTCCCAGGCGATTCGACAGGTCGAAATTCACGAGTTGCCAGCCACCGGAGTCGCCGGAGATTGCCCAGCCAATGAAATGTATGCCGTCTGCGGAAGAGTACCATTGGAACTCGTCGTGACCGGACTCGCTCTTGTTCCAATAATAGAACAGAAGCTCGGCGTCGACGGCATCGCTCAGATCGAACGGCCCGTAAATCAGCCAGGCGTCCATATTGTTCGGATAATAATTGTACTGAGGGTTCAGACCGGACGCCCCGCCGTTCGCGCACCAGGCGCTCCAATAGCCCACGTGGGGCTTCCAGTCATCATCATCCCAGGTCGGGTCGCCCAGCACGGTCCAGCCGCTGCTGGGAAAGATGCCCTCAAATGTCTCCGTCATGATGGTCGTCCAGCCGGCGTTGACGACCGGCGGCCCGGCCTGTCCGGCGGAGTCCTTGGCCGGCTCCTCTTCCTCGTCGGCGGGGATTCCAGTTTTTACCAAATTTATAGGAAGCACCGCTTGGCGTGGTGTGCCGATACGGGGAGTCTCCGGCGCCTTGAGGTTTTCGCCGGAGGGGGCCGAACCCGTGACAGGGAGCGGCGTCAGGGGACCCCCGCTCTCCTGTTGGATGATCTGGATCATGCCGATAAAATCATTGACGTTGGCGCCCAACCCGAGGATCTTGTCCCCGACCACGGTGAACTTGCCCTGGTGCCAACCGACAACCGGAAAATCCTTCTGCTGCAAGAAGACGATCGTCTTCTCACCGAGTGTGAAGCCGGGCGTATCCGTGACAACCTGGGTGATGTCGCCGACTTGGCCGCCCGGGACCTTGATCATCACGGTTCGATTGCCGGATCCTTTGATATACTGATTGGCATCGATCGTGACGTAGGTATAGATATTCCTGCCGGCTCCGGTGTCTTCCCATTGAGAGACCAGATTGACGACATCTCCCAAGACGATGGAATCCGCCATCTGGGTCATTTGTTCGACGCTCAGCTTTTGTACGATCCCGAACATGCCGGCGGAGATGGCCGCCAGAGCGAAGATCAAGAGCCAGAATTTCCTGACAGTCCTCTTGTTCATTTCTCTCCTCCTTGCCCGAATCCGTCCTTCTTCTTGGAAAGATCAATGAGTGCCATTTTTTCGACCGGGGCCGTGAACCCCTCACTGCCCCTGCCGATGAAAATCAGGTCGGCTTTCTGTATTTTTTCACTCAAGCTCAGCTTATGAGCAGAAATCTGGCCATCGAACACGGAGATTGGGAATAGCCTGAAAACCAGAAAAAACAGTGAGGCAAGGTATAAAACCGTCCTTCCGATGGCTCGCCGACACCACGGAATCTTGAAAATGGCCTTGACCCCCAACCTCCCCCAGTTTGTTAGGGCCGGTCAAAACGACTTCGGGAAAAGCCTTCTTTCTCCGACCCCTTCCCTAAACAGAAGTCCTTACGGGATACCGCTTTTCTCGGGTTCTCCGGTATAGTCTAATAAGTATGGCTTTTTATCGTTAAGGATATTACCCCGAAGAAAGTGACATCCCTTACCCACAGCCTCCTTAGTTTTTTCTCATATACAAATAAAGACCGTTTGTGAAGTGTTTTGTTAGGGTATTTTGACGCAACCTGAAAGCTGCCGGTCTGGCTGTGGCCGCAGACGTATGGGCATTGACATAAAAAGACTGTTGAATATTATTACAATTCCAAGGTTTTTTTGCGCATGGGTGTCGAAGAGAAGAAAGGGCGTCTGTTTTCCTCCTGGAAGGAGATCGCGGATTACCTTGGATGCGACGTCAGGACCTGCCGCCGCTGGGAGCTGACCCGGGGGCTGCCGATTCACCGGCTCGATGGCGGGTCAAGATCACGTATATTTGCCTACCAGCATGAACTCGATGACTGGGTCAAGGGGAAAAACGGGACGTCTGAGAGACTGGACGACGAGAGCCGGGCTGGCGACCTCGGCCCCGCTGAGCCGGCTCCTGCCGGCGCCCGCCTCATGCGCCGGTATCTTTATTTCGGGATTCCGTTCATCGCCGCCGGCGCCCTGCTATTCCTTTACTTCCTTAGGCCTTTTGCCCGTCACTCCGATCCCCATGATTTCCGTATTGACGGCTCGGAACTCGTCGTTCTCGCCAAGAACGGCCGTGAATTGTGGCGATTTGATACGCACATCGAAAACCTGATTGATGATAAAGCTTACCACAGCCGGTTTCAGAGGAAAAAAGAGAGCACACTTAGCCTCGGCGTCAACCTCCCCTGGGTCATAATCAAGGATATCAACCGGGACCAGAAGTCCGAAGTCCTGTTTTGCACCTGGGCATCCGACGAGCATAGAGGTGGCGATCTCATCTGCTTCGGCAAGGGAGGCAAGGAGATCTGGCGCTTTAAGGGCGGCCGCGAAATGTGGTGCGGGACAAGGCCTTACAGCAGTGAATATAATACGGCAGGTTTCGACACGCTGGACATCGATGGTGACGGCAGCCTGGAAACTGTTGTCATCAGCCATCAAACCCCAAACTGGCTCGCCCAGCTTGCCCTGATAGACTCAAACGGGCGGATGATCGGCGAGTTTTGGAATTCCGGCCATTTGGCCGATTTTATCCTTGCCGACTTGCAGAGTGATGGTCGAAAAGAGCTTCTGGTCGTCGGACTTAATAATGAATACGAGAGGGGATGCCTGATCGTCTTCGATCCCCGGGCCATCTCCGGCGGCTCGCCCCAGTCGAAAGCGGAGTTCACCTGCCGGGGCGTGAAACCCGGGACGGAAGAATACTATCTCCTCTTCCCGCGGACGGATGTGGACATAGAATCCCATCCCGTTGAGGCGGTGGGGAAAATAGTCGCGGAAAATCCGAACATCCTGTCATTGGAAACGGCCATCAGCGGCATCTACTTTATCCTGGATTTCGATTTGGCGGTCGAGGATGTCACGCTCAGCCACGGCTTTATGCAAAAGCACCACGAGGCGCTTCTCGCCGGGAAAGTGCACAGCAGCCTGGACGACCCGGGTTATAAAGAGGCCCTGATCAAGGGCGTCCTGTATTATGACGGCAAAGGCTGGACGACAAAGCCGATGCGGGTCGAGCGCCCGCCGCAATAAGCCACCCTCACCCCGACCCTGTCCCATTAAAGGGAGAGGAAATCGAAAGGCAGCAAGTCCGACAAGGGGGACGGTCTAAGTTTTCGTCGTCGATGCTATGCTAGTCAATGATCCCGCCGCCGGCGACGGCGTCCCGCGCGTAAAAGACAACCGATTGGCCAGGGGCGATCGCCCGCTGCGGCCTGTCGAAATCGACCCTGACCCGCCCTTTCCGAAGAGGCGTAACCAGCGCCGCCGCCGCTTCGTGGCGGTGTCTTATCCTGGCCCTGACGTTGACGGGCGCGGCGAGCTTCTCGAGCGAAATCCAGTTCACCAAGGACGCGGTCAGCATCTTCGAGAACAGGTCGCCCCCCTCGCCGACAAACACCGTGTTGGTGGGGCCGTCGATCCCCACGACATAGAGAGGCCGGGCCGCCGCGATGCCCAGACCCCGCCGCTGCCCGACCGTAAAATAGCCGATGCCCTTGTGCTTGCCCAGGATTCCCCCCTCGCCGTCCTTGATCGGGCCGGGGACAAACGCCCGCGGGCTCCGTTTCTTCAGGAACTCGGGATAATCTCCGAGGGGGGCGAAGCAGATCTCCTGGCTCTCCGCCTTATCGGCGACCCGAAGCCCCCATTTTCGGGCCAGCGCCCTGACCTCGCGCTTCAGCATGCCGCCGACGGGAAAAATGCTCCGGGCGAGCTGCTCCTGGGTCAGCGTATAGAGGAAATAAGATTGGTCTTTGGCGGCGTCACTGCCTTTCTTGAGCCGGTAGCGGCCCGAATCCCGGTGATAGGCGACCCGCGCGTGGTGTCCGGTGGCGATGAGGCCGGCGCCGAGCCGGGCGGCCCGCTGGGCGAGCAGCCGAAACTTGATGTGCTCGTTGCACCGAATGCAAGGGTTGGGAGTCCGGCCGCGGCCGTATTCCCGGCAGAAATCCTTGATCACCGACGCCTCGAACTCCTTCCGGAGATCGACGACGAAGTGGGAGATGCCGAGGTCGAAAGCCGCCTGGTGGGCGTCCTCGACGGCCTTGGAACCGCAGCAGGCCCTGAGCTCCTCCGACCGGCAGAGCTCGCGCGGCAAGCCGTAGAGGTTCATGGTCACGCCGATGACCTCGTATCCCTGCTCCTTGAGGAGGCCGGCGGCGACCGTCGAATCGACGCCGCCGCTCATCGCGGCGACCACCCTCTTCTTGTCTTTTTTTCCGGCCATGCTCGCGCCCCCTAGAATAGCAGAATTCACGGTTTGATAAAATGAGCCGCCTCGTGGCCTTCTTCGCCCCTTCGGGCTCACCTTTTGGGAGGATACCGTAGGCGGCCCGATCACCCTGGCATTGCTCTTCCCGGGGGATTGACGGATTCTGGCTGCGGAGAGATGATGTCCGCGCGGCAATACTGGCGAAGCGGCACTGCCGCAGCGCATTCGCTTGATGATCGCCCGATTTTGGCGTATCGTAAGAGGTGAGTCTTAAGGATAATCCAATGAAAAAGCATGCTCTTATCACCCGGGTGGCGCTGTTGGTCCTGGGCGCCGCGATCCCGGCTTCCGTTTTCGCACAGCCGAAGCCGTGGAAGGACGTCAAGTTCGAGTTCAGCACCGGCATTTCCTGGGAAGTGCTGCCCCTCAGTTCATCCTATCTGCACAAATATTCTCCCCCCTTCCTTTCCGGCGCCTACGTGAGCACGGCCCAGCAGACGATCAACCTCGAGGGGAAAGCCAACTGGGGAGTCAACGCGGCCATGACGTACTTTCCCGTCGAGCACCTGGGCGTCCAGTTCCAGGTCGAATTCGGACGCCCGCGTCTCAAGGGAAAAAACACCAACTATGACGTCTCTCTGAACTACTCCCTATCAACTCCCGCAGGTTCCCCGCCGTATCCCTACATTTTCGAGAGGTCCTACGGCTGGCCGAGCACCGAGGGAACCGTGGACGAGCTTTGTTTCAGCCTGAATGCCGTCGTCCGGCTGCCGTTGTCCAAGCGGCTGACGCTCAACTTTTCCGGCGGCCCCACGTACTTCCTGGTCAAGAGCGAGCAGGTCGGGCTGGCCTACTCGAGATATTGGATGGAGGAGGGGTACTTCAATGGCGAGACGTTTCAGCTCAAGTTCAAGCTGGGCTCGTTCGGCAGGCTCGGCATGAACGCAGGAGGGGAGTTCAACTGGCTTGTCTTCAGGACGGTGGCCGTTGTCGCCGATATCCGGTACTACTCGACCTCGGAAGTCAAGCTCTCCGTCAAGGTCCTGCAGAACGAAATGCTCAACCGGCCCCTTGCCGAAACGGCGGCGACCATGAAGCTTGGGAAGATAGGGTTCAACCCCTCATTCTACCGCGTGAACCTGGGGTTGAAGTACCTGTTTTAGGACGAACCGCGGGATTATTTCTTCTCTTCTGCGGCCGCGGGCTTCTCGCAACAACCCTTCATCATGGCGCAACCCTCGCCAATCTTGGCGACGTGCTCCTGGATCTTTTTCACCGTCTCCGGGTTCTTCGAGGTGATCTTGATGGCCACGCCGTCGGCCGTGGTCTCGACCTTCTTCTCGACGTCTTTCGCCATCATCGGGCAGTCCGCCGAGCCACCCGCGGCCTTCATGCCATGGCCCATCATCCCCTTACCCATCATCCCGCAGCAGCCCTTGGCCTCGCCGGCCTTTCCCCGCATCATCGGGCAGCCGCCGGCCAGGCCGGCTGTTCCGTGCTGCATCATCCGGCCGTGCATCAGGCCGGTCTTTCCCTCGGTCTCCTGCTTCTTCAGGTATTTCTCCGGGTCCTTGGCAAAGGAGTCCTTGCATCCGGGGTTGCAGAAATAATAGGTCGTCCCCTTGTACTCATAGGTGGCCTTGGCCTCGGCTTTTTTGACCGTCATGCCGCAAACGGGGTCGATGGCCGTGTCGTCGGATTTTTGCTGGCTCACGCCCGTCAGAACAAAGACGAAGGCGAGCGCCATGAAAATCGTCAACAGCTTGTGGTTTTTCAAGGCATTTCCTCCTGTCGAAAATCCTTCTTATTCTACACTATTCCTATAAGAATTGTCAAAGCTCGCCAGCAGCCACGAAGATTTTCATCGCCATTTTCAGCCTTCTTATTGCCGGATCTTCATCCGCCGCAGCCGGAGCGAGTTCGTCACGACCGAAACCGAGCTGAAGGCCATGGCCGCCGAGGCAATGATCGGGTCGAGCAGGACCCCAAAGAATGGATAGAGCGCGCCGGCGGCGACCGGGATGCCGATGACGTTGTAAATGAACGCCCAGAACAGGTTCTGCTTGATGACCCGGATGGTCTTCTTGCTCAGGGCGATGGCCGAGGCCACGGCGCCCAGGTCGCCGCGGATGAGCGTGATGTCCGAGGCCTCCATGGCCACGTCCGTCCCGGTGCCGATAGCGATCCCGACATCGGCCCGGGCCAGCGCGGGCGCATCGTTGATCCCGTCACCTACCATGGCCACTTTTTTCCCCGACTTTTGAAGGCGCTCGATCTCCCGGAGCTTATCCTCGGGCCGGACCTGGGCGATGACTGTCTCGATTCCCACCGACCGGGCGACGGCCTCGGCGGTCCGGCGCTCATCTCCGGTCAGCATGACGACGTCGATCCCGAGGCGCTTGAGGCTCGCGACGGCCTCGGCGGAGTTGTCTTTCAGCGTATCGGCCACCGCCAGAAGCCCCGCAGCCTGTCCATCCACGGCAGCAAAGATCACGGTCTTGCCCTGGGCGGTCAATTCCCCGGCCTGTTTCGCCCACAATTCACTTTCCAGTCCGTGCTCTTTCATCAGGCTTATATTGCCCAGGAGGACATTCCTTCCGTTGATCCGGGCGACGACGCCCTGCCCTTCGACCGCCTGGAAAGACTCGGGTTCGACGAGCGGCAGATTTTTCTCGCCCGCGAAGTGGAGGACCGCCAGCGCCAGCGGGTGCTCCGACCGCCGTTCGGCCGAGGCCGCCAGCGTGATCAGTTCCGCCTCGCTGATTTGACCGGCCATCAGGACATCCGTCACCTCGGGCTCTCCCTTGGTGAGTGTTCCCGTCTTGTCAAAGAGGATTGTATCGACCTTGTGGATGGTTTCGAGGCTCTCGCCGCCCTTGATCAGGATGCCGTGCTCGGCGCCGCGGCCGGTGCCCACCATGACCGCCGTCGGAGTCGCCAGCCCCAAAGCGCAGGGGCATGCGATGATCAGCACGGCCACGAAGTTGAGCAAAGCGAACGCAAAGGCCGGAGCGGGCCCGAAGACAAACCAGACGACAAAGGTGACCACCGCGATGGACATGACGACGGGAACAAAGTACCCGGCGATAACATCCGCCAGACGCTGAATGGGCGCCTTCGAGCCCTGGGCCTCCCGGACGAGCCGGATGATCTGGGCCAGGGCCGTGTCCTTGCCGACCTTGGTCGCCCGGAACCGGAAGCTTCCGGTCTTGTTGAGCGTCGCCCCGATCACCTCGTTACCCGGCCCTTTCCTGACCGGCATGCTCTCGCCCGTGATCATCGACTCGTCGACCGCTGAGCGGCCGTCCTCCACGACGCCGTCGACGGGAATGCGCTCGCCCGGGCGCACGACGATCAGGTCGCCGAGCAGGACTTCCTTTATGGGGATGTCGGATTCCAGGCCGTCGCGCACGACGCGGGCCGTTTTGGGCTCAAGACCGGCGAGCTTCTTGATGGCTTCGGAGGTGCGGCCCTTGGCCCCGGCCTCGAGCAGACGGCCGAAGAGAATCAAGGCGATAATGAAAGCCGACGTGTCGAAATAGACCGTTGGCTTGATACCGGCTCCGGTGAAAAAGGCCGGAAACACCGTCGCCGCGGCGCTGTAGAGGTAGGCGGCCAGCGTGCCGACGGCGATCAGGGTGTTCATGTCCGCGTTCCGGTGCCGGAACGCGAGCCAAGCTCCCCGCAGGAACGGCCAGCCGATCACGAACTCGACGGGCGTCGCCAGGGCCCAGAGGAAAAAGAAGTTCTGAAGGAAACCCGGCGCCCAGGGAAACCAGTGGGGCATGCTCCCGATGAAAATGAGGACGGCGAGGACGATGCCCGCGATGAACCGGGCTTTCAACCGCAGGTATTCCTTGAGGCGCATAGCTTCTTCGATGTCCACCGCCTCTTCGGTTTCCGGGACGACCAGGACTTTGTAGCCCGCGCCCTCGATCGCCCGGCGCAGCTCGGCCAGATTTGTTTCCGCGGGGAGGTATTCCACCCCAGCCCTGCCGGTGGCCAGGTTCACTGAGGCCCTGACAACACCGCGCACTGCGGCGAGCGCCCGTTCGATATTCTGGACGCAGCCGGCGCAGACAATCCCGTCGATCGGGATCTCGACCGTCACCGTGCCCACATCATAGCCGATGTCCCGGATCGATTTGACGAAGGCCTCGGGCTTGACCAGGCCCGGGTTGAAGACAACGGTGGCCCGCGAGGTGGCGTAGTTCACGGCCGCCTGTTCGATCCCGGCCACGGCGCGCAGCCCCTTCTCGATGTTGGAGGCGCAACCGGCGCAATGCATGCCGCGGACAGGAAGGTCGAGAC
>Ga0154742_1050_pt1 | contig 14021 bp, 9 predicted proteins | sample Rifle2008BG16ft_FD_105750 | JGI IMG/M metagenome (GOLD analysis project Ga0154742, IMG submission 105750) | Candidatus Aminicenantes bacterium RBG_16_63_16 | reverse complement strand
ATCGCCCGCTTGACGAATTGCGTCCTCTCGGCGGGATGGTCGGGCGCGACGAGCTCGACCCGCCGCTCCTTCAGGTTGGCCAGGAGCTTTTCGACCGCATCGGCCGAATCCAGGTCCGCGAGATCCACGACGAGAACCACCGCGTCGGCGGCTTTTATGACCTCGACCACGTCGGATTCCAGGTCCTCCGGCGCGAGCGGCGGCGTGTCGACGAGCTGGATCAGGATGTTCTCGAACTTCATCATGTAAGGCGCCGGAGTCCGGGTCGTGTAAGGGTAATCGCCGACTTCGGGCTGGGCCCCGGTGAGCGCCGCGATGAGGCTCGACTTGCCGCTGTTCGGGGGACCGATGACGGCCACCTGCCCGGCGCCTGATTTCTCGACATGGAAGCTCGGCCCGTGCCTCGCCACCGCCGGCCGCGCCTGCTGCCCCGCCTTGATCTTGGCGATCTTGGTCTTGATCATGGCCCGCATCTTTTCCGTCCCCTTGTGCTTGGGGATGGTGGCCATCATCTCGTCCAGGGCGGCGAGCTTCTCCTCGGGCGTTTTGGCCTCCCGGAATTTGCGGTCGGCCTCGAGATATTGGGGCGTCAGGTTGGCCGGCATGGTGCGTTCCTAAGGTGCAAATTATAATCGAACACCGGCCGCGATTCAAAGCGCTGCAGATAACGAACTAGTATCCCGTCTCGTAAATCTCGTTCCGAAGTTCTCAGCACAGACGGGGTACTTCCAGGGGGGAGTCAGGCTCCCCCCTCGGCGCTTCGTTTCACTCCGCTGACCCCCTGAGGGGAACGACGCCGTCCCCCTCAAACTCCCCCGCGGTGGTGCGTCTGCTTTGCCCATTTTAATAGGTGAGTTATTTGCGAGACGCACCACTAGGAAAACTTATTGATTTGCCGCCGAGGTTCAATGGATATGATAGAATGAATTTTATGAGATCAATTTCGCCGGCTGGCGCTAAAAAATCAGTGCCCGCGCTCGACAAGAAAAAAAGGCGCTCTCAATATGTGAAGGCGAGACTTGGCCAGCTTTTGGGCTGGCAGGAAACATTCGACGCCGCCCTCGATATTAATGCCCTGATCTCAAAGGATTTCGACATCCTGAAAATCAACAGGGCAGGGTATGAGAATCTTGGGAAGAAGCCGGAAGAATTGCTGGGAAAAAAGTGCTACCAAGTCGTCCACGGTCTCGATTCTCCCATCCAGGGATGCCCTTGCACCATGACGCTGAAAACGAAATCGGCTGGGCAGGGGGAAATCCGTGATCATGGCAGGAATTATATTGTCACGGCCTCTCCGATATTGGATGAGAAGAACGAGATTGTGGCCTTTGCCCATACCATCAAAGATATCACGGACCGCGTCCAGGCCGAGGCAGCGTTGAAGGATGCTTATGACAAAATGGAAATGAAAGTGGAGGCGCGGACAGCCGATCTCATGACCGCCAACACGCAGTTGAGACGGGAAGTCAAAGAACGCAGACAGGCAGAAAAGGCTTTGAGAAAAACGGAACGGGGACTTCATAAGCAGAAATCAGAACTGGCTCAGAAAAATATCGCTCTTCGAGAAATTATCGCTCAGATCGGCTTGGAGAAGCAAAGGCTGAAAGAGGAAATCAGGGTTAATATTGAGACATTGGTATTTCCCATCTTAGAGAGGATGAAGAAGGATCAGGACAGCACGGAATATGTCAGGTTGCTCAGGCATCATTTGGAATACCTGGCCTCAAGCTATGGGATCAAAATATCCGAGGGAAGCCAGAAACTCACTCCCAAAGAGATGGAGATTTGCGGGATGGTCAAAGCCGCCCTCACCAATAAAGATATCGCCACACTTTTAAATGTCTCCAGCCAGACCGTGGAATGGCACCGGAAGAGGATTAGACAAAAGCTCGGGCTGGCCAACCGAGGAATCAATTTGAGCGCCTATCTGCGTGATCTCTGATCCCTGGTTTTTCATGGCGTAAGACGGGGGGATTAGCCCCCCAGTTTCCACCTATTCTTCACCTGTTGTTATCAGAAGGCAGAAAATTTATGGTGTCAGCATAAATTTAGTCTGGCACCAGCCAAAGTGCAACGATCGATGATTGTCTGGTCTGCCATGAAAACCAAGTCCAAGCCTTCGAAGAATGTTCGCCCCGGAAGAATCCCCCTGGTATTGCTCCTGACCGGGTTTATCAGTCTCGTAACGGCTTCTGCCTTCCTGTTTAAGTTAGGGGCGGAGCGTATCCACCAGCCCCTAGAATTCAATCATAAGATTCACGCCGACAGCGGAATTGAATGCAGTGAGTGCCACCAGAATTTTCGCTCCCATGCGTCTTCTGGAAGACCAAAGCTCGAAATTTGCTCGAGTTGTCACAGCGAGCCTCAAGGCCAGGGTGATGAGGAGAAAAAGCTCCAGGCCTATATCCGGAAAGGGGAAGAAATCGCCTGGCAGAGGCTGTACCGCGTTCCCCCGGACGTCTATTTTTCCCATAGAACTCATGTTGTTCTTGGAGAGATAGAATGCCAAAAATGCCACGGGGATATTGGCTCGAGCTCAAAGTCTCCCCCGGCCGCGATCAAGATTTCCATGAAAAAATGCATGTCCTGTCACAAAGAAAGACACGCGACTAACGACTGTATCGCCTGTCATCGATAGAAGAAAATAGGATGAAGAGAAGAGATTTCTTAAAAATTGGCGGTGGAGCCTCCCTGGCCTGGCCGTTGTCCGGATGTGCCATTGGCAAATTGTCGGAGCGAGTCACAAACACGACCTGGTCAGGCAACCTGGAGAGCTGGATTCCAACCGTTTGCGGGGCGTGTCCAGGAGGGTGTGGCATTCTGGTAAGAAAAATCGATGACCGCGTTGTCAAGGTCGAGGGAAATCCCTGGCATCCCTTAAACCGAGACAAAGTTTGCCCCAGGGGTCAAGCGGCAGTTGATCTCCTCTACAATCCAGCCAGAATCCAAGCGCCTCAAAAAAGAGTCGGGGGCCGCGCTTCACGAAAATGGCAGGAAATTACCTGGGAGGAGGCGTTAGCTATCCTTTCAGAGAAGTTGATTCAACTCAGGAATGAGGGAAAATCCCACACCGTTATCTTTCTTGGACAATTGGACAGCTCCGCTTCAGCCGAACTTCTGTCCAGATTCATGAGGACATATGGAAGTCCCAATCAAATCCAGTTTGATCCCTGGGAGATTTTGGAAAATGTTTACTCCCACTCCCATGGAATCCGGGATCTGCTGGCCTTCGATTTTGAGAATTGCAGGTATATTCTTTCATTCGGTGCCCAGTTCTTGACCAACTGGCCGACCTCCCTGGAAGTCCAGAGAGCTTATGGAGAGAGAAGGTCCAAGCGCGATCTCAAAATCGTCCAGGTCGAGCCGCGCTTTTCTCTCACGGCCTCCCGAGCGGACAGCTGGATCCCCGTTCGTCCCGGCACAGAGGGCTTGCTGGCACTGGGTATCGCCTCTGTCATGGTCAGAGAACGGCTCTATGATGAAGAATTCATCGACCGTTTTACGTCGAAATTCGAAGACTGGACTGATCAGCGAGGTGAGAAAGTCGAGGGGTTCAGGACCGCCATCCTGCGGCGATTCCGATTGGAAGACATCTCCGATAAAACCGGGGTGCCCCTAAAGACACTCATCGAGACCGCCAAAGAATTCTCCTCGTCAGAACGGGCTCTAGCTATCGCCGATTATAATCTCTTTTTTCACAAGGATGGATTCTTCCAAGCTTCCGCCATCCACGCGCTCAACGCCCTGGGCGGTTTTATCGATAAGCCCGGGGGCGTGGTTCGGCAGAGGAAGGCGCCTTTGAAAGCTCTACCTGAACCCCAGGTGGATGAAATAGCGAAAAAAGCGCTTTCGCAACCCCGGTTGGATTGGCCCGTCAAGAGTTCCCGCGCCGGCACTCTGGGAGGCAATCCTTACGAGATCAATTGCCTAATGCTCTCACCCCAGGCTCTTCCCTCGAGCTATCCTTTCTATAGAAATTTCGAGAGGGTCCTGGAAAAGACCCCGTTTGTAGTCAGTTTTCAGCCCTACCAGGACGCGAGCCTCGATTATGTCGATCTTGTCTTGCCCGACACCACATTCTTCGAGAAATGGCAAATGCGCGAAGTTTCTTCTCTGTCGATGAAAACCGTCGTCGGGGTTGGTCAGCCGGTGGTCGAGCCCCTCCAATCCTCAAGGCCATTTGAGGATGTCATCCTCTCCCTGGCCAAAAAGATGGGGGGCCCGATGGCTTCGAATTTTCCCTGGCCGACGCATCAGGAGGTTTTGCGTGATCAACTGTCCGGGCTTTACGAGGCCGAGAGGGGGTCTATTTTTATCCCCCCTCCTGACGAAGTCCAGCTGAAAATCCTCGAAGAGCAGGGCTGGCGGTTTCCTCGGCGCGACTCTTTGGACGCTTTCCTGAAGGATATTTTTGAGAAGGGCGGCTGGCAAGATCCCGTCTACCACTTCAATCTGAGGACCGCGACCTACCAGAACATTCAGAGAAAATTCGAGTTCCTGGCTCCCGTTCAGGACCAGAATCAAGAGACCGAACCGGAAGATGCTGAGTTTCCTTTTCAGCTCATTCTGTATGACCTCCCCTTTACGCCAACGGACAGCGGCGGCAATATGCCGGTGTTCCAGCAGACGCTGGGATTTCAGTTTGAGTCAGAATGGAAAATCTGGGTGGAGGTCAATCCCACAACGGCTGAGAAACTGCAGGTCCGGGATCGGGATCCCGTCTGGGTGGAATCTCCTTCCGGAAAAATCAGAACCGTGGCGAGGGTATTTCCCGGCCTGGCGCCCGGCTTGCTGGCCATGCCCTTGGGAAAAGAAGAGGTCTTTCCCCCTGAAAAAAAACTCAGCGATAAAAACAGCCCGCTGAGGCTGACGCGTGAGGGCGGTGACCTGCGAGACGGCTCGGTATCCCAGCGGACGGTGCGGGTAAAAATCTACAAGACCGGAGGATGATTCCAATGAGCAAGTGGGGCATGGTCATCGACCTGGACAGATGCACGGGCTGTCAGGCCTGCGTCGCCGCCTGCATGGTAGAGAACAATGTTCCCTTCTCAACCCCCGAGATCGAAAAGCGACAGAGAAGCATTTCCTGGATGAGTGTTCTCACCGTGACCGAAGGAACCTATCCCGATATCAGGCAGAGGTTCATTCCCCGCCCCTGTATGCACTGCGAAAACCCCCCCTGCGTGAAAGTCTGTCCCGTGGGCGCGACCTACAAAAACGACGAAGGCTTGGTGGCCCAGATCTATACCCGGTGCATCGGCTGCCGGTACTGCACAAACAACTGTCCCTACACTCTGAAATATTTCAATTATTTCCCGCCTCACTGGCCAAAGCCGATGAGGAAGCGCTTGAATCCTGACGTTTCGGTGCGCCAAGTTGGAGTCGTGGAAAAATGCACGTTCTGCCATCACCGGCTCCAAAAAGCTAAAGAAAAGGCCGGGCTGGAAAAAAGGCAGTTGCGCGAGGAAGATTATGTTCCGGCGTGCGTTCAGACCTGTCCACCTCGAGCGATCTATTTCGGTGATCTTGACAACCCCAAAAGCCCGGTCGCGCTTCTTGCCAAGAGCTCACGCGCCTTCCGTCTCCTGGAGGAGCTGGGGACGGAGCCCCAGGTTTTTTATTTAACAGAGGGAGAATGGCATGGGTGATGCCGGTCAAGAGCATAAAAAATATGAAGAGGATCTCCTCAGGCCTCTTCTCAAGACAGGGAGAAAATTCTATCTCGCCGTGGCCATTCTTCTGGCGGTTTTTGCCTTCGGGCTCTGGGCTTGGATCTACCAAGTCAGGAACGGGCTTGGTGTCACCGGCCTGAATCGCCCTGTCTATTGGGGATTTTACATCACCAATTTTGTATTCTTTATCGGCATCAGCCATGCCGGAACTCTGATCTCAGCCATCCTCCGTCTGGCCCATGCGGAGTGGAGGCGGGCCATTACCCGTTCGGCCGAGGTCATCACGGTGCTAGTCCTTTTCTTTGGTGTCTTCAACATCATCAACGACCTGGGCAGGCCTGACCGGCTCTTTTTCATCATCAAGCACGCCAAGTTCGGCTCGCCGCTTCTTTGGGATGTCGTTAGCATCAGTCTGTATATGGCCTGCAGCTCCATCTACCTCTTCATCCCTTTGATCCCCGACATTGCTTTCTTAAGAGATAAGTTCAAGGGAACGCTGCGAGGTTTCATATTTCGCTTTTTATCTTTGGGATGGACAGGCAGCGGGAAACAGTGGCGAAGACTGGAAAAGGCGATTTCAGCCATGGCTGTTCTGGTTATTCCGATAGCCGTCTCTGTCCACACTGTCGTCTCCTACGTTTTCGCCATGACCATCCAGCCGATGTGGCATTCCACGATCTTTGGCCCGTACTTTGTTACCGGCGCCATCTTTTCAGGAATCGCGGCCTTGATCATTGCCATGGTGATCATCCGTCGGAGTTGCCATTTGGAAAGTTATTTGAAACCCGTGCATTTCAATAACTTGGGGCTCCTCCTTCTGGTCATGAGCCTGCTTTGGTTCTATTTCACTTTTACCGAGAACCTGACCGCCTTTTATGGGGCCGAACCTTCCCACCTGGCCGTTTTCTATGCCAAGTTGACAGGTCCTTATGCGCCTTTTTTTTGGTCGATGGTTTTCTGCTGTTTTATCGTCCCGGTGGGGATTCTTTCCAACCGGAGGACTCGAACAATCCGGGGTACTCTGGTCGCTTCCTTGGCTGTCATCATGGGCATGTGGCTCGAACGATTCACGATCGTCCTCCCCACCCTCATCAATCCGAGGCTTCCCTACCACAGGGGCATTTATTCGCCGACCTGGGTTGAAATCGCCATCACCGCAGGCTCCTTGGCAATGTTCATATTGTTGTATGTTCTCTTTGTGAAGATTTTTCCCATCGTTTCCCTCTGGGAGATTAAACAAGGCCGCGAGGCCGGCGTGGAAGAGACCGCCGCGAGGGTCAGGGGTTACCTCCCTGGGACCTCCGCTACTTGAGATCTGAGATGACCTGGAGATATTTCATGAACGGTTCTCCCCTTAAAAGGACAATATCGATTTTGTTTGTCCTGGGGATGGCCAAGGTATCGTGGTGTGAAAGCTGGGGCTCCATTCCGTTTATTGAAAATCCTCTCGCCGGCAGCCGGGTGTTCTCCGAGAAAAGGTGCCTGGAATGTCATGTCGTCAGGGGAATCGGCGAAGCCTTTGGCCCGGACTTGACGCAGATCGGGCAAAAAATGGACTTTTTTGAACTGGCAGGAGCCTTGTGGAGCCACTCCCCGAGAATGATCGAAGTGATGATGGGAAAAAATATCCCCAGGCCCATCCTGTCTCCATCGGAGATAGAGGAGCTCTTCTCTTTCCTTTATTTCCTGGGTTCTTTTGAAGAGAGCGGTGACCACAACAAGGGTGACGAGATATTTTCCCGGAAGGGCTGCCGGCAGTGCCACTCCCTGGGCAAGACCAAGAACGACCCCCTGGACAAGGTCGGCCGGTACGTGTCTCCCATTTATATCGCCACCGAGCTTTGGAATCATAGCCCCACCATCAGCCCATCGATGCGAAGCCCGTCTTTTGCGCCGATGGAGATGTCCCATCTCCTGGCGTACATTCGGGCCGAGTCGTGGAACCCCAGCGGGGAAGTTCTCTATTTACAGCCCGGCAACCCGAGACAGGGCCAAGAAGTCTTTAGGGAGAAACACTGCTCCGTTTGCCATGGGGAGGCGGGTCAAGGTTTAAAGCAAAGTCATTTGAGAAAAGGACTGACAGAAATTGTCGGCCTGATGTGGAATCACTCCTATAAGATGTGGGAGGAGATGAAGCGGCGGGGATTGAAAATCCCTCGCTTTACCACTGAAGAGATGGCGGACCTGGTAACCTTTTTGTATTTTCTTCCCCTCTACGGCGAAAGAGGGGACGCTAAAAAAGGGGAACAGGCATTTATCTCCAAGGGATGCGCGTCCTGCCACATCCAGGACGCGACGGAGAAAAATAAGGGCATCGATCTAGGCGAGGCGTCTCATCTCACGATATTTGAGCTCGTCTCCGCGGCCTGGAACCACGTCCCCGAGATGGAAAGAATGACCACTGAACTCGGCCTCCTCTGGCCCAGGTTTGAAAAAGACGAATTGAAAAACCTGCTGTCTTACATCCAATCTTTAAAGAGGCGGACAATGAGAGGGGGAAATCCTCCTCGATCGGAGAGGGAAGGCGACGATTGACGATGAATTTTGTCCCGAGAAGGAAACCGTCTTGGGAGGTGGGAAAATGATAAAGGCGAGGATTGCTTTGTTGGTTCTCGGCATCACCTCAGCCATTCTGGGGGCCAATTTTTCAGGAATTTCTGCCCTTGTGGCCCTGGAGGAGATTTCGGTCGAAAGCAGCAAGGTCTGCAAAGAATGCCATGTCGAGATCTACAACAGCTGGCGAAACGCCCTCCACGCCATGTCGATGGATGACCCCATATTCATGGCGTCTTATATGGAGTCCTATTTTGAGTCCAGGGGAGAGTCGAAATCCATATGTTTAACCTGTCATGCCCCCGTCACCAGGATGAACAATGACTATGATCTAAAAAATGAAGTCACGAGGGAGGGCGTCAGCTGTGATTTCTGTCATACGATCAAAGAGGTATTCCCAGGCAGAAAAGGCAATCCGTTCGAATTCGATAAGCAGAAGACAAAAAGAGGCCCCCTGTCCAATACCTCCTCCCCGGCCCATAAAACCGAGGCCTCCTCCCTGTTTAAATCCTCCACCTTCTGTGCCGGCTGTCACGAATACATTAACGACGCCGGTGTGAATGTTCTGGGGACATTTTCCGAATGGCAGAATAGCCCCTATTCCAAAGAGGGAATAGAATGCCAGAATTGCCACATGCCTTTGACCGAAGGCCTGACCGTCGACTCGAAAATCAAGTCGCCGAGTCAGAAGAAGATCAACCTGCACGCCATTTCCGCCGCCCATTCCACAGAGCAGCTGCAAAAGGCCGCGAAAGTTGAAATCAAAAGGATCGACCACGATAATAATTTCATCTATGTCGAGGTCGATGTTATAAATATCGGCTCAGGTCATCTGATCCCGACAGGTATCCCAACCAGAAAACTGGTCCTTTGGGCGGAATTGAGAACGCCAAACGAATACGTCGCAGACAAGCGGGTTTATCAACGGCAGTTGAAGAATAAAGAGGGAAAAATATTGGAGAGAATTCACGACATCCTACTCCACGCTGCAGATGTTGTCATTGATACTCGACTGAAGCCCCGGGAAACACGGACGGAGAGATTTATCTTCGCCAGGCCCAAAAATAAAAAAATCACTATCACGGCCCGTCTGGAGTACCTCTATGTGGCGAACGTCATGAGCCCCACGGAAATGCGTGTTGACATGGCCGTTCATTCAAAAGAAATCAAGTAGAAAGTCGATCACAACCGAGGTCCGGAAATCACCAGCGGTAGATGAACTGGAGGAAGCCGACCGTGTATTTGTAGTTCGGTTCGACGGCGCCCAAAAAGATCGTCGAGTTGGCGGAGGCCCCGCCGGTGATATTGGCCGGGACGATCAAGTCCAAACGCCCGTCGGTTCGGACGATATCATCGAACTTATACTGTTCAAACCAGCAACCGACAGCCACGGAGAAATTCTGGGCCGCTTTCCAGATCAATTTGGACCTGAGGGTGAGCATCTCTGTCATGTCGATCGGCTTCGTAAAGGCGAGCACGCTGATGGCGGCGAACGATCCACCGGAGCCCGCGCCGATATCGGCGGAGCCTTTGGCCTTGGAATAGTGGGCAGAAATGTCCAGATCGAGGACGTTCTTTTTCAAAACGGTGGCGAATCCGGCGCCGAACGATTGGACGGCGTCCTTGGTGTTAGCCCACCAGCCGTCTCGGGGATCCGGTGAGGTCGCCCGCCGCGCCGCCTGGTCCGCCGTATAGACCTCATGGGAATAAAATCCGTAGAGAGACGTATCGGGGCCGAGGGCATAGCTCAAGTCAAAGCCGTAAATGGCGAAATCGTTCTTCTTAAGGCCGTAATCGGAATGGGGATAGCTGTCTTTTCCCGACAGCACCGAGAATTGGACATCGAGATTGGGGATCAAAGAGAAGCCGGCCAAGAAGTTCCAGCCTCCCCGATCGCGGCTGGCTTGAAAATACCTCTGGAAGTTGTACAATGAACCATAAATAAAGGCTTTTCCGTCCAAAGACCAGGTTCTCTTGGCGTCAACGTAGGACGCGCGCAAAAGAATCCAGTCCCAGGGATGGCTGTCCAGGGAAATCTTGAATGTCTTTTCGTCGGTCTCGTTCTTGTGTCCTTCTCCGGCCAGTTCGGCCAGTTTCTCCTCGTAACCCCCCGTTCGGTCGATGCGGGAGAAATTGTATCCCACTTTGAACGAGGTGCCTTTCAGAACCCGGAGCGACAGGTCGCCGAAGACTCTCGACCGAGCGTAGGAATACGGTTCGATGGGATTCGCGGTTTTCGCCCAGTACTGATCAACCTCGGAAAAGCCGTTGGTCATCTCCAGGGCTTCGGTCTTGTTGGCGAAGTCATAATAACGGTATCCGGCGGTCAAATGGACGTTCTTGAAGAGCCTCGAGGTCAGGGTCAAATCCATCGAGGCCATGTTCGCTTTGGCCTCGGCCGTGGCCCGGGGCGGACTGAGGGCGCCGGGAAAGCCCACGGCGGGATCGGCGAGGGCCGTGTTGGACGTATAGGGGAGGAGCTTTTCGTTCTGAGAGAAGACCCCATGGGAAATCGACCCTGTCAGCCTCGTCGCGGGAAGAAGCCTGAAAGCGGCGTTGAGGTAGAATTTCTGGGCTGTATTGGAAGGATCCAGGGGCAGGCGGGCCAAGCTGGTGCCATTTCCGGCGACGTAGGTCGAGCTGCCGTAGGTTTGATCCGTGATTCTATACGGGTTCTCCCAGGAAAGCGTCTGAATTTCGTTGTCGAACACGGACAGGGCATAACCGGCCTGAATCGTCCCCCAGGATTCCGCATATTCGGTCGAAGCATGAAAATCGCTGGTCGTCGAGCGGATCGGCTCGGGGACCTCGATCGCGTTGCTCCTGCCGAGGGCCGCACCCAGGGGACGCGTCCCTTCTTTTGTTTCCCGCGAGGCGCTCAGGCTAAAGCTGAAAGGAACCGAGGGTGAATAGGCGATCTTCAGCGTTCCCTTATGACGGTCGAGTCCGAGGTCGACTCCGTGCGCTCCCGTCAGAAAACCCTTGAGCAATGCCCTGCCCGCCGGCAATTTCGACGTCGCGTTGGCCGATCCGTCGCCGACAGCGTTCTGGACCAAGGTCTGGAGTCCGTCGGGGAGAACGTAAAAGCCGGGTGTCGTCTCGGTATAGAGCGTCTTTCCGAAATAACTGAACCGGTGAGGGATTTGGTTCCAGGTGAAATTGGCCTTCCATCTTCCATAAGCGCCCGCAGTGACGTCATACCGGGAATCCGCCTGGCGGATATTCTCGCCCTTGAAGACGATAAAGTTATTCGATTTCTGGACGTCCAGGTCGAACGAACTCAAGACAAATCCTCGGGGGACATCCCGGTACTCAAACAATTTCGACGACTCCATTTCTTTTTTCAGAAAGCCGGCGCCGGAAACCGCGTTCCCCTTTATGACGAGCTCGTCTTTGGCTTTAGCATCGGCCAGAACGACCGTCACGGCCAAGCCGAAACCGACTCCGAGGATGATGACGTAAACCGATAACTTCTTCATCGGGGGACTCCTCTTACCTCAGGAACATCTGTCCTGAGGGATGATTTGAGCCGTGGATCCTGGAGTGACAATTCGGACAGCCGCGATTGAGGACTTTGTTATTCAGGAAATTGACCTGGTTCTGGTCATACAGCGTCACGCGGTGCCCGGCATCGGCATGGCATCGCTGACAGAGCCACGGGACCTTAGCGTTGAGCAGCTTAGCATGGTTGGAGCCATGGGGATCATGACAATTCAGGCAATCTTCCCGGACGGGAATGTGATCCCACAGGAACGGGCCTCTTTTCTCGGCGTGACATGTGTAGCATTGTTCGTTGACCGAGGATTGTTCCAGCAATTTCCCCGATTGAAGACCGTGCGGATTGTGGCAATCTGAACAGGTCACTTTTCCTTCCCGGAGGGGATGATGCGAAGCTCTTAAGAACTGGGACTGCTTCTGCTTGTGGCAGCCGAAACAGGTGTCGGTCTCGACCGCGTTTTTGAGCTGGCTGTCTTCCGATTTCGGACTGTGGATGCTGTGGCAATTCTGACAGGCCAGTCCCCGGGATTCGTGCGTGCTTCCCTCCCAGGACATCCTGTTTCCGTTATCGTGACAGGTGAGACACGGCTCCGATTTCTCCCCTGAATTCAGGCGGGCAAATGATTGAATTTTCGTCGGATCACCATCGGAACTTACGTGCGCTTCGGCCGGGCCATGGCATGTCGCACACGCATTGCGGGAGCGCAGCTCAAATCCCTTTTTCCCGTGGACAGAATCTTCGAAGGCTTTGACTTGTTTTTCATGGCAGACCAGACAATCATCGATGGTTGCACTTTGGCCGGTGCCGGTGGGTCGGGCCGGGAAGCTCAGCAGAGCAAGGAAGATCAAGCCAACGGGAGTGAGCAGGGTTTGGGTGATTGACCCGGTTTGAGGATGAACCTGGTTCGATGGCATGAGGGCCTCTCTCCTTAAAGGAACAGACCTCATTAAATTATGCTGACACCATAAATTTTCTGCCTTCTGATAACAACAGGTGAAGAACGGGTGGAAACCGGGGGGATAACCCCCCCTTTTACGCCATGAAAAACCAGGGATCAGAGATCACTCAGATAGGCCCTCAAATTGATTCCTCGGTTGGCCGGCATGGTGCGTTCCTAAGGTACAAATTATAATCGAACACCGGCGCCGTTTCAAAACTTGGGGACAGTTCTCCCACTGGGGACAGGCCCGGGCCTGTCCCCAATGTCCGCCCGAAAATTCAACTCCACAAAACGTTGTGACATCTATTTTTCGGGGGCACAAAATATAGTGGAAAATCGGCGCCCGAGCCCCTTTACTTAACCCCCCGTTTTGGCTATAATAAAACCCTCCAAATGAAGCGCCTGCCGCCTGAGAATTCAGCCTTCGTAAATCGTCTTATATCAATGAGATCGACATCATGAAAGAACAAAAATACACCGCCGAAAGCATCAAAGTCCTCAAGGGCCTGGACGCCGTCCGGAAACGGCCCGCCATGTATATCGGAAGCACCGGCCCCGAGGGCCTCCAACACCTCGTCTATGAGGTCGTAGATAACTCCATCGACGAGGCCTTGGCCGGCTACTGCAAAAACATCGACGTCTTCATCCATATCGACAACTCGGTGACGGTCATCGACGACGGCCGCGGCATTCCCGTCGAGATGCACAAGAAAGAGAAAAAGTCGGCGGCCGAGGTCGTCATGACCATGCTCCACGCCGGAGGCAAGTTTGACGACAGAACCTACAAGGTCTCCGGCGGCCTCCACGGCGTCGGCGTTTCCGTGGTCAACGCACTGTCGAAGCGCCTGGACCTCGAGATCAAGCGCGACGGCGGGATCTACGCCCAGAGCTACGAGCGAGGCGTCCCCCTGGCCAAGCTCAAGCAGGTGGGTAAGACCAAGAAGTCCGGCACCAAGGTCACCTTTTGGGCCGACGACGAAATCTTCGAGACGACCGAATTCAACTTTGAAATCCTGACCCAGCGGCTGCGCGAGCTCAGCTTTCTCAACCGCGGCATCCGGATCATGATCACCGATGAGCGCACCAACAAGAGCCACGAGTTCCAGTACAAGGGCGGCATTGTCGAATTCGTCCAGTACCTCAACCAGAACAAGACCGTTCTCAACCCGCGCCCAGTCTATTTCGAGTGCCAGAAAGAGGACGTCATCGTCGAGCTGGCCTTTCAGTACAACACCGCCTACAACGAAACGATCTTCACTTTTGTCAACAACATCAACACGACCGAGGGCGGCACTCATCTGATCGGTTTCAAGGCCGCCCTGACCCGCTGCCTCAACAACTACGCCGTGGCCAATAA
>Ga0154742_1004_pt5 | contig 14083 bp, 12 predicted proteins | sample Rifle2008BG16ft_FD_105750 | JGI IMG/M metagenome (GOLD analysis project Ga0154742, IMG submission 105750) | Candidatus Aminicenantes bacterium RBG_16_63_16 | reverse complement strand
ACGACTGGGCGCGTCATGGTCACGTCGGCCGCACGCGGCAAGTCCTGGCCCGGCACCATCCGCCATAACTCTTCATCGCTCTTAGCCAGCCACGGAGCGGCCTGGGCGACAGCCCTGTCGCGTTCCGCTCGCGCCCAGTCGTAACGTTCGATATTGCGCCGGACATTGGCGAGCCTATCGGGCGTATAAACGCCGCCGTGGCTTCTCTCTGCGGCCGCCGTCCATCCGGCAAGCCAGGCCATCCCAACGATGATTCCAATCCAGCGTCGCTTCGTCATCCTGGCACCTATCGCTCACTACGGAATCAAAGACTGTCTCGTGCAAGGACGATTAACCCGAATGGGGCTCAATGTCAAGAATGGATTACGGGCGGCGGCTCCGGCAGCCGGCGCTACTAAGTCGCCTGCCTGACGCCTAGGCAAGCCTAAAACCCAAGGTCAGATTCCCCGGGTGCGGGAGTCTGCCCTTTTTTATTTTCGGCGGCTTGCCTATTGACACCAATCTCATCAATTGTCATGATATATGACGGCAATGGCGACACCTAAGCCCTCCTCATCGGTTTGGGTCCCCCGAACTCTCGACCTGCCTGGTTTCCTGTCCAAAGCCGCTTTCTCAAGGTCGCCTCGCACTGCAACGCGACCATCGTGAACTTCACCAACGTGTCCAACGATGCCCGAGTGGCGCGGACCACCGTTTACGAGTACCTTGAGATCCTGAAGGGCACGCTCGTCCTCCACGAGCTTCCCGCCTGGAAAAAGACAAAGAAGAGGAAGGCTTTCTCCTCGTCTAAGTACTATTTCTTCGACGTCGGAGTCGTGGCGGCTCTCCAGGGACGGGAGTTTCGGCCGGGAACGCCGGATTTCGGCCAGGCCCTTGAGACCTACCTGATGCATGAGCTCCTCAGCTATACGGATTATGTGTCCGGCGAGGGCCTCGGCTACTGGCGCTCAAAGTCAGGCTTCGAGGTCGATTTCATTCTGGGGGACCATACCGCAGTGGAGGTCAAGGCCAAAGACAACGTCTCAGCCCAGGACTTGAGATCGCTCCGGGCTCTGGGCGAGGAGAGCGTCGTCAAGCGCCAGATATGTGTCTCCCTGGAGCCGCGTCCCCGGAAAGTCGGCGACATCTCCGTGCTCCCCTTGAACTCATTCCTGCGGGCCCTGTGGGATGGGGAGTATCGATAAAGCCAACATGCAAACGGATAAAGGAAGAGGGCAAGGGCCCTGGTCGATGAGATCGGCACACTCCTCTCCTTTATTTCGGACGGGGGCACGCTCCAAATGGTTTGGATCCCGTGTACCCCCAAAAACATTTTTATAAGGAGAGTAGAGTGAACATCTACGTCGGAAACCTGTCCCGCGACCTTAGCGAGACAGAGCTCAAGGAAGCCTTCGCCGGTTTCGGTGAAGTGTCGACCTGCAACATCATCAAGGACAAGTTCACGGGCGAGTCCAGGGGTTTCGGTTTCGTTGAGATGCCGAACAAGGACGAGGCCGAGAAGGCCATCGCCGCGCTGAATGGCAAGGACATGAAGGGCCGCAACCTGACGGTCAACGAGGCCCGGGCCCGGACCGACCGGCCCCGCACGGGCGGCGGCGGGCGCGGCGGTTTTGGCGGCGGGACCGGCAGCCGGCGCTACTAAGTCGCCTGCCTGACGCTTAGACAAGCCTAATCAACCTGAAGGGCAGATTCCTTGGGAGTGGGAGTCTGCCCTTTTTTTATTTTCCGTGGTTTTCCTGCCTAGCTTTCTCCTTCAAGACTCGCGGAATGTGCCAGGTAATTTGCCCACGCTGCGGCGGGAGGATGAAGGTCCTCGCTTTTCTGACCGAGTATACGGTCGTTGACCGGATCATCCGTCACCTGGAATTATCGTTCGTCGCGGAGAAGCCGCCGCCCTCCGCTGCCTTCGAGCAGGTGGCCCTCATGGCGGCCGAGGAGAGCGAGGAATACAAATAGCGACTCTTTTTAGGGGGAGGGCAGGTCTATCCCGGTTTTGCCCCTCGTGCTGCTTCCGCATCACCGTCAATGCGTAGACCCAATTTCACACTTGCCCGGCCTGTTTGCCAGAATTCTGCTGACGATAGCAAGCTTAGTCTCAATGGGATTCGGGATATGGCATTTTTCGGTCCCCAAGGCCTGGAATTGGCATTCCTTCTGTTGACACGGCCAGTAACTTGAGCATATAGCTACCTTCATTGAAAAAGGAGGGATCGAATGAATGAGAGCAACGCGCTGAATCTTACCAAACGCATCGGAACCGGCCTAGCCTTCATCCTCTTCCCTTTGGTGTTTATCTTCGCCTTTGCGGTTCATCCTGGTTTGCTGAATCCTCATCTGCTTGGTCCAAAGGGACTCATCCTTAGAGCCCACAATGACGCTTTGCTGCAATTCGGACATGCCTTAGTCACGCTGAATACGGCTCTCCTCGTGGTGATCGCCCTTTACTTCAGGAAGCTGCTGGATCGCGATTCTACCGCCTGGGCTGGCTTTGTTGGCGCACTGCTGGCTGTTTTGGGTGCACTTATGCTGGCGGCTGATAAGGGCGCGTTATGCCTGACCATGAGTGCTCTCGATACATTACCCAAAGGTGATTTCGCCCAGATGATGCCGGGCTTGCTGGCCATGTTCGCGAAAAAAGGCTGGTTGGTGCTGTTATGGGGCATTCTATTACTGCCAATTGGTTTTGCCATTCAGGCCATAGCTTTGATCAAGTCCCGGGCCCTTCCTCGTTGGCAGAGCATCCTGTTCTTGATTGGTGTTCTACTGGTGGGTACTCCAGATGGTGTTGAGATCATCAATCTGACTGCATCCACCCTGCTGGCAGTTGCGTTTGTGCCATATGGGATTAAGATCATCGCTTATAAGTCGCGAAGGTCGAAATGAAGACAAGAGAATGGCAACAATAACAATGCTATTTCAGAGCGCACAGGAGGACATTTTATGAAAGCCGCTGTATTTACCGAATACGGACCACCGGAAGTTCTTCAACTCAAAGAGGTGAAGAAGCCTAGTCCAAAGGACAATGAGATTCTAATCAGCATTTATGCCTCACCAATAAATTTCGCGGATACGTTAATACGAAATTTCAAGGCAATCTCCCCTAAAAAATTCCACATGCCATTCGTCTTCTGGCTCATCGGGAAAACAACCTTTGGTTTCAGAAAACCAAAGATAACAATACTGGGGAGTGAATTTGCCGGGGAAGTTGAGGCCGTCGGCAAGACTGTGACAAGATTTAAGATCGGTGACCAGGTTTTTGGATATTGCGGTCCCCGTATGGGTGCAAATGCCGAGTATCTATGTATGCGTGAAAATGGTGTGGTGGCAATCAAACCGGCTACTATGAGCTACGAGGAAGCCGCTGCCGTCCCCTATGGGGCAATCATGGCGTTGAATATACTCAGAAAAATCAATCTCCGGCCAAATCAAAAAATCTTGGTGAATGGAGCTTCGGGAGGGATCGGTCCGGCAGTGGTACAGCTTGCCCGGAATCACTTTGGGGCAACCGTGACAGGTGTATGTGGGACGTCACGATTGGAACATGTAAAATCCTTAGGAGTGGACCGGGTTATTGACTACACCAAAGAGGATTTTACCAATAGCCAAAAGACCTATGATTTTATTATTGACATATTAGGAAAAAGTCCGTTCGCACGGTGTAAACACTCACTCACGCCGGACGGACGCTGTCTTTACGTCAGTTTTAAGATGAAACAGGTTTTCCAAATGCTTCGGACGTCAATGACCGGCAGCAGGAAAGTTGTCTGCGTGTTGGTAAAAGAAAAGAGTGAGGACCTGATTTTCATTAAAGAGCTTATTGAGGCGGGAAAGATCAAATCGGTCATAGATCGGTGCTTTCCATTAGAGCAAACTGCCGAAGCCCACCGATATGCCGAAAGCGGAAACAAAAAGGGAAATGTCGTCATATCAATGAAATAACAATCACATTCATTTGTCCTGCCCCCCCTCAGAGGGAGGACCTCATCCCTTAAAAATGGTCCAGACATAATGTGAGTTTTCTGGCAAAATCTCTTGAAGTAAGTTTTGCGGATGAAGAAATCGAAGTTCACCGAAGAGCAGATCGCCTTTGCCCTGCGGCAGGCGGAGTCGGGCACTCGGGTGGCCGAGGTCTGCCGGAATTTTGGGATTGGGAGCAGGCGTTTTTCAGGTGGAAGAAGAAGTACGGGGGACTGGGCGTCTCGGAGCTTCGTCGGTTAAGGCAGCACGAGGAAAAGAACCGGCAGCTCAAGCGCCTGGTGGCGGACCTGACGCTCGACAAGCAGATGTTGCAGGATGTGCTCTCAAAAAAATTCTGAAGCCAGCCCAGCTGCGGGAGCGAGTGGGGCATCTCGAGGAAGCCTATTGGGTGAGCGAGCGGCGGGCGTGCCTGAGGTCGAGCGTCCCGATGCTTGCTGGAGCATGGATTTCGTGGTCGACAGCCTCTTCAACGGCCATCGATTCCGGGCCTTAACGATAGTCGATAACTATAGCCGGGAGTGTCTGACGATCGAAGCCGACCAGAGCATGACGGGGGCCGAAGTAGCCGGAGTCGTTGAGCGGTTGGTCAAGGACCGCGGTGCCCCGGATCGCCTCCAATGCGACAACGGCAGCGAATTTATCTCAAGAGCCTTGGATAGATGGGCCTATGAAAATGGAGTCACGATGGACTTTTCGAGGCCCGGTAAACCCATGGTTAACGCGATGATCGAGTCGTTCAACGGAACGTTCCGGGACGAATGCTTGAACGTCAATTGGTTCCTGTCGATGGAAGACGCCCGGGATAAGATCGAGAAATGCCGCCGGGACTACAATGAGTTCCGGCCTCACATTTCACTCGGAGACTTGACGCCATGACAGTTCGTTGATAAATACAAGAGCAGCTTAAGAAGCCAAAAGACTTCACCTTTGGCTGGACCAGTTTTCGGGTGAGGCTCCTGGCTTGAAGATCTCACTTCAGGGGGGGCACATTGAACGGGGGCAGGTCACATGGCTTGAGGCCCGATCAGGTGGTATGGATCGTGGACGCGGGTTTCGGCCCAAGTATGTCTTATCTGTTCCGGTTCAGCCATCCGCAACTGCCGCTGCGCGGGAACCGGGACTTCGGGAAGAATATCGCGGTCTTCCGGCTCCCCTGGGGCCGGCGGGAATAGGGACGGTGAAATCGAAGACCAAAGGCAAAACCAGGCGGAGCGTGGCTGCCGCCACGGGAAGCCAGCAAAGACGAAAGCTGGCGCCCGTCCCGCCCGGACAGCGGCGATGGATTCTCGCCGCCGGGTTCTTCGCGGCGGCCGCCGCGGCGTGGCTCCTGTACGCCCCCATCGCGGAAGGATTTCTCCAGGTGTTCAGCGATCACACCATCCACGTGAGTTTTGCCGAGCAGCTTTACCGTACACACTGGTTGCCTGCGCCTCACTTTCTGTATCAGGCGCTCATCGCTCTTCTGGTGGAACTTCGTCCCGAATGGCCGTTCAAGACGGCTGCCCTTATCGTGCTGTCGGTCTTCTATGCCCTGTCGGGAGTGCTGCTCTTTCGCGAGACGGCACGGTTGTTGGTTCCCCGCGAGTGTTCGAAAGCCCGCCTGCTGCGCAGTGCGGCCGTGGCGCTGGTGGCCGCGGCCGCCATTTTGACCATGCAACCGGTCATCCGGCCAGGAGAGACTCAGATGTACAAAATCGGCTATTTTTGGGGCGAACCGTACTACAGCCCCACTTATTCCGTCATGAAACCGCTGGCGTTGCTCTCGGCCTTCAGTGCCGTTACATTCCTGCGGCGAAGCCGGAGCCGCTCCGGGCCGATCGTGGGCGCCGCGCTCGCCACCACGGCCGGCGCGCTTGCCAAACCCAGTTTCGTCATCTGCTTGGCGCCGGCCGTGCTCGTCCTTGCTGGCGTGCGCCTGGTCCGGCGGCAGCCCTTCGACCGGAGGGCGCTTCTGCTGGGGTTGCTCCTGCCGTCGTTCGCGGTCCTTGGCCTGGAATATTGCCTGTCGTACGGCGGGAGTGCATCCGGCGTGAGTTATCAGAACTCGATCATAATCGCGCCTTTTAGCGTGATGCGGCTCCACTCCCAGCACCTTGCGGCCAAGTTCCTCTTGTCGGTCCTGTTCCCGGTTGCCGTTTATGTTCTCTATTGGCGAAAAGCCCGGCACGATACCTCTCTCAACCTGGCGGCGTTGCTGTTCGCTTTTGGAGCGGGATACACCTTCCTGCTGGCCGAAAAAATCGGGGGGGCGGCGGGAAACTTTCTCTGGAGCGGCTATATCACGGTATTTATGCTATTCGTTTTCGCCGCGCTGTTCTACGTGCGGCAGCTTCTGGAGAGGCCTTTCGAAAGGCGGGAGATACTCCGGCATCTCGCGGCCTTCGGTCTCCTGTTGTTGCATGTGAGAAGCGGCGTTCTTACCGAGATAGCTTTCCTGAACGCCAAGTTAGGCCCCTACTAGATGTAGCGATCCCGCGGGCTTCTCAGCGGATTGGCGCCGCGGCCGCGGCGGCCCGTGTCGAGCCCTCCTCGGGATTGTACGGCGAGATATGCACCGGCCATTCATCCGCATCGAATGTCCAAACCGTCCGGTCCCGGCGCCAAGTAGAACTCCCAAGAGACCACCAGCTTCCGTGCCGTGGCCGCCGCCAGCGACCGCCAGGAGAACCTCGCGCTGCACTGGGACAACCGCGAGTTGTTCAACGCCACCAGGTCCGGAAATCTCGCCCGGTTCCCCTGCGGAACGGGCGCCTGCCTGTAGAACGATTGCGGTACGCCGTATTGCTTCTAGTAAAGCTGATACGGGAACTCGAGCGCGTTCCCGGTGACCCGCCAGCTGTAATATGCCGTGAACGCGGCGCCGCCGAGCAGCACCGGGTACACGGGCAGAACCACGGTCGAAAGCTCTCCCATATTTTGTTTCCAGATTCGTTTCGAGATTAAAGCTAGCAGAGAAAATGACTGAGATCGATTCCGGCCTATTTATTGGGGGAAGTGCTGCAGAAATATTCCTTGACACGCCGCGGAAATGGTAACACTTTTCTTCACGTAAGCAGATAAGGCATTAGCTTAAGGGCAATCCATGACTGATTTCGATTAGTCAGAGCGGGGCGGGGAAATAGACTCCTTCATGTTTTCAAGGAGAGTAGAGTGAACATCTACGTCGGAAACCTGTCCCGCGACCTGAGCGAGACAGAGCTCAAGGAAGCCTTCGCCGGTTTCGGTGAAGTGTCGCCTGCAACATCATCAAGGACAAGTTCACGGGCGAGTCCAGGGGTTTCGGTTTCGTTGAGATGCCGAACAAGGACGAGGCCGAGAAGGCCATCGCCGCGCCGAACGGCAAGGACATGAAGGGCGGCAACCTGACGGTCGACGAGGCCCGGCCCCGCACGGATCGTCCCCGCACGGGCGGCGGCGGCACCGGCAGCCGGCGCTACTAAGTCGCCTGTCTGACGCTTAGACAAGCCTAAGAACCCAAGGGCAGATTCCCCGGGTGTGGGAGTCTGCCCTTTTATTTATTCGGGCTTCTTTTTTGGCTTTAGCCGCAAGGGCTGGGCGGAGATGATCCGGTGGGTTTATGAGGTTGATCCGCTGATCTGCCCACGATGCGGCCGGAGGATGAAGGTCGTCTCTTTCCTGACCGAGTCCGCAGTCGTCGACCGGATCAATCGTCACCTCAAGTTGACGTCCGGGGCCGAAAAACCGCCGCCAGTCCAAACTTCCGGTCCTTGACTCCTACCCAGCGTCGGTCTATTCTCATGCATCGATAGGAAAGACCGGTTCGCGGGCTTGGCGGTTCTTTATTTCAGAAATTCAATAATAATATAGGACTTTGGGAAGGATCGACATGAAACAAGATCGTCCCATCACGCTTCGCGGGGTCAAAGGCGAAGTGACGGTCCGCCGGATGGAAAACGGCCATCCGCACATCCAGGCTGACGAGGAGCTGGATCTGTACTACGGTCTCGGCTACATGCACGCGCTCGACCGCCAGGTGGAAATGTGGCTGACCAAGATCATCGGCAATGGGCGTGGTTCCGAATTGCTGGAGGCGAGCCCGCTCATGATCGAAACGGACAAGTACATGCGCTGGCTGGACCTGGCCGGCGATGCGCGCCGCGAAGTCACCCTGCTCCCGCCCGAGACCTGTGACGTGTTGGACGCCTATTGCCGGGGCGTCAACACCTATGTAGCGCATAATCCCGTCCCGCTGGAATTCAAAATGGTTGGGCGCAAAGCGGATGAATGGACGGTCGCCGACGTGCTGCTGGCGGCCAAAATGATCGGTTTCGTGGGCCTGGCTTCCACCCAGGCGGACGGCGAAAAATTCATCCTGCAAATGCTGCAAAACGGGGTAGCCCCGGCGCGCATCAGGGAGCTCTTCCCGGCCGTTCAGGAGGAGATCAACCCTGAATTCATCGAGATCGTCAAGCAGGTCAAAACGAGCATGCCAATCGTTGCGCAGGACGTGCCCTGGAAACGCTTGCTGCCGTCTTTTTCGGCCAGCAACCACTGGGCAATCGCGCCGCGCAGAACCGCCTCGGGCAGGGCCATGCTGTGCGCCGATCCGCACCTGGGGCTGCAACTGCCCAATATCTGGTACGTCGTCGCGCTGAGGGCTGGCGACCAGTTCATGATGGGCGCGACCGTCCCGGGCGTGCCGGTGCCAGCCATCGGCCGCTCCCCGCACCTGGCCTGGGCGGCCACCTACGGTACGATGGACCTGAGTGATTTCTTCATCGAAGAGATCAAGGACGGCAAATACCGGCGCGGAGATCAATGGATGGATTTCGAGGTGCGCGAGGAAGTCATCCGACCCAAAAAAGGCGCGCCTGTACACTTGCGGGTATTTTCCACCGAACACGGCCTGTTGGAGGGCGAGCCGGAGGACGGCTATCGCCTGTCCTTTGCGCTGTCGATCAAAAAATACCCTGGCTCGGCGGCGCAAAGCCTGAATAACTTCCTGAAAATATTCAAAGCCAGGACCGTTCACGAGGCGCTGGATTACTTTGCCGGGCTGACCTTCTCGCCGTTCAACTGGACCATGGCTGATAGCGAAGGCAACATCGGGTATCAACTGGGCGGCCTGTATCCGGCGAAACGCCTCGGGACCTCCGGCCTGCTCCCGTACCTGGGCTGGGACCCGGCGAACGACTGGCAGGGCCCCATCGACCCGCGCCGCTACCCGCGCACCGCTAACCCCCCTGACGGCATCATCATCACCGCCAATAATGACTTCAACCACCTCGGCGAGGTCAAACCGATGACCCTGCCCATGTCCAGCTACCGCGCCGATATGATCCGCCGCCGGCTGGAGGAGAAGGCGGCGCTCACCGTCGAAGACATGAAGCGCATCCATTACGACCGCTTCTCGCTGCAAGCCGAGAAGTTCATGGCCATTATCCGCCCGCTGCTGCCCGATACGCAGAATGGCCGCATCCTGCGCGATTGGGATTTGCGTTACGAGGCTGACTCGGTCGGCGCGACGTTGTTTGAGAACGTATACGAGGCGCTGGTCAGGCTGGTGTTCGGCGAGCTGGGGCTGGGTGCAGATGCCGTGGCTTACACGCTGGCCGAAACGCCGCTGTTTGTCATGATCCACGGGAACTTCGATGCGATCCTGTTGAGCGAGACATCGGTATGGTTCGGCGGCAAATCGCGCGAGGAGCTCTTCGACGAAGCGATCGGGCGCGGATTGGCCGGGCCGGCCGTTCGTCACGGCGCGGCGCGAAAGATTTACATCAATAACCTGTTCTTCGGCGGCAAGCTGCCGCGCTTCCTGGGCTTCGACCATCGGCTTGAACACATCGGCAGCCGCGCCACCATCCCCCAGGCGCAAATGTACCGCAGCGCCGGCCGCGACAATTCCTTCGCCGCCACCTACCGCATGATCTGCGATTTTTCGACCGTCGAGATGCACGCTAATCTGTGTGGCGGCGCTTCGGGCGGACGCTTCTCCCCTTATTACAAGGCGGGGCTGAAGGAGTGGGAGCAGGGCGTGTATCAGGTGATCAAGCCCTAGATTTGCTCAAACCGCCGTCACTTCGACAAGCCGCTATCTAAAGGAAGAGGGCAAGGGCCCCGGTCGATGAGATCGGCACATTCCTCTCCTTTATTTCGGAATAACAATCTCACAAGGAGAGTGGAGTGAACATCTACGTCTGAAACCTGTCGCCCTGACTTCACAGCGAACCCAAAGGGCAGATTCCCCGGGTGTGGGAGTCTGCCCTTTTTTATTTTCGGGACCTGTTTTGGGTCAGCCGTTACGCGCGTACGCTTACATAACGCATCCGGCAGGCTCGATTGAAATTTGCCTTGAATCGCCGGCCAGAATCTGGAATATTGGGCTATCTCGAGGCTAGGAGGATACATGAAGAAGATTATCGTATGCGCGTCCGCCGGTTGGCTGAGCCTCTGGCATGTTGTGTTCGCGGCGGTTCCCGAATACACCGCCATGAAAGCGGGAAGCCGGATGGTGATGGACGGGTTTCTTGACGAGCCCGCCTGGCAGCAGGCGCGCTCCGTAGGTCCGTTCCATTTCCAATGGTACCAATCCGGGGAAAAAGAGCCAACCGAGGCCAAGATAGTCTGGGACGACGAGCGCATCTATTTCGCCTTCCAATGCGCCGACAAGCACATCTCGGCGGAGCAGTATGGTCCAAACAGCCCGGTGTCGCGTGACGATTGCTGCGAGGCCTTCATCTCTCCAGTGCCGGAAGGCTCCGAGCGGCTCGATTACCTCAATTACGAGATCAATTGCATCGGCACCTGGCTGGTCGGTTATCATGCCAAGTCCAGAAACGCCGACCGGGGAAAGTGGGAGCCGGGGGGAATCGTCATCGGGCGGTATATCAAGGGCACGGTGAACGATGACTCGGACATCGACGAGGGCTGGGTGCTGGAATTCTCCATTCCCTGGACGCATTTCAGGGAATTCGGGGCTGAGTTCCCTCCGAAGAACGGCCAGGTCATCCATGTCGGACTGCATCGCTGCGGCGGCAAGACCAACGCCCAATACAGCCAGTGGGCGCCCTCTCAGACAGAACGGCCCAACTTTCACAGCCCCCAGGACTTCGGGAAGGTGATTCTCTCTACGAAGGTTTTGAGATAATTGAGGAGACAGAACATGACAGCTCGCGTGCACACCCTGCTCAGGCGTGTTCTCGTTGTCGGCCTGGCCGCGTTGGCCCCGGCCGCTTTCGTCCCGCAGGTCTGGAGCGGAACGCCGCCGCCACGTCCGCTTCCCCAGGCTGCCGGGGAACTCGCGTCGCCCCAGCGTGCCGCCATTCTGTTATTGACCGATACTTCGGCCGGCGGCATCGCCGCTGACCTCGATATCCTCTACCCGGGCCGCGCTAAATCCGTCAGCTTTGTCGAACAGAAGGTCACCGCGGAGCTCCTCGCCGGCTTCGGCTACGTGATCACCGTGGTCGGCGACGGCGCGAACCTGGACAAGCTCGACTACGGCGAGATCACCGCCTTTGCCCACGGTGGGGGCCAGGTGATGTCGGGCCTGTTCGAGTATGCCCGGGCGCGAAACCTGCACTTCAGCAAGACCCACGTGCTCGACCGCCTCCGGCCGGCCATGCGGATCGACGTCGAGTGCGACATCACCAAGGGCTTTGCCGCGGGCGACCAGGTGTGGTGGTTCGGCAGCGTGTCGTCCGCGCCCGACCCCCTCTACGCCAACCAGATGTATCAGCGCCAGATCATGGGCGTGCGCGAGTCGGACAGGGTGCGCATCCTGGCCACATCCAACGTCAACCACGGCGCGGTCATGATCGAGGAGAAGGTGGGCCAGGGGCGCATCGTCGCGATCGACCTGCTTTCTCCCGGCCGCCCCTTCTTCAACTCCTACGGTTCGACGAACAAATACCTCTTCCTCGGCAACATGGTCAACCAGGCCGTGCGCTACGGCAAGCAATACCCCAAGCGCCTCAGCTACGACGAGTTTGTCGCGGCCATGCATCAACTGGCCGCCAAATATCCCGCCCTGTCCGTGAAGGCCGAGGGGCCGGGAAGCGATGGCCGGCAGATGTACACCTTCAACGTCGGCGACCCCGCCAAACCCACCATGTACTTCGGCGGCTCGGTGCACGGATGGGAATGGGAGAACGCCTACGGGCTGATGCGGCTGGCCGAACTTCTGGCCGAGAATCCCCGGCTCGAGGGCCTCGATACGACCCGGCTGCACTTCAAGATCATGCCCATCCAGAACCCCTGGGGCCATGACCACTTCACCCGCCAGAACGCTCGGGGAGTGGACCTGAACCGCAACTTCGACGCCGGCTGGGAGGAGCTGCCCGCACCGCAAGACGTGGCCACCCCGTGGGACTACAACTACAAGGGAGCCCGGCCGGCCTCGGAGCGCGAAACCCAGATCATCCAGGGGATCGTCGACCGCTATCGCCCGATCTGCGTGATCGACTTTCACACCGCGGACTACGTGATGCTGCGGGCCTACCGCGACGACGAGCCGGTGATCAGGGCGATCCAGGCGAACATCAAGACGCGGCTCAAGGATCGCTTCCTCGCTCAGAGACCTTACAACGGCCCGTACCAGCAGGTGAACATGGACAACATTACGGAGCCGGGGGCGCCGAAACCCTATCTCATTGACTATGCGGCCAAGCAGGGTACGACCGCAGCCTTCCTCATCGAGATGTCGGGCAACCGCGATGACGTGCAGGCGCTGGTGATGAACGTGGACACGGTGGTCGAGATCTGCCTGGCCGCGACCCAAGAATGCCTCAAGCGGATCGCGTCGCGCTAGCGCCTAGTGTCCCGTCTCATAAATTCCTTTCCCAAGTCTTCGGCTGGGACGGGACACTTCCAGGGGTGAGTCAAGCTCCCCCCTCGGCGCTCCGTTTCATTGCGCTGACCCCCTGAGGGGAACGGCGCCGTCCCCCTCAAACTCCCCCGCGGTGGCGCGTCCTCCGAGATCATTAGACAAAACCAAGCTATTTGCGAGACGCGCCACTAGTTTTTCGCGGGCTCCGACCGGCTTATTCAACCGGCGCGTTACACAAGGCGGCCTTGATCTGGTAGAATTGTAGTCGCTCTCCGAACCGTGAGAGCTTTTGCCAGACAGGGAGGTGTTTCATGATCAGCCCAAGACGGTCCAGTTTGACGCTCGGTCTTCTGATCCTGTTCTTGCTTGCGTCCTTGACCGCTAATCGCGTTTCCGCGGCCGACGAGGGGATGTGGACCTTCGACAACCCGCCGCTCAAGCAGCTCCAGGAAAAATACGGGTTCACGCCGACCCGGGAGTGGCTGGACCATGTGCGGCTGTCGAGCGTCCGCTTCAACGCCGGCGGCTCAGGCTCGTTCGTCAGCTCCCGCGGCCTGGTGCTGACCAACCATCATGTGGCGATGGGGCAGCTCCAGAAAATGTCCACGGCCGAGCGGAATTACGTGGCCACGGGGTTCTATGCCGCGACCCCCGCGGAGGAAGTGAAGTGCCCGGACCTCGAGCTCGACGTTCTCTACGCCATGGACAACGTCACCCCGCGGATCCTGGGCGCGGCGAAGCCCGGACTGAGCGGGCCGGAGGCCCTCAAGGCCCGCGAAGCGGAGATCGCCAGGATCGAGCAGGAATACAAAGACAAGACCGGCCTGATCTGCAATGTCGTCAGCTTGTACCGGGGCGGAGAGTACTGGGCCTACCAGTACAAGCGCTATACCGACGTCCGGCTGGTCATGGCCCCCGAACGGCAGATCGCCTTCTGGGGCGGCGACGACGACAATTTCCCCTATCCCCGGTACGATCTGGACATGGCCTTCTTCCGCGTCTACGAAAAGGACCAGCCGCTCCAAGTCCGGGACTATCTGAAATGGAGCGCCGGCGGCGCGGCCGACGGCGAGCTGGCAATCGTTTCCGGCCATCCCGGCGGCACCAACCGTTTGAACACTTATGATCAGATCGTCTTCCTGCGGGATGTCCAATATCCCATGATCTTGAGTATGATCGGCAAGAGGCTCGAGTTCCTTCGTGACTATGCCCGGCTCGGCCCGGAGCAGGAGCGCCGCGCCTTGGGACAGATGTTCGGCCTGGAAAACGCCAAAAAAGCCCAGACGGGGGAATACCAGGGACTGCTCGACCCCA
>Ga0154742_1125_pt1 | contig 14118 bp, 15 predicted proteins | sample Rifle2008BG16ft_FD_105750 | JGI IMG/M metagenome (GOLD analysis project Ga0154742, IMG submission 105750) | Candidatus Aminicenantes bacterium RBG_16_63_16 | reverse complement strand
CATGGCCGCATTCTTCGGCGGATTCCAGTTCGTCATGCCCGTCCTCGGATGGCTCGCCGGGGACAGGCTGCTTGGCATCGTCAAGAGCTTCGACCACTGGGTCGCGTTCGGTCTCCTGGCCCTGATCGGCGGCCGCATGATCTACGAGTCGTTCGAGATGAGCGAAGAGGAGAAGGCCAACCGGCCGGACCAGACGCAGGGAACCCGGCTGGTCGTTCTGGCCCTCGCCACCAGCATCGACGCCTTGGCCGTCGGACTGAGCATGGGCGTCGTCAGGACGAGCATCCTCTACCCCGCGGCGATCATCGGCGTCACCAGCTTCGTCTTTACCGTCGGCGGGGCCAAGCTCGGTCCGGTCGTCGGACGCGTCGTCGGGCGCCGAGCCGAGCTCCTTGGAGGACTGATCCTCATCGGGATCGGCGTGAAGATCCTGGCAGAGCACCTCGCCGCCTGAGGGAGATCGCTTTCGGCTGTGCTCGGGAACTGCCTCTAGCTCCCCGGCCCCCCGGAAACCAGTCGTCCGGTTTCCCCCGCTGCGCGGGTCCCCTTTCCACGGACGGGGATCTTCGAGGCAAGTTCCCTCGCCGCCGAGCGATCTCCTCGCCGAAAAGAAATGCGGTTAGAAGGGTAGGAGGACGAAGACCAGAAGGTCCCAGACGGTGTGGCTGATGATGTTCATGAGGGGCGAGCGGAAGCTCAGGTAAAGCCAGCCCCAAAAAACCGCGCAGACGCCGGCGGCGACGACGAGCATGATGTTCCCGCTGGCCAAATGGACGGCCGTATAGAGCAGGGCGGTCAGGACGAAGCCGATGCCGGCCTTGGTCGTCGCCCCGACGCGCTCCTGGAAGAACCCCCGCCAGAAGAGCTCCTCGCCGGGCCCGATGACGAGGCCGATGAGCAGTCCGATCCTGAGGATGGAGGTTCCTTCCTTCAGGGCATAGACGCTGCCGATCCCGGCCGCGGCGAACGGGAAGATCCGCAGGGCGACGATGCGCCCGACCGCGAATACGGCGTAGAGGGCCGCGGCTGAGGCGAGCCCGATCAAGATCTTCTGAAAGACGTCCGAGCGAAGGTCTTCGGCCAGTCTCCGCGCATAGCCCCGGTCGAGGGCGAAGCCCAGGGCGACGACGATGACGATGTTCGCGGCGAGCCAGGTCCAGAAGTCGAGCGGCCCGAGGCGCTGGAACCTGAACAGCGCGATGAAGAGGACCGCCGCGACCGCGCCGGCCAACCCGATGAGGCGGGACTCTCGGCCCGTCCGCTCGCGGGTCATCCCCACCGCAGGAATCCTTCGAGGATGACCGCGGCCGTGCTCAGGAGGCCGAAGACGAGGTTGTGGCTGGCCGTGGCCCCGTCCAGGATGACGAAGTCCATGGGCCGGCGGGGCGCGGCGCGCCTCATAGCCCGGCCCCAGAGGCGGAGCGCGCTCGGAAGCGCGAACGAGACGAGGAGGAACGTCAGCGGCATCGGCCGGCCCGGACCTCCGGCCGCGCGGGGGACCGCGATGAGAAGGGCGTCGATGACGAAGGGGCCGAAGATGAGAAAGCCGTAGTAGGCGAGCGAGCCGCGGTCGCCGAGAAGACCGGCGACGGTCGTCACGCGCCGATCGCCGTCGGAGACGATGTCGCGCCAGTTGTTGGCGTGGAGGATGGCGATGACGAGGAGGGCCATCGGCACGGTCCACAGGACGGGAAGCCAGGAGAAGGCCCCCGTCTGGACGATCCAGGCGCCGGCCGCCCCGAGCAGGCCGAAGTTGAGGAAGACGGCCAGGTCGCCGAGGGCCCGGGCCTTGAGGAGGCTGTAGCAGGCGCCCACGGCCAGGCCGAGCGCTCCGACGACGAAGAGCGACCGCCCGGTCCGCGCGGCGAGGAGGAGGCCCGAGGCCGTGCCCATGGCGAACAGGGCCAGGGAACCGCGCAGGACTTGGCCGTCGGTGAGCCAGCCGCGGACGATGGCCCCGCTCACGGGCGTCACGTCCCGGTCGAGGCCGCGGCGGAAGTCGGAGACGTCGCTGAGCATGTTGGCCGCCGAATGCAGGGCCATCATCGTGGCCAGGGCCCAAAGGAAGAGGAGCGGAGAGAAGCGGCCGCCTCCGACGACGACGGCCAGAGCCGTGCCGAAGACGACGGGCATGGTCGAGGCGGGAAGGGCCCAGGGGCGGGCCGCGACGAGCCACTTCTTCAGGGTCGAGGGGGTCGCGGGAGCGACAGGCTTCTCAGGCATGGCCGATTTATAACACATCGAAAATCGGGGACACAATACCTATTTCCCTATTAAAAGGCCATGGCCAGGCTGAAAATTGGGAAATGAGTATCATGTCCCCCATTTTGGGCGTCCTTGACTTGCGGTCTGGCGGCTCTTATGCTTAGGCCGGGTCATCCGAAGGACGGGGGATCGATCGAGGAGAGGAACGATGCAGTCATTGAAGGATAGGATCGTATTCGTCACCGGGGCGAGCTCGGGGATCGGAGAGGCGACGGCCCAGGCGTTCGCCGCGCTCGGCGCCAGGATCCTGATGTGCGCCCGCCGGGCCGAGAGGCTCGAAAAGCTGGCCGAGAAGCTCGAATACGAGCACAAGGTCGCGGTCCACTATTTCCGTCTGGACGTGCGCGACCGGGCGGGCGTCGATCGGGCGGTCGCCGGGCTCTCCGCCGACTGGAAGGCGATCGACGTCCTGGTCAACAATGCCGGACTGAGCCGCGGCCTGGACAAGCTCCCCCAGGGCCTCGTCGAGGATTGGGAGGAGATGCTCGACACGAACGTCAAGGGCCTCCTGTTCGTCAGCCGGGCCGTCATTCCCGGGATGATCGAGCGGGGGAGGGGCCACATCATCAATATCGGCTCGATCGCCGGGCACGAGGTCTATCCCGGCGGGAACGTCTATTGTGCCTCCAAGTTCGCCGTCCGGGCCCTGTCCAAGGGCCTGCGGCTCGACCTGAACGGCACGCCCATCCGGGTCAGCGAGGTCGCCCCCGGCATGGTTGAGACGGAATTCAGTCTCGTCCGCTTCCACGGCGACGCCGAACGGGCCGCCAAGGTCTATCAGGGCCTGACGCCGCTCGGGCCCGACGATATCGCCGACGCCGTCGTCTGGTGCGCGACGCGGCCGGCCCACGTCAACGTCAGCGAGGTCGTGGTCATGCCCACGGCCCAGGCCTCGACGGCGCTGGTCAGCCGGAAATAAGGCCGAGGATCTGGCGATGGATCGGGTGCGTCCGGCTTGGGATCGGAAAGCCGGGAAAATACTCTGCGCGGTCGCCGGGGCGATAGGCGCACTATCGATCCTGTGGGCGGCGGCGGCATCGTTCGCCCGCGATCCCTATGGACAGGATCCGGATCGCCGGCCGGACCTGAAGGTCGAGATCGGCACCTCCAAGATGGTCTGGCCTCGCCGCGACATCACCGTTACCGTGAGCGTGAAGAACGTCGGGGAAAGCCCGGCCCCGCGGTCGGATTGCCGGATCCTGATCAAGCACGCTCATGCTCCCCGGCAGACGATCAAAACGATCAAGAAGTCGGTTCGGGCCCTGGATGCGGGCGACGGGTACGCGTTCTCCTTCTCGGTCAAGTTGGCCCTGGGATTGTGGGAGATCACGGCCACGGCGGACCGGAAGAACAAGATCCTCGAGGCCGACGAAACGAACAACAAGGCGCGAATAGCGATCGCTGGAGAGTAGAGGGCGCCGGCTCAGCGGCGGCCGGAGGCCATCCGGGCGGAAGCGGGCAGGCGGCGCAGCCGGAGCATGGCCCAGATGCCGGCGGCCGGGCCGAAGGCCAGAAGGACGAACGCGTAACGCCACGTGACCAGCCGCTCGGCCGCCGGGACGAGCCGGACGGTCACGAGGGTTAGGAGGAAGCCCAGGCTCGTCTGAAGGGTCAGGGCCGTCCCGATGCGCTCGGGTGGCGCCAGCTCGCTCACTCCGGCCGAGAACTGGGCCGAGTCGGCGACCACGGCGAAGCCCCAGACGAGCGAGAGGGCGGCGAGGAGCCGGGGATCCGCGCCGAAGAGGAACCCGATCAGCGCGCAGCACGTTCCGCTCACGGCCATGGCAGCTGACGTGACGGCCGTCCGGCCCCAGCGGTCGGCGAGCTTACCGGCGACGAGGCTCCCGGCGGCCCCGGCCGCGATGAAGCCAAACCCGGCCAGGCTGGCCCATCTCTCGGACGCCCCCGAGACGCGGAAGCTCGAGACGAGGAACACCGGGACCCAGGTCCAAACGGCATAGAGCTCCCACATGTGCCCGAAATAACCGAGGTTGGCCAGGGCGACAGGCCTGTCCCTCAGGATTGCCCCGGCGAGCTTCGACTCGAACCGGGGGACGGCCGTCCGGTAAGGACCTTCGCGGACGAACGCGGCCGCGATGAGGCCGCCGAACATGGCCAGGACGCCGCTCCAGATCAACACGGGCTCCCAATCGCCGACGCGGCCGATGGCCTTGAGCAGGTGAGGGGCGGCCGACCCGAGGGTCAGCGCCCCGACGAGAAGCCCGATCCCGAAGCCCCGGTCCTCCCGGGTCCAGGTGGCCATGATCTTCATCCCCAGCGGATAGACCCCGGCGAGGAATAGTCCGGTCAGAAAACGCAGGGCGAGGGCGGCCGGGAACCCGGCATCGGCGACGGGGATGAGGATGGTCGCCGCGCCCGCGCACAGGGAAGATACGGAAAAAAACGTGCGGGCCGGGACCCTGTCGGCCAGGTTGAGCACCGCCGAGCCCAGAGCGCCGGCGACGAATCCGAGCTGAACGGACATCGTCAGCCAGGCCTGCCCCGCGGCCGCGAGTCCCCAGGCCTCCTGGAGCGCCGGGACGACCGCCGAAGCCGAGAACCAGACGGACATGCCCAGGAATTCGGTCACGCAGATCAGGCCGAGCGCCCGCCGTTTTGTCATGGCTACATTCGTTTGGGCCGAGCGGTCAGGCCCCCGGCCCGGGACCGGTATTATGCTATGATGGGCGCCGGGAGTCCATCGCTGTGGGCAAGATCAAGGGCGTCACGATCATCGACATCGACCCCTCCAACGTCGAGGAGACGGGCTTCTTCTGCTACATGAGCAAGCGCAAGTCCGAGGGCTATCTCCGGAAGCTCGACTGGGTCAAGACCCGACTCGACGAGGGCATGCGGATCAAGCTGCTGAAGCTGCCGGAGCGCGGCTTCATCGAATACATCCCCGGCGAAAAGGCTTGGCGGGCCGTCCGGGCCAAAGGCTGGATGGTCATCCATTGCCTCTGGGTCGTGGGGAAGAGCAAGGGGCGGGGGCTCGGCGGGCTCCTCATCGACGAGTGCGTCGAGGACGCCCGGAAGGCCGGGATGCGCGGCGTGGCCATGGTGACGACGGAGGGGAACTGGCTGGCGGGACGGAAGCTGCTCGAAAAGCACGGCTTCGTGGCCCTGGACGCGGCGCCTCCCGCGTTCACCCTCCTGGCCAAGCCGTTCGCGCCGGGCCCGCTGCCGTCCTTTCCCAAGGACTGGGAAGCCCGGGCAGCCCGGTTCGGCCCGGGACTGACGGTCCTCCGCACGGATCAATGCCCCTATCTCCCGGACGCCGTGTCCAAGCTCATGGACGCCGCCGCCCGGAGGAAGATCAAGGCATGCGTCGTCGAGTTGCGGAGCGCCCGCGAGGTCCAGACCCTCTCCCCGTCGCCCTACGGGGCGTTCAACATCGTCCTCGACGGTAAGCTCGTCGGGTATCATTATCTGCTGGACGAGGACGCCGCGGCGGCGCTCGGACGCCGGGCCTGACCGCTTCCTTGCTTTCCCGGCCCCGGCCCCTGTAATATCCGAGGCGACGACCGGAGATCCCCAATGTACGGACGATTCCAGGACCCACGCTATTGATTATTGGTCAGAAATCATATATTCTGATTACAGAATTTCATTCGTGGAGCCTAGCTATGGATAGTGCCAAGCCCTATCGGTCCCAAATCCGCGAGCGTGGTCAGCTGACGATCCCTAAGGCAATTAGGGAGAAGGGAGAGCTCTACGATGGGGAAGCGGTGATCATCATCCCGGTCGGGGACGCGATCCTTGTTTCGCCTCAGAAGCTGGGCCTTGAGGAAGCGCGCCGGGCGATCCGCAAGCTCATGAAAAGGTCCGGCGTGACCGCGGAGGAGCTGCTCGAGGGGCTGAAGGAGGAGAGAGCCAAGCTATACGAGGAAACCTATGGAACGAAGGACGGTTAAGGTCTTCCTCGACTCGAACGTCATCCTCTCGGGCCTTATCTCAGACCGGGGCGCGCCTCGGCTGATCCTCGATATCCTCAGCTTGGGGCTGCCCGTTCTCCGCGGTGTGACCGGCCGATACAACCTGACCGAGATCGAGCGAAACGTCGCCGGGAAGCTCCCTGCGGCCCGCTCTGTCCTGAATGAATGCCTGCCCAGGATGAACCTTGAGATCGTGTTCCTGCCCTTTTCTGATGAGATGGAGCCGTTCCGTGGGGCCGCCGAGGACAAGGACCTTCCGGTCATCGCCTCGGCCTCCATCGCGCGGGCGGACTACTTTGTTTCGGAAGATGAGCCGCTGCTGTCAAGGCTTGGCCGGGCGGTTTCGTTTCCGGCTAGGCCGTGCCGCCCGAACGAATTCCTCAAAGAGCTCTCGGTCCGAGTGTTCACGGGCGAGATGCCCGGGGAAGAAAGCCATGATAGGCCGAAATGGCGAGGAAGCACCGATGCGGCCGATGGCAAAACGAGATAAATGTCCTTCTCCATGCGTTATTAAGACAGGCGTTAAATGGGGAGCTCTGATATGAAAAGAGATGTTATCCGAGAAAAAGAAGGGATATGGGCCCCTGATCGAGGTCAAGGGGAGATCGTCATCTACAGGGAGGCTGACGGAGGGCCTGGCCTGGATGTTCGGCTGGTTGGGGAGACCCTGTGGTTGAATCAGGCGCAACTGGCGCGGCTCTTTGATAGGAACCAGTCTGTCATCGCCAGACATATCAAGAATGTATTTAAGGAGGGGGAGCTGGCCCCCTCAAAAAGCAATATGCAAAAAATGCATAATGCAATTTCAGACAAGCCGGTTCTTTTTTATAATCTTGATGTTATCATCTCCGTCGGCTACCGGGTCAACTCGAAACGGGGGACGCAATTCCGGATCTGGGCGACGAATGTCCTGAAACAGCACATAGTCAAGGGCTATACGGAGAACGCCAGGCGGCTCCAGGAGCTCAGGCGCTCCCTGCAGCTTGTTGAGCACGTACTGGATCGGCATGAAGTATCCTCCGACGAGGCCAAGGCCCTCCTCCGCGTGGTGACGGACTATTCTTATGCTCTCGACCTCCTCGACGATTATGACCATCAGAGGGTTCCTGCGGCTCCTACTCATAAGGGAGAGGTCAAGGCGATCTCCTATGAGGAGGCCCGGCGGCTAATCGTACGTCTTAGGGAGAAGTTCGGGGCGCCGGCCATCTTCGGGCAGGAGAAGGACGACAGTCTGCACAGCTCCCTCAACGCGATTCTGCAGACTTTCGACGAGAAGGACGTCTATCCCGGGCTCGAGGAAAAGGCGGCCCATCTTCTCTATTTTCTGGTCAAGAACCATAGCTTTATCGACGGAAATAAGCGGATCGCCGCGTCGTTATTCCTGTGGTTTTTAGAAAAGAACGCGCTACTTTATGGGCCTTCCGGGGATAAACGGCTCGCGGACGCCACACTCGTAGCCCTGACCCTTATGATCGCCGAGAGCAAGCCGCGGGATAAAGGACCCGTCATTAGTATCGCCATGAATCTGATCGGCGGGAAGGAGGGACGATGAGCTACTATTTCAACAAGACGCTGGCACTGCCGTTCGACGCGGCCGTCGAGAGGGTCAAGGCCGAGCTCAAGAAAGAAGGCTTCGGCGTCCTGACCGAGATCGACGTCCGGAAGACGCTCAAGGAGAAGATAGGGGTCGATTTCCGGCCCTACCGGATCCTCGGGGCCTGCAACCCCCTCTACGCTCACAAAGCCCTTCAGGCCGAGGACAAGATCGGGACGATGCTGCCGTGCAACGTCATCGTCCAGGAGCTCGCTCCGGGCCATGTCGAGGTAGCGGCCATCGACCCCCTGGCCTCGATGGCCGCCGTCAAGAACGAGGACCTGGGGGCTGTCGGCCTCGAGGTCCGGGAGAAGCTGAAGAGGGTCGTCGACGGTCTCTGAGCGGACGTGCGTTTCTTTACACGACCCCGCGATGATCGGCCTCGCGATTTCCACTTAATACTCAGATTACGCTCATGTTATCATTTAAGCGATTTGGCATGCTTCATGCTGGCAATACGTAGCGCGTAAGCGAGAGCGGCCTGTTTCGATGGGGGAGGCCATGATGACTTGCGTTAGCCGAGTCTTGGTTGTCATCTTCTGCTTTTTCCTCTTCCCGCCCGGCGTCCTGGGAGCGAAGGCGACATTGACCGTCCGGATCTGGCTCTTCCAAGGGACCGCCATCCAAGGGCAGCCAGGGCTTGGGCAGACGGAAGTCCTGCCGGTCTCCTCCACCCCGGAATTCGCCGAGCTCGTGACCCTCGCCTCGGCGCCAGATGACGAGTTCAAGGCCGCTATGATCGGGGCCCTGCTGGACAGGGAGAACCTGCGGACGATCGATGATTTGTTTCTTTTCAAACAGACACAACGTGAGGATCTACCCTTCTCCGGGAAGGTGTTTCTGGGCCGGCAAGTGGCGTTCCGGGTCGGCTTGTCCCACAAGATCATCGCTCCCGCCCGCGCCGTCCTGCGCGTTGTGTTCTCGAGGACCAAGGACGGGGTCATCCGCCCGGAAAAGGACGACCGGACGATGCTCCGGAAAGCCTATGAGGCGTCCCTTGACGATGACAAGATGGCCTTGATCGTGGATCAGGCGCTCGAAATCGAGTTTGACGATCCGGTCATCGTCGCCGTTCCCTATGGAGACCGGTCTTATTTCATGATCGTCAAATTGACGGCCGGCGAGCCCGAGCCCAAGCGCAAAACCTCTCCGACGGTCAAGCTTCCCCCGATGTCGAATCTCGTGCCGGCGCCCCGGCCGGTCGACAAGGTCCTTCCATCCTACCCGGATGGGCTGAGGCGGCGGGCCGTCCGGGGCGATGTCGGCCTACGCATCGCCATAGATGATAAAGGGCTGGTTCAGATGGTCCAGGTCCTGTCCCCCCTTCATCCCTATCTGGACTATGCCGCGTCCCAGGCCCTGTGGCAGTGGCGCTTCGAACCCGTGCTCCAGAAAGGAAATCCGGTTCGCGCCGCCTTCGAATACGTATTCACCTTCAGCCCGGAGGCCTATGCGGATGAGATAACTGCTGTCGAAGAGCTTCCGGCAACGGCCGATACGGACGCCGGTAAGGAATTGGATGAGATTCTGGGTGCCTGCGCCACATACTGCCGAAAGCTCCGCGAGGCGGCCCTCTTCTATATTTGCGAAGAGACAATCCGGGAAATCACTCATGGATTGGTCTCATCGGACCGTCTGGCCGAGCTGTCGCTTAAGCCAAGAGATACGACAACACAGGTCAACGAAAGCCCGGACGGGCAGATGACGGGCTGGATTGTCGAACCTGCCGAGATCGTTGATCGCCGGAGGGCGGAGAGGATCGGCTACAGCTGCGATTATCAGATGATCCGGCGGTTCGGAGAGATCGAGGAGCGGCGGATCGTGCTCAAGGCCAACGGCCGCAAGATCACCGACCGGATCGAGCTCCTTGAGGAAAGCCGCTATGCCTCCCTCTCGCCGATCGTCTCGGCCCTGGGCTTCCTCGACGAGGACCGCCAGCCCCTGTTCCGCTACCGGATCGTCAAAGAGGACAAGCTGTCCGGCCGGGACGCTCTCATCATCGAAGCCGGGCCCAAACTGGGCGACGCCGACGGCGTCCGGTCGGCCCGGGCGTGGCTCGAGAAGGGGAGTGGTCGGATCCTCAAATGCGAGATCGAGGGTGTGCCGCTCGAAGGCTACGATGACATCCTTGGCGAAGCGGTCCTGCTGAATATCCGGCCGTACTTTATGAGGACCTATGAGTATCGGATGGAGAATAACGGGATGCTCCTCCCGGACCGGACCGCGGTCCGGATCGAGTACCCGAGCCTGATGCGGAACCGGCGGGAAACAAAATCGAAGATCGATATCGCCTACAAGGATTTCCGGTTCTTCACCGTCGAAACGGGACACGATATCAAGGAAGAACGATGAAGAGGCCGTCGGGCCCTATCCGCGTCCTGCCCATTCTCGTCGTTTCCGCTTGGTTGTCGATCGGGATCTGGGGCCAGGTCCTGAACTATCGGGCCAAGCAGAAGCCCCGGCCCTTGGAGATCAGCAAGGTCGGCGACGGGATCTACTCGGTCCAAGGAGAATGGGGCAGCAACGTGGGATTTTGCACGTGGGGCAATGAAATCCTCGTTATCGACTCCAAGGCGACGAGGGAGGCGACAAAGAAGGTCATTGAGGAGATGGGAAAGACCTCCGATGGCCCCATTACCAGGGTCGTCTTCACCCACAGCGACCCGGACAGCTTCAATGGTCGCGAGGCTTACCCAAGCCCGGCGGCGGTCATTTGCAGCCCCCGGGTCAGGGACGACCAAAGAAAGGACACGATCGTCTATCTGGAAAGCAACACGCCGGCGAACATCTACGCTTCATGGCCGAGATCGGACTTCGCCCCGGCGATGACATTCGAAGGGCGGCTCAATATCCGCATCGGGCGGGATGATGTGACGCTCCTCCATTATGGCCGTGGCCATACGAGCGGAGACACGATCGTCTGGTTTCCGACCGATCGTGTCGCGTTCATCGGCGATCTTGTTTTTGAGGGACGCGAGCCGCTCATCCAGGACCAGAAGGGCGGCAATTCTTTCGGCCTGGTCCGTACTCTGAGCATCCTGCTTAACCTGCAGCCGGAAATCCGGAAGTTCATCCCAAGTCATGGCGACCCCATTGGTCGCGACGCCGTGCGCCAGAGCCTCAGGTCCATTGAGGAAGTCCACGAGAAGGTCAAGGGGATGTTCGAATCCGGCAAAAGTCTGGAAGATGTGAAAAAGGCCTTCGGCGTCAAAGAGACTGATCAGAACACAGGAGTCTGGACGTGGCCTTCCCTGGCGGTCACGGTTTACCGGGAGCTCAGCGAAAAGGACATTAGGTAGCTCATTCATCCCGCTTTGACATTTCGGACCGCTTATCTATAATAAAGGTCCGTTTTTATGGGTTTTCGGCCGAGGCGGATGCCTCCGGGCCGTCGGCCGGCCGGGGCCACGACATTCCTGATTGAAAGGCACGCAAAGCGTTGATATTCGGGGCGGGTACGGACATCATCGAGGTCCAGCGGGTCGAGGAGAAGCTCGTCCGCACGGAGAGCCTCAAGACCAAGCTCTTCACCCCGACCGAGATCGCCTACTGCGAGTCCAAGCACCGGCCGGCCCTCCACTTCGCCGCCCGATTCGCGGCCAAGGAAGCTTTTCTCAAGGCCATGGGCACGGGCTGGTCGGGCGGTCATAAATTCTCGGAGATCGAGGTCGTCAACAACGCCCTGGGCAAGCCCGTGCTCTTCGTCCACGGCAAGGTCAAAGAGTTCTGCGAGGCCCACGGCATCACCGCGATGGAGGTCTCGCTGACCCATATCAAGGACGTGGCCTCCGCGGTCGTCGTCCTTGAGAAGAACCCGCAATCCCCTTGAACGGAGAGGAATCGCTCATGTCGAACATCGGCTCCTACGACGAACGCGTCAAGAACTTCAGCTGGTCGATCGCCGAGAAGGAGCTCGGCTACAAGCCCGGCGACGTCCTCAACATCGGCTGGTACTGCACGGACCGCATCTGCCAGATGGGCAAGGCCGGCCGGGTCGCCCTCCACTGGGAAGGCTTCACCGGCGCCGAGAAGACCTACACTTACAACGATATCCGCCTGGCCACGAATACCATCGCCGCTTTCCTCCGCGGCCTGGGCATCAAGCCCGAGGAGCGGGTCTGCCTGTTCATGGACCGCATCCCCGAGCTCTATCTGGGCTTCCTCGGCATCCTCAAGACCGGGGCCATCGCCCAACCGCTCTTCTCGGCCTTCGGAGACGAGTCGCTGCTCGTCCGCCTCTCCAACGCCGAAACGTCGGCCGTCATCACCCAGAAAAAGCACGCCCCCAAGGTCCGCAAGATCCTCGACAAGATGCCCCACCTCCGGCACATCATCATCGTCGACCATGACGGCGTCGCCCCGCTCCGGGACCGCGAGGTCGCCTTCTCGCTCGAGAAGTCCGCTCCCGTCGAGCGCTTCGACGTCCACCCGACGCGGGCCGAGTCGCCCTCCGTCCTCCACTACACCTCGGGCACGACGGGCATGCCCAAGGGGGTCAAGCACGTCCACTATTCCCTCATCTCCCAGTACCTGACGGCCAAGTGGGCCCTCGACCTCCGCGACGACGATATCTACTGGTGCACGGCCGACCCGGGCTGGGTCACGGGAACGTCCTACGGCATCATCGCCCCGTTCGCCCTCGGCGTCACCCAGTGTGTCCTCGACGCCGGGTTCTCGGCCGAGGCCTGGTACAAGTGGATCGAGAAACGCAAGGTGTCGATGTGGTACTCGGCCCCGACGGCCATCCGCTCGCTCATGAAGGCCGGCGACGAGATCATCAAGAAGTACGACCTCTCCTCGCTCCGCCACCTGGCCAGCGTCGGCGAGCCGCTCAACTCCGAGGCCGTGGTCTGGTCGGATAAGGTCTTCGGCATGCCCTTCTACGATACCTACTGGCAGACCGAGACCGGCTCTATCGTCATCGGCAACTATCCCGGTATGGAGGTCCGCCCGGGCTCCATGGGCAAGCCCTTCCCGGGCATCACGGGCACCGTCCTCGACCCGGTCAAGAACGAGCCCTACCCGGCCCACGGCAAGATCGGCCTCGTCGCCCTCAAGTTCGACTGGCCCTCGCGCATGCGGACCTACTGGAACAACGAGGAGGCCTTCCAGAAGAAATTCCGGAACGGCTGGTACATCACCGGGGACCGGTCCAAGATCGACAAGGACGGCTACTTCTGGTTCGCCGGCCGCGACGACGACATCATCAACACGGCCGGCCACCTCGTCAGCCCGTTCGAGGTCGAGTCGGCCCTGCTCGAGCACCCCGCAGTGGCCGAGTCGGCCGTGGTCAGCAAGCCCGACCCCATCAACCTCGAGGTCGTCAAGGCCTTCGTCACCCTCAAGCCCGGGTTCACCGCGAGCCAGGACCTCGATCTCGAGATCATGAACTTCATCCGCAAAAAGCTCTCGCCCCTGGCCATGCCCCAGGAGATCGAGTTTGTGCCGTCGCTCCCGAAGACGCGGAGCGGCAAGATCATGCGCCGGCTCCTCCACGCCAAGGAATGGGGCGAGGAGATCGGCGACACGTCCACCCTGGAAAACGATTAAATAAGGAGACCTCTCATGGCCGAAGAACTCAAAGACATCATCCTCACCTATGTCACGAAGGAGTACCTCGAAGACGACAGCGAGCCGCTGACCTACGACGCGCCTTTGATCTCGGGCGGCATCGTTGACTCGTTCTCGATGGTCTCGCTCAAGCGCTTCCTCGAGAACAAATATCAGATCTCGATCCCGGACGACGAAGCGACCCCCGAGGCCTTCGACTCGGTCAACAAGATCGTCTCGCTCGTCGAGCGCTTCGTAGCGAAGAAGGCATAAGACCGTGGCCTATAGCGACAAGATCCGCGGCACGTATCAGGCCCAGCTCAAGGGCATCCAGGACGCCGGGCTCTTCAAGCAGGAGCGCTTCATCCATTCGCCCCAGGCGGCCGACATCGAGGTCGAGTTCCCGGCCGGCGCCCCCCTCAAGAAGGTCATCAACATGTGCGCCAACAACTACCTCGGGCTGTCCAGCCACCCCGAGGTCATCAAGGCCGCCCACGAGGGCCTCGATGCGCGCGGCTACGGCATGTCGTCGGTCCGCTTCATCTGCGGCACCCAGGACATCCACCGCGAGCTCGAGAAGAAGCTGACCGAGTTCCTCGGGACCGAGGACACGCTCCTCTTCCCGTCCTGCATGGACGCCAACGCGGGAGTCTTCGAGGCCGTCCTGACCAAGGACGACGTCATCATCTCCGACCGCCTCGTCCACGCCTCGCTCGTCGACGGCATCCGCCTCTGCAGCGCCATGCACGACACGATCAAGCACTCCGACATGGA
>Ga0154742_1121_pt3 | contig 14255 bp, 8 predicted proteins | sample Rifle2008BG16ft_FD_105750 | JGI IMG/M metagenome (GOLD analysis project Ga0154742, IMG submission 105750) | Candidatus Aminicenantes bacterium RBG_16_63_16 | reverse complement strand
GGCATCAAGCCGGCCCCCGCTCAGGCTCATGTTGATGACCATCGGGGAACCCGCCAGCGGCCCCATTTTCAGCTGGGCGGCATAGACGATGCCCCGGGCGATGACCGAGGACCATCCCCAGCCGCCCTGGTTCAGGACCTTGACCGGGATGACTTTCGCCATGGGGGCGACGCCGTTGACCGGGGTGCCGTACATGCTGTAGCCGAGAATAGTGCTCGTGACGTGCGTCCCGTGGGAATCCTGGTCGTGCTCCCATTTGTTCGGCTGCTCGGAGACGGCGCCGTTATCGCCGCCGCCGCCGCCGAAGCATTTCGCATACTGGGCCGCGATCCGCTCCTGGGGGAAATACTGCCGCCAGGAATCGACAAGGCCGGTGTCCAGAACGGCCACGTAGACTCCCGTTCCATCGTAGGCGACCTGACGGTTGTTAAAACCGAAATCGGTGACGTTGACCGCGTCCAGATTCCAGGTGCTCAGCCCGTTCGCGAAATCAGCCACCGGGACGGTATCGACCGGCGCGCCCTGCCGTTCGGCGTCCGGGTTGGCGGACAGGACAAAGGGTAGCCGCTGGACATCGGGCAGCGCGCCCTCCCGGGACTGGAGAGTGACCGCCTTGATCTCATAAACAACGTCACGGACCTTTCCGTACTGCCCGAGCACGGAGAGGTGATACGGCATGACGTCCGCATTCAGGACCACGTTGATCCCGATCATCCGGTCGCCGGGCGCCGAAGAGATCTGGACCGTCCCGGCCGCGAGCAACACGGCCAGGAAGGCCAACCAGAGTGTTCGTCTTTTCATGTTTCCGATCCTCCTTTCCCTTAATCGAAACTTATTGATAAAGAGAAAAAGGCTCGATCCGCCTTTCTCTATTATAATTAACTCTTTAGCACAGCCTTGGGGGGAAGTCAACATGTTTTTTGACACAGGTCAAGGCATTATTCCCGCCGGTATGCTTAAATAGTTGTGGGAGCGTATTCCCCGCGGCCGGCGGCCGCTGGGGCGGAGGGGGAGGGGTGAAGCCTGCGGGCGGCCCGCAGGGCTGTAAGGAGGCAACATGCTGCCCGTCGGCCCGTTGATGGTTGAGCACAGGCTAATCGAGAGGATGATCCGGATCATGGCGGCCCAGCTCGGGATTATACAAATCGAGAAAAAAGCGGACCCCGTCCGGGTGGAGGAGATCGTGCGCTTTTTCCAGGACTTCGCGGATCGCTGCCACCACGGGAAGGAAGAGGATATCCTGTTTCGCGAGCTCGACCGGAAGGGAATTTCCCCGGAGCACCGGCGAATGATGGATGAGCTCATCGCGGATCACAAATGGGGAAGACAGCTCACGATATCCCTTTCCGAAGCCAATCAACGGTATCAGAAGGGCGAGGCGGGGGTGCTCCTGGCCATTGCCGACGGCTTCCGTCGCCTGATCGAGTTTTATCCGAAACACATCCGAAAAGAATACCGGGGCTTTTTCCTGCCCATCATGAGCTACTTCAACCGGGAAGAGAAAGAGGTGATGATACGGGAGGGCTATGAGTCCGACAGCCGACTTCTGCACGAGGAACACGAGAAGCTGGTGGCCGAGCTCAGCGGGGGGGTGTCCACGCCGCGATAAAAAGCGCTGAAGTCTTACGAATACGACGAAAAGGACGGCACCTGGACAGGGACGCCAAAAGCTCATCGAACTCCTCGAATACTACGACCGGATGCAGGAAGGCGAGCCGCCCTCCGCAGCGCGCGTTGACATCAACCGGCTGCGGCAGATGCTCGGCCTCCCGCCCAAGGGGAGCTGAGCGGGCTGAAGCGTCAGTCCGCCCGCGACGGCTTACCTTATGCCAAGACGAGGGAACTTCGCCGCGATCCAGGCTTCGACGGTTATGCGCAACTCTTCGGATAGGCCGATCATTTCGCTCAGCTCGGTCTCGCTGATCGATCCGGCGCGGTCATACTCACTGATATTTCTCTTTTTTCTGAAAGCGTCCAGCTTCTGAATCTCCTTGTCATCGGTTCCTATTGTGAACTTAAGCGATTGGATGACGCGGAAATGGTGGGCGTCTTTAGCTGCTCGGTAGCCGGCGGCGGCCAGGGCCGCGCTCGCGCACTGGAGCGCAGCATTGTAGGCTATGTTGAAGCACCAGTCGACGCTTAGTGATTGATTCCGGCAATCGGTGAGGTCACGATCGGCAAGCCGCAGGAGATGCTGGATCTCCTCACGGCTTGTCTTGTGCTCTATGAGCCAGCCGTTAGTGAGCCATTCGGCCAAACTCACGGGCATCTCCCAGCACCGGCAGGAAGGGGGATTTCAGGATGCTGTCAAGCAGGTGATCTCCTTTAGATATCCTGTCCTGGAATTCCGCGAAAGACATGACCAAGGGGTTTATTTCACGTCTGAGAATCTCCTGGGCTTTGGCGGTGCTCCCAACGACATCTTTGAAGCTTACGTCGCCTACGACGAGGAGATCGATGTCACTGTTTGCGGTCGCTCTTCCGCGGGCAATTGAACCGTAGACAAGGGCCAGCTTGATGCCGAAGCCCAGCGGGCCCAGCGCGTCCCGGAGGATATCGACGAGACCTGCCGTCTTGGATATGAGATTTTTTAGATCATCGAAGATCGGGCACTCCAGGTTCGCCCGGAACAGAACCTGGTTTTCCTTGACCGTGCGGACCAGGATCCCGGCTTCAGTTAGTTTTTTGAGCTCTCGTTGCCCGGCACCTGCCGAAACTCGCGCCAAGCGGAGGATCTTCCTGAGATGGAACGCCTCTTCCGTATGGCCGAATAGCAGCACGAGAATCGAGCGCCGGGTTTTTCCGAATAACACCCCGAGAAGCCCAGAGGTCTGCGCCTGTACCTTTGTCCTCATTATGAGTACGATTGTACCCAATTCGGATACGGAATTCAAGACCTATTTCCTCTATGCAAATAGACGCGATGCTCTTGCTGTGATTCTCAGAAAGTCGTCTTGGTGGATCTACGACTTTTTAGCTAGCGGCTTAAAGCGGCACGCCTATTAGCCAGCCCAAACCTAACCTCATGAGGCACGTTTCGTTGAATCCATTCATCAACCCAAGTCAGAAAAACATCTCTTCGAACGAGCTCGCGAATCGCTAGCTCATGCAAGAAGAGAGTTGCGCTCGCCAAACGGCAGAGCGCGTTGCGAACATATCTCGAAGTGATTTCTTCTTCCGGTCCGTCCGTAAACATATTAGAATCCTCGTAATTGGTTTTTATCCTTAATCGATATAGATAGTCCATTATGGTAAACGGACGAACTACCTCGTTAATCTGTTCTTTCTCTCTAACTGAGGGCCTGGAAATCGGAAAGCGAGGCTCTCGTCGTGCCTTCTTACCCCTTGATAATCGCTCGTTTTCATTATTTTTCCAAGCCTTGCGAAGCCGGCTTCTCTTTTGCTTCCTGTAGTCCTTAGCCTTCTCGTCGACAACCTCACGCCTGGTCGTCATCAGTGCCTTTATAGCCAAGTTCCAAACGTTGTCTCCTTCGTTTGCGGACCAGGGGTGTATATCCAAGTTAATGACGAGTCCAGTGGGTGCGTTTTTAACGCCTTGTACTCCGAATGCTAAACTCCAAGGAGGAAGGATAATCGGCCTTGATGCCCAATAATCATAGAAAATCTTCTGGGTAGTCGGATGGCTTTCGGGTCTGGGCTGCGTTTTCGCGACGTGCAGGGCTTGAGTACAATGATAAAAAATGTAATAAGTTTGAATAGTCGACCAATTATTTGAAAGGCGCAGTAGTTCGTCCTCAGTCGTTATTCTCCCCGTCATCAGCAGAAGTGCCTCAGTACCCCAAGCTGAATGAAGGCAAGACCGTATGGTCTTCAAATCTGCTGTCGCCTCACCGGGCTGCCATAAGATGCCTGATTGGATAACCTTGTCCTTCAAAGAGTCATATAACCCGCGCCTTACGTCGGGAACATCAGTCACGACAAGGTTGCACAGGGCTTTTATATAATTGGAATGTGTTTTGAATGATCCCGCTGGCTCTTTAGACATCGTTCCGCGCGCCTATGTCAACCGCTCCGACGTCTCAAGCTGCTGCCCACTCCTGAGATAAAACCTCGGCCTGTTCCAGGACCGTTTGGGTCGCTTTTTCCTGCTTGTCCGGAGGGTAGCCGTAGCGGCGCAAGACCCGCTTCACGAGCACGCGCAGGTTGGCCCGGACGTTTTCCCTGACCGTCCAGTCGATCGTCACGTTCGCCCGCACGGTCTTGACCAACTCCTGGGCGATCGTCCGGAGCGTCTCATCGCCCAGGACTTTGACGGCGCTGTCGTCGGTTTCAAGGGCGTCGTAAAAAGCCAGCTCATCCTCGCTCAGGCCGAGCTTCTCGCCACGCGCTCCCGCCTCTCTCATTTCTTTCGCTAGTGCGATCATCTCCTCGATGACCTGCGCTGCCTCAATCGCGCGATTCTGGTATCGCCTGATCGTCTGCTCGAGCATTTCTGCAAACGATCGGGCCTCGACGACGTTTTTCCTGCTCCTGATGGCGATCTCCCCCGCCAGAAGCTTTCGCAAAAGCTCAACCGCCAGGTTCCTATGCGGCAGCCCCCGCACTTCGGCCAGGAATTCATCCGAGAGGATCGAGATATCCGGTTTCTCGAGCCCCGCCGCCTTGAAGATATCCACCATCCCTTCGGAGGCCACCGCCCGCGACACGATCTGCCGGATCGCGAGGTCAAGCTCCTCCTCGGGCCTCGGATCCCCCGGGGCCCGCTTCACCAGTCCCGCCTTAACCGTCTGGAAGAAGGAAACGTCGTCCCTGATCCTGAGCGCTTCTTCATGCGGCACGGCCAGGGCGAACGCTTGTGACAACTCCGTCGCCGCCGCGATCAGCCGCTCCTTCCCCTTCTCCTGGGCCAAAATATGTTCCTGCGCCGCCGGCAGGAGCCTCACCCGGTCCTCGGGCCTGCCCGCCGTCCATCCCGACCAGTCAAACCCATGGAACAGGCCGCAGCAGACCTCGTGCTTCTCCAGCATGATGGCCACGGCTTCTTCCTGGTCGATCGCCGTGCTCCCGGTTCCGCCGCTTTCGGTGTAATTTGCCAGCGCCTGCTTGAGCTCGTGCGCGAGTCCCAGGTAATCGACGACCAGCCCTCCGGGCTTATCCCTGAAGACCCGGTTGACCCTGGCGATCGCCTGCATCAGCCCATGGCCGCGCATCGGCTTATCGACATACATCGTGTGCAGGCTCGGGGCGTCGAACCCGGTCAGCCACATATTCCGCACCACGACGACCTTGAACGGATCGGCCGGATCCCGAAACCGTTTAGCCAAATCGTCCCGGCGCCGCTTGTCGCGTATGTGCTGTTGCCATTCAGGCCCATCCGAGGCCGACCCCGTCATCACGACCTTGACGATCCCCTTGTCGTCGTCTGAGCGGCCATCCCACTCCGGCCGGAGCGCCGCGATCTCCCGCCACAGCTCAACACAGATCCGCCGGCTCATGCAGACGATCATGGCCTTGCCGTCCATCGCTTCGAGCCGCCGCTCGAAATGGTCGACGATGTCCCGCGCCACGAGCTTCAGCCGCTTCTCGGCCCCGACCATGGCCTCGAGCTGGGCCCACTTCGTCTTGAGCCGCTCCTTGCGCTCGACCTCCTCGCCCTCGGTCACGTCCTCGAAATCCGGGTCGATCCTCGGCCGCTCCCGCTCGTCAAGCTCGAGCTTCGCCAGCCGGCTCTCGTAATAGATCGGCACGGTCGCCTTGTCCTCGACTGCCCGCTGGATGTCATAGATGCTGATGTAGTTCCCGAAGACGGCCCTCGTGTTCTTGTCCGTGAGCTCGATCGGCGTCCCGGTGAAGCCGATATAGGAGGCGTTCGGCAGGGCATCCCTCATGTGCCGGGCGAACCCGTCGATAAAATCATACTGGCTGCGGTGCGCCTCGTCGGCGATGACGACGATATTCCGCCGCTCGCTCAGCTTCGGATAATGGTCTCCCTTCTCCTCGGGCAGGAATTTCTGGATGGTCGTGAAGATCACGCCGCCCGCGTTCACCCTGAGCTTCTCGCGGAGGTCGGCGCGGCTGTCGACCTGGACCGGGGGCTGCCTCAGGAGGTCGCGGCACCGCGAGAATGTGCCGAAGAGCTGCCCGTCCAGGTCATTCCGGTCGGTGATGACGACGATCGTCGGGTTCTCCATCTTCGGCTCGCGGATGATCCGGCCCGCAAAGAAGGCCATGGTCAGGCTCTTTCCCGCCCCCTGGGTGTGCCAGACAACGCCAATCCTCCGGTCGCCCGGCTCGCCTCCCGGCCGGCGCCCGGTTTCATAGACCCCCGGCGGGTATCTGAGGTCTTTTCTTCCCGAGGCGCGGAGCGTCTCCTAGCTGACGCACTATTCTATCACTTCAAGTTACATGTCTAAAAGTTCCAGCGCACTTATGCGGTCGAGCATATGCGCATAGTGCTGACCTGTGAAGTCGAGGATGCAATCTAGGCAGGCCTTCACGCATCTTCTATTATGTTCCTCGTCTACGAAGAGAACTTCCCGAGTTGCCCTGATCCACTCGTCGCCGCGCTCAAGTAACTCAGCGCAGTGTCCTGTGCCTCCTGGGGACGTGTCATAGATAACAATCCCAGATCGCGGATAGACTAGGGGCATTGGGACCATAGCTAGCTCCCGGTGGTCTAGTTCGAGCAATCGAGTGCCAGCCTGGATGAGCGCCTGGCCGAGGGAGAACACCTGCTTCGGATTGTTTGCGGATGCACTCGGCCACTGCATCAAAAGCATGTCAGTCCACTCGCGTGCAGCTATGACTCGATTCCTAAGGACCGCTGGCTGTAGCGCTCTACGCCGCGGCCAGCAATGTGTATTTGGTTCCCGCGAGAAGACCGATGCGTGCTCTTCAAAATCCTTCGGCAGATTCATGATGCCGTCCTGGCCTGGTTTTTGCTCGCTATCAGCATAGCCGCACTGCGTACACAGTGCGAAGCCATAAGAGCTTTTGCCCGAGTTGCGGATAAAGAGCTCAGCCGCTTCTCGATATTTCACCACCAAGCCATTGATACCCCCGAAGTCGTTCCTGACTTCCTCAGTCGAGTCCATTTCGGCAAATGCAACAGGGTACGTCTGGCTCTCTCCCACATTTTCAAAGGAGATTTCCCGTTCCAGCGGTTCCCAAGCAGCGGTTGTGTAACCGAATCTGGGGAATAGCAGCTTTTCATAACGAGCTCGCGCACTCTGGCAGGTCGGGCACCTTGCATCTACCGACCGACTAAGGAAAACATGCCCCTGGGTGCATGTGATTGCCAGTTCATCTAAGCCCAGAGCGCGGTCCTTATTAGCGTCAGTCCAATGCTTGGCAATCCCTCGCGAATGCGCAATTCGGCCACCGACAAGCACTCGGGAGCCAGGAACGTACTCACGCAGCGCTAAAAGAGACCCGCGCTCTAGTTTGTAGCGCTCGTCGGAGCCAGCGTGAGCCTCCAATTGTCTTTCTTCAGCCGACCTCACAGTTAGCCGCTGCAGGTTAACCGGGAATCCGTAGCGGGGTAAAAATCGATGGTCAGCGAGCCACTCAATTACCGTTATTTCGCAGAGTAACCTAACCTGATAAGCAATTGAATTGGCTTTGGCCATCTCTTGATTGCGTTGCTGAGATGGTGGATTTTCCGGTATCTCATCCCACGCATCCTTGAGCTGCGCTAGCTCGTCTCGCCATGCCCTCAAAGCGTCGTTAAAGACGTCGCGGGCAGCAACAGCAAAAGACCTCCAGGCCGAAGCCGAGGCAATATCCGCAAGCAGAGTGCCTTCCGCCAGTGCGGCGAGGCGCATATGCGTGCCTGCTGGATTGCGCTCTAGAGAGCTGAGGACGCTGCTGAACCGGTCCGCGGTACCGCTTGAGGCGGGACTCCATATCGGCTTCGTCCCCTGTCTCCATCTTGGGACGTTGGCCACCCCGCAAAACTCGCCCATGTGGCCGAACGCTTCCATTGTGCCCGTGTGACCGGGCTGGTTTGGACGTAGGAACGTGGATAGCAGAACGGCTTGTAGGTGCCGCCGTACAATGCGAGCCCTGTTGAGAAACACAGTCGGTTTACGAAGTTCCTTTGTCAGAAATTTCTCAAAGTGACGAAACACCTCTCTGTCATATTCCGTGCCTCGAGCATAGGTCACAACAACCGCAGAGCCGTCGGATCTGCGACCTGCGCGGCCAGCGCGTTGACGATGGTTCGCCGGCCCGGGGGGGACGTTCCCGAGAAGTACGCCGTTAAGCCCCCCGATGTCCACGCCGAGCTCCATGGTAGTCGTGCTTGAAAGTATGTTACGAATGCCAAGTTTAAACAGTTCCTGAAGTCGCTTGTTCTCGTGCGAGTCAAGCTGAGCTGAGTGCTCCTCACCCCACAGCCCTTCCAAGAAATATGGCGATTCAAGAAGCTCTCGTCTTGAGCGGCCCCACCGCGGATCGTCATCGAGATCCGCCTCCGACACTGGCGCCAACTTGCCCAAACAGCCGTCTGCCCACGTCCAGCCTAGGGCGCACCTTGTCCACACGGTTCCAGTTTCAGGGCAACGGTATAATGTTGTCGGGCGTCTCACAGACAGTTTATCTAGCGCGATCCGGATTGCCTTGTCAGATCGAATTTCGTCGACTTGGTGATAAGCATTAGTTTGCAGCCAAGAGTGAATCGTCGTCTCGTGGTACAACTGGTCAAATAGGGCCTCTAGCATTATGCTGGACAAGTGCTCCGCTTCACTGATCGTGCAACCTGCGGTCCTTAGAATGTTCGCAGCAAACGCCCGTCGTCGTTGCCGAGTTCCGGCTCCCACAAGTACGTGGGCATTCCAGCCAGGTCGAGACCGGGTTGCCCACCTGCCTACTAAGGGAGACGTGCCCATCCAGAGTCGCCCAGCGTTATCCGTGCTCCAGCCGATGCACTGGTCAAACCGTAGCGAATCTAATATGAGATGAATGAAGGACGGCCAGCAGTTGCGCAATTGTGCTCTTATGGGCTCTTTCGAAACCGCTGCTTCAAATACCGGTGGAAGGGTTAGACGGTCGATTCCAGGATAGACAACCTCGACCAAGCCGGTTGCCTCGACATGAACTCGCTGCTTGATGGGTCGATCGAGCTCTGTGGCGATGAGAGCTTCTGCGTGCCTTCGGACGGCCAGGGCATTGTCCTGCCAGGCCGCCTGATCAAATGCCTTGGCAGTATGTTTTTCTCCGGCATCCCGATCGAGCAACTGAAGGATTTCAGGGCGCTGGGCAAACAATCGGGCGAATTGGTCGAACGCAAGCCCAGAGGATACCTGCTGGAGCTCTGCGTTTCTAGCTGTAAGTTCCCGGCGAAGCCTATCCATGCGGATTCTGTCGGCTGCAGTACCCGCGTTTTCGAGTCGTGCTTCGAGCCCCCTAATTTCTTCTATCACGTCATTAATGATTTCGTGGGATGTATGATCCCGAGCAGTCCTTGCGATGGCAGCACGGACAAGTGCTATTTCGTGCTGCCGCGTAAGAAGCGGCCCGAGCCGTGCGGCAGCCCGCCGGGAATCACTAAAGCAAAGTAGTCGACGTCCCTGCGCTGGCTTCCACTCTCGCGAAGCGCCCTGAAAAGGGGGCATATCGTGAAGGACGGTCTCGGCTACGACAGATAGCGCAAAAGGGCGTCCGCCGGTAAGCGGGCCGCAGCTCTGGCGGGTATATGGAACCTCTGCGTCCGTTGAAGGCGTCCATTCTGAGATACACGTGGGGCAGCACTGAACAGTCGGATTTGCTCTGAGAGTCGGCGCTTTCCAAAGAAGCCTGCCGGCGCCACCGTGTCCCAGACGCAGACCTGTGCGCGTATCTATGACGGTCTCGTTGCCGGGTGCCAATTCGGCACTCTGTAGCTCCCTCGGGTGATCTAACAGATAGAATGTTTGCTGCCTCGTGGAGGTCGAATAGTAACCTGGCTCCAAGGAAGGATGCTCCTGTGATTCATGGCCGGCCATCGCCCATTCACCGCAATTCTGGCAGCGATGCACCGGGAGCAAAATATGTTGACAGTACCGGCAGTTATCACCGTAAGCCTGTACGCAACCCAGGTTCTCAAGACGGGCATCGACTGGTCCGGTGCAGTTTTCATTTAGGCAAACTGATAAACCCTCAGGTGCGCGCACAAGGAAGTGAAGTCGGTGCGGAATAAGGGGCATCACATTGGCCGCGTCTCTTGCCGCAGCAGTAAGGCGCAGAAGCAGTATGCCTGCCGCCCGCGCAGCAGCAAGGTTCGCCCCCGGGAATAATTCTCTGGCAAGGGCATCAACGTTCCTTACTCGCCCGCTTCCCGTCAAGAGGGTTTCAGCCAGGCGACGCACGAGAGGCGCTTGACGTAGTGCCTGATATAAAAATCGAGCCGGCGTGTTCGGATGAGTAGCGCTGGCCTGTTCGACAGCGTCGACCGAAGCTAAAAGCGAGGCGATTTCTCGCAGAGAGCTCATCTCCTCAGGTGGCGCATCATCTATCAAAGTATCGCTGGGGGTGAGTGTAGTCAGGTCGACCTGACTAAATCCGGCCAGCACTTCAGCCCCTGGCCCCCGCGTTGGAGGGGCTTCGATATTTCCCATGTCCGGCTCTCCAGACCGGTTCGCCTGACGCGCATCCTCCCGGGTTTCGCTCGTGAAATGAAAGACACTAATGCGGTCTTGGCCTTTTAGCCAACCATAAATACGTTCTACTTGGTCTGCCACAAGCGCGTTCAAAGGATAAAGAATCAGACAGCGCATGCCGCCATTGCTGCGTCTTGTCGGGGCGGTCCAAAGGTCGCTGAGCACAGGAAGCAAGAAGGCCTCGGTCTTACCCTGGCCCGTCCCAGCCGCGATGACCAAGGCAGGCTTTTGACCTGAGGCGGGAACAGCGGCTTTAATGGCCTCGACCTGATGAGTATATAGTCGCGCGTTTATCGGGAAGGCATGGTTTGAAGCAATATATCCAAAAAGGTCGCCGGGGAAAATACCCTGATCTGCTAAGGTGCTAAGCGTCTCGACCGACTTTTCGCCGGGTAGTGTACCCTCCACCCAAAGCTCGCTAACAAGCCCATCAATGCCCTCTCCTTCGGCCCATGTCTTATGAAGGATGTCGGCGAGCACTCTGTCGCGGACAAAGTTCTCTGATACGGCGAGATCTCCCAGTCTATCACGCACGTGCTTGGTCATCTTTAACGCGTCAACATAACTCATAGCATCCTTCCCTGGTCTGGCGCCGGATGGCGGAGCACCGTTACAGCCAAGTACCGTCGAGCATCTTCGCAGCCGAGGGCAAGTAGCAAATCATTGCGTTGCTCTGGCGGGAGCTGCGTAGCGGGGTGGTCGAGCCATCGAAGCACAGACGTTGTCAATTCGTCTATCTTATCTGCACTGAATGCACAGTAATCTGCAAAGGTCCGTTTGAAGTCTTCAAGCCTGCGTGTCATCTGTCGATCGTACCGTTCTGCCGCAAGGCCTAGAAGCGTGCTTATCGCTTGGCTCAGAAGGGATCCCTGCTCGCTTGCAAGCTTTGATGCAAGCCACCATAAGAGCGGAAGCGAGAATCTGCTGACAATGTCAACGGATCTGAGCAATTGTTCGCGGGTCCGCAATTCGGTACCGAATAAGATCTGTATGGCTTGGCGACAGTGCGTATCTTGCCGTGGCCGCCAGTGTCCAATGAACTGTCTGATTATTGTATCGTGTGCCGGCTCATCGTAGAGCCTTTTCAATTGCTCGGGGAGCCCTCTGTATTGAACCCAGGCTTCAAGAAAAGCAAACGGCTTCGCCAATACGAGAGGTCCAAGCCATGTTGACATTTCTGGCTTTAAGACTGGCAGCCTGAGCCATCGGACAGCAGCGAAGAACGAAGTCGAGGGCTGGAGGGCACACCTGCTGAGCCTGTCCAACCACCAAAACGCTCCACTCCATGCCCCTTGCCATGTCAGTGCCAAAGCCAGCATATTTTCAGGCGCAATCACTCTCCAGTCACAGCTCTTTTGGCTCGTCTGAAGTGCTCCGGATGGTAGCAGCTCCAATTCCGACCGGCCATCATTGTGTGGAACCCAGGCAACGAATCTATGGTTATGCGCGTCGGGTTGGCGCTTGACATTAAAGCATACATGTGCCGGCTGATCTAAGCCTATCGAAATAACATCTCTAATGCCGCCGCTCTCGACACAGGCATTCTCAAATATGTCGCTCTTGAAGCCTCTAATGGCTAGCGTTCCCCCCAGCCCCGGGAAGTCCTTAAGTCTTATCCGCCCGTGTCGCACTTGCCCAACAAAGTAGTGGCCCTCGAACGCGCGAGTCGTTGGGGCCACATCAGGTATCCAGACCCTGAGCTGCGCGCCTTCTGCTGTTTTCAAGATTGGGTCCCCCGAGCTGAGCAGAGTCAACTTTGGCTTAGCCTCGGAGCTACGAACGTCGCCCACGATAGTGGCAATGCCCCTGAGCCGGAGGGCTCGCCTCGGCATAATTGTGATCGGATTTTTGTTTAGCAGGAACCGCGTTCTCACCACTTTCAGGCCCATTGCCAGCTCGGGCGATATCATAACTTCCCGGCACGTGGACCAACAGCCAATCGATCTTTCGGCAACCTCAGTCCGCTTGCCGATTAGAAGCGTCACATCAGTGACCTGAGGTGGCAAACCTTCCACGGCCAGCTTTGCGCGGTCTCCGACAGAGGTTATCGTGTCGTTGAGTATCTTGAGCTGAGCGATAATGCGCTCACGGCTCTCTATTGCAGGAGAAACCGGCTGCCATATGACGAAGCCTTCATACGAAATACGCAGATTCTCCGTAAGAGGACTTGGGAGTCGGATTGCCTTTCGCCCGCTGTCAGGTGGATCATAGACCTCGATTCCAGCGCACCCCTCAATGCTATAATCTCGATCACAGACCAAGACATAGTTCTTATGTTGGACCAAAGATTCAACCCCGAACTCTAAAAGCCGGCTATCATCGAGGTCGAATACTAATAGGTCGCCTAGCAAGCCGAAGTCTGCCAGCTCCCACTTCTGAATCAAGTCACCGTTTCCTGACTCGACCGCTAGCGTTTTAGGGGCAAGATTCACCTGGTGCGGCTCACTGCCGCGTTCGGCGTAAATTATCTCGCGACCATCCCAAGTTCCATTAGGCAAACGTGTCCAGCGCCCAGTCCACTGACCGTCGACGAGGAAATCCAGCTCGGTACAATTTGCGCTCCTGCATTCTCCTGTAATGGCCTCGCGGTCAAGGCGAAAACTAATTCGCGGACAACCTCTGTCGGGCCAAGAGAGTTGGATGCTTTCCAGGGGCCCTCTTTCTTCGGGAGAACCGACGGCTGAGACAAGCTCCGCATCTAGATCCTCGACACTTCGACCGAGTGTATCTATGCGCTCACGCGCCTGGATAAGCAGGTCGTCAATCCACTCTCGTTTGATCCATGGAGACTCCTGTAAAGTTTCTCTGGCCTCTTCTTCACTGATATCCTCACGTCTATATTGACGCAGCGTCCTCCATAAGTGCTGAAAAGTCCTTGAAATCAGCTCAGGCGGACCCAAGGGACCGTTGAGATATTGCACCGCATGAGGAGTGCCGAGGCCGACTAGCCACTCTGCCAGGCGACGCTTAGCTCCCTTAAAGGTAAAACCAAACTGAAGCTTAACCGTCAGAAACCATTGCTGGGTTCCTTCAACGCCCATCGAGTTGCGCAATTTGAGTGAATGCGCGGCCTCAATTATTGCCAGCTTGGTCAGAAATGTCGGCTGCCCGTCCGCGAGAAACAGCTCAGCCCAAAGCGGATGACCTGACGCCACAAGCTTCGATAAGATTGGCCAAACCGAGTGCTCTCCGGCGAACTTCCTGCAGCGCTCTGCCCCGAGCACAATTAGCAGGGCTGCAAGCTTCTCGCGAGGCAGTGTCCGCCGCAATAGAATGCCATCATTCAGGGTGACATCCCTTGGCAGCGTGACGAACCAGTCGCTGAGCCATTCTATGTCTTCATCACTGAGCTTTAGTTCCGCAACCGACCATGGCCCGTTAAACGCGGTCGCCTTCTCAGCCAAGGGCGCGAACACCTCGTCAATTGCCGCGGCTTCAGGACGGAGGTGGTTCCACATTGTTGAGAGCTAACTCTTCTGGCACATTCTATTTCCGGGGATGTGTCGAGTATACCGCGAACTTTGGCCCGCAATTGTCAATGGAGTGAGACCATATTGAATCTGATGAGAAAACATGGGATAGACTCTTTCCTCTCATACACGAAATCCGACTATATCCCATAGTTCGACTCCTGGCCGTAGATACTGATGTCGCCGA
>Ga0154742_1112_pt3 | contig 14330 bp, 13 predicted proteins | sample Rifle2008BG16ft_FD_105750 | JGI IMG/M metagenome (GOLD analysis project Ga0154742, IMG submission 105750) | Candidatus Aminicenantes bacterium RBG_16_63_16 | reverse complement strand
CATCCCGAACGGAATTTCGGGATGGCTGATCGGCGTGATGGGCGGCGTCGGCGGGACGGTGACTCTTCTCTGCTACAGTTATTGGATCAGGGAACGGGGACGAGCCGGGAAAAGCGGCGTCCGGGAGTGCCGTTTCGACCTTGGAGTGGCTTATGTTCTCACCGCGTTTTTCGGCGCGGCCATGGTCATCATCGGCTCCCGCATCCATGTCGAAGGTCGCGGAGATACGGTCGCGCTGGCCCTGGCCTCCGAGCTTGTCCCGGTCCTCGGTCCGCCCGGAAAGTACATTTTTCTTCTGGGGTTTTGGGGCGCCGTGTTTACGAGCCTTCTCGGAGTCTGGCAGGGCGTGCCGTACCTGTTCGCCGATTTCCTGCGGCTCCGGCGGACGCCCAACACGGCGGGGGAGAAGGCCGCCGACCTGAAAGGCGGCCGGGCCTACAAGGCCTGCCTCCTGGCTCTGGCACTGATTCCGTTGAGCCTACTCTGGTTCAAGGTCCAGAGCGTCCAGCTCATCTACGGCATCGTCGGGGCGCTTTTCATGCCCTTTGTCGCCCTGACCTTGCTCATCCTCAACAACCGCGTCCGCCTCGTGGGCCGCGACTTCCGGAACGGGCGGCTGGTCAATGCGCTTTTAGCGGTCACTCTCGGGTTCTTTTTGTACGTCGGGATGCGCGAAATCATAGGATTGCTTTAGAACAGGGGCGGGCGGGCAAATTGACTAAAGGGGGGCGTTCGGCTACAATTTTTTTCACCCGGCGGTGTAGCTCAGTCGGTTAGAGCATGCGGCTCATATCCGCAGTGTCGGGGGTTCGATTCCCTCCACCGCCATTCTTCTTTCCGGGGTTTTTCGGCCTGAGCGATTTTAAAGAATCGATAGATCCAGTAAACTCGGCGCGAGTTGAAGTTGGGCCCGGCGTGGGGCCCTGAACCCTCGGAACCAGGCAACGGGCATGAACAGCGACAATCGAAACGCCGCCCGGCAGCGGGCCGAACGGCGTCTCCTTGCCAAAGTCGAACAGACCATTGCGAGATTCGAGCTCCTCCGGCCGGACGACAAGGTCCTCATCGCCTATTCGGGAGGCGGGGATTCCACCGCGCTTCTCGAAATCCTGGAGCGTCTCCGCCAAAAGTACGGACTGCGCCTCGCGCTGGCGCACTTCAACCACCTGCTTCGCCGCGCCGCGGCGGGCGACGAGCAGTTCGCGGCCGAGCAGGCTCAGCGCCACGGATTGCCGTTCTACCTGGGCCGGGAGGATATCCGGGCTCATGCGTCAGGAGAGGGCCTGAATCTTGAGGAGGCCGCCAGAGAGAAGCGGTACGAGTTCCTCAAGTCGACCGCGGTGAGGATCGGCGCGAACCGGATCGCCACCGGCCACACCATGACCGACCAGGCGGAAACCGTGATCCTGCGGATCCTCAGGGGCACGGGACCGACGGGCTTGGCTGGGATCTCCCCTTCGGTCGCCGGGCTGATCATCCGGCCGCTCCTCGAAGTCGAGCACGAAGAGATCGAGGCCTGGCTCCGCGCCGAAGGGATCCGCTGGCGCGAGGACGAATCCAACCGGGACCGCCGGTTCCTGAGAAACCGGGTCCGTCTCGACCTCATTCCGTATCTGAAGAAAGAATTCGAGCCCGCCGTAGTGCGCCAGCTCGGTAGGTTGGCTGAAATCTGCCGCGAGGAGGAGGCCAGCTTCAGGGCCCTGGACCAGAAGGAGCGAGGCGCGAAGGCCCTGGCGGTCGACGAAGATGCCAGCCTGGATGCTGCGGAACTCGTCCGGCTGCCGGTCGCGGCCGGGCGGCGGGCCGTCCGCGATTTCCTCCGCAACGTGAGGGGGGACCTCCGGCGGCTCGCGTTTTCTGACATTGAGGCCGTGCGCACGCTGGGAGAGCACAAGGAGCACAGCCTGCCGGGCGGGCCGGTCCTGCGCCGCGACGGCGGCCGGATCCGGGCTGCCGGGAAAAAGGAGTCAGCGTTCGCGCATCCCTGCCATTACTCCTGGGACGGCCGCGGCACGCTCACGATCGAGGAATTGGGGCTTGGCTTTCGCGCCGAGACGCGCTCAATGGTCGACGCCGGCAGCTTCACTTATGACGACGAACGGACGGCGAATCTCGACGCCGATAGGATGAGCTTCCCGCTCGTTGTCCGGCCCCGGAAAGAAGGGGACCGCTACCGGCCACTTGGCGCGCCCGGCCGGAAGAAGCTCAAGGAGATCATGAGGGCGCGGGGCGTGCCGCTCGAGGACCGCGACCGCCTGCCGGTCTTCCTCTCGGAGGGCAAAATTGTCTGGGTCTTGGGACTTCCCGTCGCCGACGAGTTCAGGGTCACCCCCGCTACGAAAAATCTGCTGGTCCTCAGCAAAACCTAAAGGTAGTTTTCTTTCCATATTTCGAACACGAGCAGCGCCCAGAGCTGGTGGCTGTAGTTCTTGCGGCCGGCCAGGTGCGAGTCGATCATCCCCTTGATGGACTCGTACCGGAAAAGCCCGCCGTCCCTGACCCGCGCCTCGCTCAGGTGGTCGAGGAGCAGCGGCTTGAGCTCGGACCGCAGCCAGTGCTTGATCGGGATGCTGAACCCCTCCTTGCGCCGGTAGATATTTTCCCTGGGCAGGAGCCTTTCGACCGTCTTCTTGAAGATCCACTTCGTGGTCAGCCCATGGAGCTTGACCGACCCGGGCAGCCGGAAGGCCAGCTCGACGAGCTTATGGTCGAGGAGGGGTTCTCGCGCCTCGAGCGAGGCGGCCATGCTCATCCGGTCGACTTTCACCATGATGTCGTCGGCCAGATAGGTCTTGAGGTCGAGGTAGAGCTCGCCGTTCTGGGCGTCGAAGGCCGGGAGCTTCTCGTAGATTTCCCGGAAAGGGTCGGCCTCGAAAACCTCGCGCAGCCCGCCGAGCCGGCTCAGAAAGTTTTCTGTGTAGAGCGCGCTTTTATCGCGCCGCGAGAGGAAGCTCATCCACCGGAAATGCCGGCTGTCGCGGGGCTCGTCCAACCCCGTGAGGAACCGCTGCGACTTGTTCCAGAGACCCTTTTTTTTTGCCGCCGGCGGCAGGCGGTTGAGGACCGAGGACAGGGCGGGCCCCCAGGCTTCGACGGGTTTCCGCGAGGCGATCTTTTGCGCCTGGTAGTGCTCATAGCCCCCGAAGACTTCATCCCCGCCGTCGCCCGAGAGAGCCACCTTGACGTGCGCCCTGGCCATCTCCGACACGAGGTAGGTCGGGAAGATCGAAAAATCGCCCAAGGGCTCGTCGAGATGGCGGACGAGCTTCTCGGTAAGCTCGAGCGCCTTGGGTTGGATGACCAGCTCTTCGTGCTGAGTCTCGAACCGCTCGGCGATCCGGCGGGCGAACTTGAGCTCGTTATACGATTCGTCCTCGAACCCGATCGAAAACGTCCGGAGAGGGGAGGCGCCGAGCTCCCGCATCAGCCCGACGATCGTCGAGGAATCGATGCCGCCGCTCAGGAACGCGCCCAACGGAACGTCACTCACCAGCCGGAGCTTGACGGATTCCTTGAGAAGGGCGTAGATCTCGTCCATGACGCCGGGCAGGTCTTTCCGGCGGACGCCGGCCGGGGGATCCGGGCAGGGATAGATGTCCCAGTATTTTCTGACCTCGACGCGGCCCCGCTTGTAGACAAGATAGGAGCCCGCCGGGAGCTTGTGGATATTTTTGAAAATCGTCAGGGGAGCCGGGATGTATTCGAGGGTGAGGTAGAGGTCGAGCGCCTGCGGGTCGATCTCGCGCGTCACCCGCGGCTCGGCCAGCACCGCCTTGAGCTCGGAGCCGAAGACGAGCGTCCGGTTCGGAAGGACGGTGTAGTACAGGGGTTTTATGCCGAGCCTGTCCCTGACGAGGAGCACCGCGTCTTTGTGCTCGTCGGACAGCGCGAAGGCGAACATCCCCCTGAGCCGGTGGACAAACTCCTCTCCCCATTCCTCGTAGCTGTGGACGATTGTCTCGGTGTCCGTGCGCGTGGTGAACCTGTGCCCCGCGGCGATGAGCTCGTCCCGGAGCTCCGGGAAGTTATAGACCTCGCCGTTATGGGCGGCCCAGATCGCGCCGTCCTCGTTCGACAGCGGCTGATGGCCGCCCTCGACGTCGACGATGCTCAGGCGCCTCGCCCCGAGCGCCGCGCTCCTCCCGACGTGGATGCCCTGGTCGTCGGGACCGCGGTGGACGAGGGTCCGGCACATGGCTTCGAGGAGCGAAGCGGGGATCGCCGCCGGTCCCGCCGTCGCCAGGCCGCAGATGCCGCACATCGTGATCCTAGGATTCCGGGACGAGCTCGAGCTCGAAGAAAACGCCCAGATACCGGCGCTCGAGGCTCGTCTGGTCCTCGAGATAGGGGATGGCGCCCTTGGCCGGCTTGATCAGGATCCTGTAGAGATACCGGCTCTCCATCTGGAACCCGCGGCCCACCGGGAAGCTGAGCGTCGCCCACTGCTTGGGCTGGAGGATCGTCTTCTGCGTCTTCCCGCCGACCTTCACCTTGACCTCGTTGTTGGCGCGGGGGTTGTTGAGGAGACGGACGTTGATCTGCCGGAGCGGATAGTAGGTCTTGAGGACCATCTCACAGGTTTTGTCGCCCCGGGTCCAGATGCCCGTGGGCTCGAGCTTCTGATGAAAATTGTCGTCCAGAAAGTGGATGAATTCCCGGTGCGGCTGAGGCTTATCCGGCCAGATGTGGACGCGGAAAGCCTGCGGGTTGGTGTTCGTCGGGAAGTTGTTGAGCTGGGTCATCTCGAGGGGCAGGACCTTGATTGGGAACCGCTTGGCGTGGGTCGCCGGGTCGGCCGATGACCGGAAGGGGCTGACCAGAATCTGGGCGATGAATACCGCCGCCACCGCCCAGATCAACATGACCTGCCGCCAGCTCCGCTTCTCCGCCGGCAGGAAGAAGAAGAGCGGGTAGATGTTGAGGAAATAACGGTTGGCCAGAGTGCCGCCGCCGCCGCCGTAGTTATCCGGCATGAGGATGATGTAGATCAGGATGCCGCCGGCCAGGCCGGCGAAAACGAGCCAGCGGTCGAGACGGCGCCGGGCCAGGAAGAACAGGACGAGCGCCAGCGCGGCGGGAAAGAAATACCAGGTGATGCCCGTGAAACGTCCGAAAAAATAGTAGAAGATGTTGAAGACGATGAACTTCGGCGGCAGGAGGAACTTTTCGAAATAGCCCTCCGAGGTCATCGTGCCACCCGTCGAATCGAAGGTCACGCCGTACTTTTCGAGCGGGAACTCGCCAATGAACGTCTTTCTCTCTCCGCCCTGGTAGTTCCATTCCCCGGTGAGCTTGAGGTTGGCGGCGAACAGGACGCCGGCGGTCAGGGCGAAGACGAGGGCCATCAGGCCGGCCCGGCCGATCTTTTTCCGGACGAGGTAATAAAGAACGAGCGGGCCCATCAGGACGATGTTCGGGGGCTTGGAGAAAAAGGCGATGCCCGCGAGCAGGGCGGCCAGGTAATCGCTTCCCGGAGACAGCAAGAAAGCCTCCAGCCGGCCGGCCGGGACCGCCCCAGGCGGGACCTCGCGGAACCTGAGCTTGTAGAGCCACAGGAACATGACGGCGAAGGCGAGGCAGAGGTTGAAGAAATCGGGGGAGATCCAGAGAAAATAGACGATCGCCACCGAACCGAAAAGAAATGACAGGAGCAAGGCGAGCGAAAGAGAGGAGTTGTTGAAAAGGGCAAGGTAGCGGAATCCCATGAGCAGGACTAGAAGAAGCAGCACGGAATGGAAAACGAGGAAGCCGTTGTAGCCGAAAACATAAACGAAGGGCGCCGCGAACAGCGAGTAGGCCCAAGATTTGGCGAAGTAGAGCTTCCCTCCGGCAGTCCTCTTGAGGAATATCCCCTGCGGTCCGGCGTTGAAATCATGGTAGTAGCGGACGAGGTCCTTCTTGGTGTACTCGAGGTCGAGGTCGCAGGCGATGCTCTGGGTCAGCGCGTAGTAGACCGCCTGGTCGGCGGACAGGAACCCCTTGTGGATGGCCGGCAGGTTGATGAGGAGCGAAAAACCCAGGGAGAAAATAAAAATAAACAGGATGACGGTCAGGGCGGCCTTTCGCGGCCCGGGGTTGTCCTCTGTCATCGTCATGTCCTGCCCTCAGTGAATACCATATCGGCGCCTAGTTCGTATATAGGCTGAGGTACGCCCGGAGGATCCTGTCTCCCCAGACGAGGGCGACGAAGGCCGCCGGCGCCAGGAACGAGCCGAAGGGCAGGGCGTGCTGCATGTCCTTTTTCCGGGCGGCGATGAGGAATATCCCCACCAGCGCCCCGGAAAACGACGCCAGGACCAGCGTGAGCAGCGCCCCGCGCCACCCCAGGTAGGCGCCGACGAAGAGCATCATCGTCACGTCTCCGAGCCCCAGCCCCTCCTTTTTCCTCAGGAAATAATAGGCGCTGTAAACCGCGAGCAGGAACCCCGCCCCCAGCACGGCGCCGGCCAGCGCCCCCCGCAGGCTCAGGTCCGGCCGGAACGCGGCATAGATGAGGGCCAGCACGAGCCCGGGCAGGGTGATGGCGTCCGGCAGGAGCTGGTGGAAGTAGTCGATGAAGCCCAGGGCGATGAGCGCGGCGGCGAAGACGGCGGCGGTGACGAAGTGCGGCCCCCAGCCGAACCGGGCATAGAGGAGGAGAAACGCGGCCGCCGTCAGGAGCTCGACCGCCGGATACACGGGCGAAATCCTGACGCCGCAGTCGCGGCACCGGCCCCGCAGGACGAGATACGAGACGACGGGAATGTTGTCGTAGGGCCGGATCCGCCGGCCGCACCTGGGACAGGCGGACGGAGGAGAAGCCAGGCTCCCGCCTCGCGGCAGCCGGTGGATCACCACGTTGAGGAAGCTTCCCCAGACCAGGCCGAAGGCGGCGACGATTATCTTTTCCACCAGATGCTCGGTGGCGAGACTTCGCCTTGTTGAGGGTCGTAAAGATAGTCCCGGCCGTCGAGGTCGCGGGGGACGGAGGCGAGTAGCCGGACCCGTTCGAGCTCCTCCAGTCCGGCCGGCAGCCGGCGGTACCGCGCCCGGAACCGGGCGAGCGCGTCTTTGATGACGGCGATGTCGGCGGCCGACTTGACCTGGTAGAGATGATTGTCGGCGATCTTCCGGGTGCGCTCGTCCTGGGCCGTGTCCCGCACCTCGAGCCACATTTCCCAGGCTGTTTTCAGGTCCATGGCCTTGAAGCTCGCCGCCGCGTGGAGCCGCCTGACGATCTCCGGCGCGCCGGGGATCCGAGCGGCCTTGTCGTAATACCGCCGGGCGGTCTCATAATCCTTCGCCATTTGGGCGTAGTGCCCGGCCTCGAACGGAAAGAGCCACTGGCCGGGGTTCCTGGCCAGCCCCAGGTCCAGGATTTTGTAGGCGAGATCGAGGTCCCGGGCTTCGTAGGCGGCGATGAGGGCTCCCACTTCGTAGGGGTCGTTATAGCGGGGGTCCAGCTCCGAGATGATCGAGAAGATGTGTTCGAGGTTCTGGAAGCGGTCGACGACCGTATAGGTGCTGTAGTATTGGATCGCCCAGAGATAGATGAGGTCGGCCGCCAGCGATGAATACCCCAGCGTGGCGTACTTCAGGAACTTGCCCGAGGGGATGTAGATGATGGAGGCCCCGGGAATCTTCTGCCGCGGGATGCGGTCCACCACGGACTTGAGGACCATGAGTCCGGCGCCGGACGCCAGCAGGAGGAGGGTTAGGGCCAGGCTGGCATAGCCCCGGCGGGCGGCGCGGGCGGCTCTCATCGTGGTCAGACGAAATCCCTTTTCTTGAAGATCAGTCCGGCCAGCGCCAGGACGAACAGGGTGTAAGCCAGGCCATAGAGGGCGGAGAAAGCGTAATACTGCGGCAGGACCTTGAGCCCGTAGACCGCATCGGTCTTGTAGTTGAAGTTCTCGAGGTCGGGGAGGATGGAGTAGAGCACCCGGAGCGCGACGCGGGCAGGTCCCGGCGGGGCTTTTTCAATCAGCGTCTGCAGACCCCAGGAGAAGTGGCCGATGATATAGAACGACAGGGTGAAGACCGAGCTCAGGATGGGTGTGGAAAAACAGGAAAACAGCATGGCCACGGCCGTAATCAGAACGAGCTCCAGGAAGATGAAGACCACGGCCAGGACGAGCCGGCCATCGACCCGGGACGTGTGCACCAAGATGACGGCCAGGAAGGCGAGGGCCATCGCCGCCGTCAGGACGAACAGGGTCAGCACCAGCCCCAGGAACTTGCCCAGGAGAAACTGCCAGCGCTCGATGGGCTTGGCCAGCAGGGTATAGATCGTTTTCTTGTCGATTTCCTTGTAAACCAGGCCGGTGCCGATCAGGACCGCGATCAGCATGCCGAACAGCGAAATCGAGGCCAGCCCGACGTCCTTGATGATCTTGACCCGGTCGCCCACGGCCAGGACCGCGAGCACCCGCGAAAAAACCACGGCCATCAGGGCGAAAAAAAAGGGGAGGTAGAGGATCCTATCCCGGATGCCCTCCCGGAAAGTGTTGACGGCGATGGCGGTGACCTTCATGATTGCTTGACCATCTCGACGAAGATGTCCTCGAGCGTCTCCGTGCGCGGGACGAGCGAATGGACCCGGCCCCGCCGTTCGCGGACGAGTTCAAGGAGGGCGTCGACATTGGCGTCCTGGAAGACTTTGATGAGGATCCGGTCGCTCCGGATCGAGACCGGCTCGCCGAGGTCGATGAGGTCCTCCTCGGCCAGTCCGGAAAGTGTCACCTCGGTGTAGAGAACCTTCTCCGAGATCAGGTCCAGGAGGGCTCCCTGGCTGACGACCCGCCCCCCGGCGACGATGGCCACCCGGTCGCAGATCATCTCGATGTCCTGCAGGATATGGGAGCAGAGGAAGACGGTCTTGCCGTCCTGCTTGAGCCGGGCGATGATGTCGCGGAGCTCTTTCCGGCCGAGCGGGTCCAGCCCGCCCAGCGGTTCGTCGAGGAGCACCAGGGCCGGATCGTTGATGAGCGCTTGGGCCAGGCCGACCCGCTGCAGCATGCCCCGCGAGAACTTGCGCAGCGGCAGGTCGACCGCCCGCTCCAGGCCGACCTGTCTCAACAGCGCGGCGGTTTTTTCTTTTCTTTCCACCCTGTCCATCAGGAAGAGCTGCCCGTAGAAATCCAGGAACTCGGTGGCGGTGAGGTACTCGTAGAAATAGGGGTGCTCCGGCAGGTAGCCGACCCGGCGCTTGGCCCGGGCGTCCAGATGGTGCCGGCCGAAGATCTCGATTTTTCCCCGGTCGGGGAAGATCAGGCCGAGGGCGCATTTCAGGGTCGTGGTTTTTCCCGCCCCGTTGGGTCCCAGGAACCCGAAAATCTCGCCGGCGGTCACCGAGAACGAAATGCCCTTGAGGATGCGCCGTTTCTTGGGGATAAACCCCGAAATGAAGGTTTTGTGGAGGTCTTCGATGTTAAGAACGGTGGCCATCGACCGGCCTCCTATTATATTTAAAGAAGTCGGGAAAGGAAAGCCCGACCCGTGAAGGTCCTTTCTTAACGGAGCCCCTCGACCCGCCGGGCGTTCGCCAGGAGCGACTCCTGGGTGTAGAGGTGCTCCCGCTTGAGGGCGAGCTGGGAGGCCAGCCTGTCTTTGACCGCGCCCGCCGGCAGCCGGACGATGAGCGCCTCGTAGGCCGCGATGATTCTGGCCTCTTCGGGGACGAGCGTTTCGAGGGCGTCCCGCCGGCTATCGCCCGGATAAAAAACGGGCATCGGGTGCCGGCTGACCTCCCGGCCCGCCGCGTCCGTGGAGGCGTTCTCGATCTGGATGACGCTCCCGAGCTCGACGAGCAGGCCGGCGTTCTTGTCCCAGTGCCGCATGTGGTTGAGGCTGTTCTTGAACAGCCGGAAGCTGAGGTCCTGGTGGTCGCTGAAGAGCATGGCGCAGCTCAGGTAGCGATGCATGATCTCGTTTTCGAGCCGGGTGATGGCGTGAAGCCGCTGGACCTCCTCGCGGCCGGCCGCCTCTGGCGTCTCGCGGAAGCACAGCGCGTCGGTCCCCCCTTCGCGTTCGATGGCCTCGACCGCGGCCTCGAATTGGCGGATGTGCCGCTGCTCATCGCTCGCGATATTGAGGATCATGTTCTGAAGCTCGGGATATTTTCCTTCCTCCCAAGCGGCTGAGAGGTAGAGGTCCGTCACCTCTTCCTCGGTCTGCTTGTCCCGCCGGAGGTTGTCGATGATCCTGGGGCAGCGGACGACTTCGTCGGTCTTGAATGACGGCCGGCCGCCCAGCCGGGTGATGACGAGGCCCAGCTGGTAGGCATGGTACATCTCGTCGATGCCGATCTGGATCGCCTGGGCCCGGGCGTCGGTCCGGCATTTCATGACCGGGTCTTCGTAGCAGAACTTCCCCCTCGGCATGGAGTAGCCGTGGATGACGTACTCAAAGCTCACCGCCCACTCATGCCGGAGGGCAATCTCCAGGAGATGCCGGGCGTCTTCCGGGCTCGTCACCTTGCTTGTTTTTTCCACATCGCCTCCTGGCAACTGGCGTTCCCCCAGATTATACTCATCAGCGCTGGAAATGAAAAGGCCGGGCCGGGGTGACCGCGGCGAGGGAATATCACCCCCCAATCTACCCCGGGGGGGGATTGCCCGGCCCGCCCCCCTGTGGAAACATGGGCCCATCGCAGCCTCAAAGGCTCGAGTTTCCCTCATCCAAGGCGAAGCCGAGGTTGTGAAAAAGGGAGAGGGGCTAAGATCCCTCTCCACCCCACCCTCCTTTCAAACTCCCTTGAGTCGAGAGATCGACCCCGGGGAGCACTATTTGATTTTTGGGGCAAAAATATATACTAAAAGGAAGAGACCCGACGCAAATGGACAAAGAACGGCCTGTTTCCCGTCGACGAGAGGACCTGGAGATCATCCCGACGTCCTACAAGGGGAGCGCAGCGATCCTGGTCCGGGATCACCTGGGGCTCGTGGACGAGCCGGTCCTTCTCCAGGGCGAGGCGGCGGAGCTGTTCGGCCTGCTCGACGGCCGGCGGACGGTCCGCGACCTTCAGATCGCGCTCGTCCGCTCGAGGGGGGGCCGGCTGGTGGATTCCGGGCTCCTCGAACAGATCATCGGGGAGTTCGACTCCGCGGGTCTCCTCCAGAGCCTCGGGTACGAAACGAAAAAGACCCGGCTGCTGGCCGACTACGCCCGGCTCGAGGTCCGCGAGCCCAGCCACGCCGGCGCTTCCTACCCGGCCGAGCCGCGCCGGTTGACGGCCTATCTCGACGCGATCCTAGAGCAGGCGGGTGAGGCGGCGCGCGGCCAAGGGCGTCCACCCGTCCTGGCCCTGGTCGCGCCCCATATCGACCTGGAAGCCGGCAAGAGGGCTTACGCCTGTGCCTACCGGGCTCTGGGCGGCCTGAAACCCCGCCGGATCATCCTGCTGGGCACGGGACACAGTCTGGAGGACGGGGTCTTCGGCCTCACGGAAAAGGACTACGTGACGCCGCTCGGCCGGGTCGCCACCGACCGCGAGGCGGTGGGCCGGCTTCGCGCGTCCGGAAACGGCTGTCTCGCGTCCTCGGACTTTCCCCACCGGCGCGAGCACTCTATCGAGTTCGAGCTCATCTTTCTCCAGCACGTTATCGGCTCGCCGTTCAGGCTGGTCCCCATTCTATGTGGATCGGTATCGCAGCACCTGGAACGGGTCCCGAGGCCGGCCGCGGTGCCCGGTGTCGCCGGCCTCCTGTCGGAGCTGCGGCGCCTCCGGGAGGAAGACCCGGCCGGGACCTTGTTTGTCGCCGGGGTCGACCTCTCCCATATCGGCCCGAAATTCGGGCACCGGGAGCGGGCGGCCGCCCTCCTGCTTGACGCCAAGGCCCATGACCGGGCGCTGCTCAGCGCGTTTGCGGCGGGCGATGCCCCGGGGTTCTGGGCGGAATCGCGGAGGGTCAAGGACAGATACAATGTCTGCGGGATGTCCGCTCTCGCCTTCCTTCTCGAGATCCTGCCCGGGGCGACGGGCTCCCTGCTGGCCTATGATTTCTGGATGGAGGAGGCGACCCAGTCGGCGGTCAGCTTCGCGGCCGCCGTGCTGCATGCGGGCCGGGACACAAGAGGAGGTGGACCATGACGGATTTCGGAGGCGCCATCAAGGACTCCCGCGCTTACCGGCTGGCTATTCTGGGGGTCCCGTTCGACGAGAAATCCTGCTTTCTCCGGGGAGCGGCCCTGGGGCCGTCGGCCATCCGGGCGGCCTCGACGGGGAAAGCGCTCAATCCCTACACCGAGCTGGGTGTCGACCTCGAGCACGACACCGTGCTGGCGGACCTGGGGGACGTCGACACCTCGGGCGATGTCGATAAGACCTTCCTACGGATCGAGGCCGGCGTCCGGCAAATCCTCAAGAAACGGGCCCGGCCGATCATTCTCGGCGGAGACCATTCCATCACCTATCCGGTCTTCCGGGCCCTGGCCAAAACCTACAGGTCGCTGGACATTCTCCACTTCGACGCCCACCCCGATCTCTACGAAGATCTCTATGGAGACCGGTTTTCCCACGCCTGTCCGTTCGCGCGAATCATGGAAGACAAGCTGGCCCAGGAACTCGTACAGGTGGGCATCCGGGCGGCCACGGCAGACCAGCGCGCCAACGCGCGGCGCCACCGGTCGCGGCTGGTGGAGATGAAGGACTTCAAGGACGGCCTGGTCCTGGAGTTCGAGCGCCCGCTCTATATTTCCTTTGACCTGGACGCCCTCGACCCGGCGTTCGCGCCCGGAGTTTCCCATCATGAGCCGGGAGGACTGTCCACCCGGCAGGCCCTCGACCTTATCCACAGGCTCAAAGCCGACATCATCGGTCTGGACGTCGTCGAGTGCAATCCCACGCGCGACCCCTCGGGCATCACGGCCGCGGCCGCCGTAAAGATCATCAAAGAGGTCGCCGGGATGATGATAGCCAAAAGGTAATCGAGAGCACGGGGCCTGTCACGGCGCGTCCCTGTCCGTCGGACCTTGACGGAGACACTCTCATGTTCCGAAGGCCCTCCCTGCTTCGAAGGGAGGGTTGGGAGGGAAAATAAAAACAATCAGATTCTGGTAAAGTGTCTCCGATAAAAACTTGCTCCGGGCAGGGACTGGCGCCGTGCCACCCGCGCTCTCTCCCCAGCCTTGACGCCTCTCAGATGAGTTGCGTGATCTTCTCCAACCACTCGCGGTCGACTTTCGAAAAGGCGTCGAGGGAACGGCTGTCCACGTCGAGGACGGCCCACACTTCACGGCCTTTATTGAAAAGCGGGACGACGATCTCGGAGGCGGACCGGCTGTCGCAGGCGATGTGGCCCGGGAACTTGTGGACATCGGGGACGACGACCGTTTCCCGGCGGTTGACGGCGGCCCAGCAGACGCCCTGATTTTTCTCCAGGATCAGGCAGGCCAGCGTGCCCTGGTAGGGACCGACGGTCAGCTCGCCCCGGTGCAGGATGTAGAAACCGGTCCAGTAAAAATGCGGCAGCTTGTGATGGAGGAGGGCGGCCACCGTCGCCATCCGGGCCGTCGGATTGGCGGTCGCGGCGAGCAGCGGCTCGAGCTGCACCTGGATCCGTCCGTATCGCCGCGCCAAGGATTCGTTTTTATCCATCGCCCTAAAATCTATCATCCGCCCGGCGTCGAGTCAAACCGGCTGACTTCAAAGGCGGCCCGGGATATCGTAGGGCGGCTAATCCGGAGGTCCTGATGATCGCCAAAAAACTCTTCATCGCATCGGCCGTCGCCCTGAGTCTGGCTGCGGGATTGTTCCCGGCGGCAGACCAGCGCCAGGCCATTTTTTCCCTCGGCGTGGAGCTCGACCGCGAAGCCGAGTCGCTGGCCCGCGAGAGTTTTGACCACTTCAGCGGCCGGGATGCCACGATTTCTGACGAGGAGCAGGCCGTCCTTTTTAGGTCGGAGGCTTTTCTGTCGGCCTGTCGGCTTTTTGTGAGGCTGACCGAGGAAAGGTCCGACTACTTTCGTTCGGGCTACTTGAGGACCAACCTGTGCAACGCCTTTCTCAACGTCCGCCGCGCCTTCCGGGACCTGGAGAGTCTCTATCGTTACAACTATGACCGGAAAAGAGGGAAAGACCCGTGCGCATATCTTGTCCAGGTCGCCCCGGCCACCCTGAACAAGATGCCCGAGGGAGACATGGTCGATTTGTCTTTCGACGGAAGGTTGATTATTGAACTGGGCAACCGTCCCAACCGCGGCGTCTATCTTATCGAGAACGGAAAAAAGCGGGGGCTGACCAGTCCGCAGGTGCTCCAGAGATTGGGCGGCTGGTCGAAAGTTTTTGAGGTGCCCGTCGAGATCATCGAAAAATACCCCGAGGGCGAGCCGATCAACTGAACTCCCGCCCC
>Ga0154742_1108_pt3 | contig 14341 bp, 7 predicted proteins | sample Rifle2008BG16ft_FD_105750 | JGI IMG/M metagenome (GOLD analysis project Ga0154742, IMG submission 105750) | Candidatus Aminicenantes bacterium RBG_16_63_16 | reverse complement strand
TGTCCAGGAATTCGTAGGCCTGCTGGCGGATCTCCGGAGGAAAGCTGTGGCCGGCGTCGGGATGGACGATGACGATCGCGCCCTTGGCTCCGAGCAGCGCGTAAACCGGCTCGGCCGCGCGCACGCAGTCGTCCACTCCCGAGACCTCGAAGTTGTCGTCACGGACGGGTGCGTTGATGAACACGGGGCGCGGCGCCAGGGCCCCCAGGAGCTCGGTGAAATCGAACGGCATCTTATCAGGGTTCTTGGCGTAGACAGACTCGATTCTGGGCATATAGCCCTTATGGCTCCAGCCCGTCAGGTCTCCGCCGTAATATTTCTTGAATGAGTTGAACCCGCAGCTCGTCACGACCGCCTTGATCCGCGGGTCGAAGAGCGCGGCGAAGATCGAGTTGTGCCCGCCGAGGGAATGGCCGATGGCCGCGATCCTGTCCGGGTCGACCTCGGTGAGCGACGCCAGGAGGTCCACGGCGCGGAGGTGGTTCCAGATCCCCTTCATCGTGGCGCTCGCATAACCCATGGCATAGGCGTCCGTCTTGTCGTCGCCGAACCCCGGATAATCGGGCGCCAGGGTCACGTAGCCGCGGCGGGCGAGCTCGAGCGCGATGGCCTGATTCTGATCCTTGCCGAGCCCGGCCGGCTCGTCCTTCCCCCGTGGGTTGGTCTGGTGGGGGACGAGGGCGGCGGGCGCCCGGCCGGTCCGCTTCTTCGGGATGATGAGATAAGCCTGGACCAGGCTCTCGGACTCGGAGTAGAACATGACCCGCTTCCGGACGACATCGCCCAGGTCTTCCTCGGCGAGGACCCGGAGGTCGGCCAGGGTACGGAACATCTGCTCCGGCATCGGCCCGGCGACCTTTTGGAAGTTGAGGAGGATGTGGCGGCGGCGGACCTGCCAATCGTCGGGAGTCGCTGCCGGATGCGCTGCGCCCGTGTCGTCGATGTACCCCAGGAGCTTGGACTTATCCGGGTAAACGGGAGCGGCCGCGACCTGGTCGGGCTTGACGAGCCCCAGTTTTTCCTCGAACCGCTTGAGGGCCGGGGCGGCGTAACTCGCTTCGAGGGCCTCCATCGCGTTGGCGTGGGCTGAGGAGAATTTCGTCGAGGTCGTGTCGGCCTTGAGGAGCGCGGCGAGGTCGCGCGCTTCCTTGACCGCGGCCAGGGCTTCGGACTCGCGGCCGGCATCGAGGGCGAACTTGGCGCGGCAGAGGGTGTCGTAAAATAAAACGGTCCGCTCGGCGTAGGTGAAGTTCCGCTCGTCCTCGGCGATCCGGTTCCGGATATCGTCCGGAAGGTCGATCTTGGCGGCCTCGGCAAGGATGCTCCGCGCGTTTTTCGCCGCAGCGACGATCTCGACGAGGTCCGGCCCGTCGTCGGTCGCAGAAGTTGTCTTGTCGTATTTCAGGTGCCGGGTCGGGAAGAGGTCCGCGTCGCCCTTCCCGAGATGCCTGCCCAGGCTGTACTTGAGGTCGGTGACGTTCGAGAGCATTGTTTCCAAGCGGCCGTAGAAGCGGCCCATGACGGGCGCCGCCGGCCCGTACCGTCCGGCGAAATAGTCCGTCCATAGTCCTTCGGCGCCGGTGTTGTGGTTCCAGAGCTCGCGCGCCATCTGCCAGTTGGTCAGGGCCTTCGTCCCCCAGTTCGCCGTCGTGATATGCATGTAATGGAAATGGCGCGCGCCGACGCCGTAGTAGTAGGGGATATCGTGGGCCATGGTGTGCATGAACCCGACCGGCAGGCACTTATAGCCCGAGACGTTGTAGTATTCGCCGATACAGACCTCGCCTTTGTAATGCCGGTTCGGGTCGGTGAACCAGCCGTCGAGGCTCTTCCGGTACTTCAGATTGACCGAGCAGTCGGGGTCGTCGAAGTTGTGGATATAGCACCTGACGATCGGGAAGAACGTGGCGGTGCACATGCCGTAGTCGAAGCCGGCGGGCAGCGGCCGGCTGGGCGGGTCGATGACGTCGGCGTAGGCCAGAAAAAGAAGCCGGATGGGCCGGTTGATGGTCTTTTGCGCCTGGGCCTTTTTCACGGCGCGGGCATAGGCGTCGACAAAGAGGATGTTCCGGTCCGTGGGCGGGCCGAGCGCCTGGCACTTGTCGCACTCGCACCAGTTGCCGACATCGAGCGTCCAGGCGTTGATGACGTTCGCGTCTTTATAGCGGCCGTCGGCCAGGTCCCGGACGGCGTTCTTCATGAACTCGGCCATCGCGTCGGGGTTCGAGGTGCAGAAGTTGTCTCCGAAATCGCCGTCGATCCGCGGACTCCGCTTCCCCTTCACGAGGCCGTACCACTCGGGATGGGCCTCGAAATAGCTCAGCTTGCCGGTTTTGTCGGCATCGCCCTGGTAGTCGGGCGAGACGGCGTACGGGTCGGCCGGGCGGCTCTCGTCGCCCGTGAAGCGCGCGTGGTTATACGGATATTCGAGGTTGGGACCGAGATAGTACGAGGTCAGGATGTGGGCGCCGCCGGCGAGCATGATGCCGAGCTTGTGGAGGAACGGCTTGTCCTCCTCCTCGACGCACCAGTAGTTGAGGCGGTTGCGCGCCATCCAGAGGAGGAAATCGCGGCCGCCCCGGTTCTCCCAGGCGTGGAAGCCCCGGGTGAGAAAGCTCGGGCTCTCGGCGGCGTCGAGGGTGGGGAGGGCGGCGAGCGGGCTGGCGGGCACGATTTCGTGGAGCTTTTCCGGCGCGTACCAGCGGACTCCGAGTTTATCGAGGAGGCCGTAAACTCCATAGAGGAGTCCGACGCGGGCGGGCGCGGCGATGACGAGGACGGGGCCGCCGGAGAGGGTCACGGTCTTGAGGAGATAGCCCTCGGTGCCGAGGTTCTTGGCGGCTGCGGGCGGGATGGAGAGCGCTTTCTTGATGGCGGGCGGCAGCTCATCGAAAGTGGAGATCAGAATCGCCGGCTTGACGGCCGAAGCGGTCAGCGCCGCCGGCTTGACGATCTCCCAGCCGTCCGCCGCGCCGGTCAGGCGGCGCAGATACTCCTGGAGCTCGACCGCGGCGAAGCTCGCCGTGCATTCGGTGTCATCGGTCGGGTTCGCGTCGTTCCAGTTGACGTTCGCCTCGTCCGTCGCGGCCTGCTGGGCGGTTGGATAGCCGCCGAAGTCGACGACGATGACGCCGGAGAGCGACGGGCCCGCAACGCCGGCCGGGATTGCCGCGACGATCCGCGATCCGCCTTCCTTGGCGGCCCCCGCGGGCAGTGGGTAGATGGCGAATGAAAGCGCCAGACCAACCGCCAATAATACGGGACTTACCGGGGGCTTCATAGGACGATCGAGCTTCATCGAACTTCCTTTCATCGGCGTTTCCATTATCTGACCGCGGCCAATATATGGGAGCCGCGGCGGATTGTCAAAAAAACCGACAGGGGATGCGTGTTTATTCATTCTCCGGATCGGGTCGCCGGAGCGCAGCAGGCTATTTGGAATAGAGCAGGCTGAAATTATCGGGAGTCAAGAGCGATGCTTCGCGGGGGTCTTCGAGGAATGGTAGCACATCCCCGACGACGTCACCCCAATCGAGGCGGGCGGCCTTGGCAGCCACGGCATTCATCCAGTTTCGTTCGCCCAAAGGAATATGCTCGGAGCTCTTTTGAGCCAGCGCGTTGCTGAGGAGGACAAGATTCGGGCGCAGGTCCTTCCATTTCGACCGGAACCAGACGAGGTCATAGACATCACGGCCTTTAGTATAGGGACGTGTCAGGAAGGCGGCGATCTTGGCCGCGAAAAGCGAGTACTTGTCATAGTGCCGCAGCAGCACGGGGATGTGCGGGTTGACGATGGTCCTCTCTTCGATCCAGCCCTCCGGCGGGTTTGTGTCGACTTCGATGTTTACGGCTAGCACTTGTCCTTGGCGCCGGCTTAATCCAGCCTCCTGGAGGATTTCTCCGAAGCGGATGAAGGCGCGGGCGACGGCCTTCTCCTCTTTGAATGGCACTTCGACCGAGTAACCGGATTTCATGAGCTCTTTTTCCAGACGAGCGGCCATGGCTCCCAGGTTGCGTTTGCGCCAAAAGCTCGCCGCCGAAAAATCAAGGTCCTCAGAGAATCTCCTGGTTCCATAGAGGAACCGGAGCGCCGTGCCGCCGACAAAATACATGTGGTCACCGAAGCCGCCTGTCTGGAGGATGAAAAGAATTTCGTTCTGGATATACTCCCTGAGGACGTTGAGCTTATTCGGGCCGGCGGCGGCAGCGACCTGGAGGGCGATCTCTTTCATCGGCGCTCCTTTTGCATCTGGCTGATGATGTCGGCGGCTGCGCGCAAGGCCGCCCGGAGACCCCATTTCGAGCTCTTGTCTCCAAACGAAAGGAAATTCTCGATATCGAAGGCGGCGAGATTCTGCAGCCTGAGCTCTTTCAACCAGTCGGCGGAAAAGGGGCGGCGCCGGACGTGAAAATAGACTTTATCGAAGAGCGCTTTTTCGGCGGAGGCGACGGGGACGGGCCAGCCTTCGTCGGAAACCAGGCGAAAACCGGTTAGGAGCTCCGGGCGGACATGAAAGTACAAGAACAAGCGGTCCAACGCCCGGATGCATTGCGGCCGGCTCGTTGTCACGGAAGTCGGATTCTGGACGGCGTCGGGGATCAGCCCGTGGTGCTGGAGCGCCCATTCAAGAGACAGATAGGACGGCCGCACGATCTGCGCGGCGATATACGACAGCGGGACGTCCTTGGCACGCCAGGGCTTGTTGATGAGGTACCATTGCCTCCTGAGGCGAACGAGCCGGCCGGCTTTAACCCAACGCGAGAGCTGGACCTGGATGACCGCGGGCTCGTCCGGAAAAACCCTGAGCATGGAGGAATGGAAGAGCGGCATAGCCGCGAATTGAGTGAGGACGGCTTGCCACTTCACATTCATAACTTATCAAATATGTTAACTAATTGCAATAGTATAGACGCCCGAGAGAACGCGACGGCATGGACGGGCCTTTTTATTAGGATAAAAGAATTACCCTGAATGGGTGAAGGCGACGGTCTTGTTTGACAACTATCAAAGGCCTGTGCTAATGCAGAGCCAGGAATTTGCAGGGGATCCAAGCCTAGGAAATATGGCCTTTGACGGAGGTCGGAATGAACGATTCTTATAATCGCCGCCAGTTTCTGCATCGCCTGGCCGCTCTTGGCGGTGCCGTCGCTATCGGCAAGAGCGCGCCCGCTCGGACGCCCAACGCTTCCCCTGCCGGCCCTTTGCCCAAAAGGATTCTCGGCCGTACGGGCGCGAACCTTCCGGTCCTGGGACTGGGTCTTGGACCACTCGGCATCGCAGACTTCCCGACGGAGGAGTTGCAGGCCGTGGTCGAAGCCGCCATCGCAGATTGGGGCGGCCCCGTCCTTGTTGACGTTCAGTGGGACTACGGCGACGCCGAAGCCAGACTCGCTCCTCTCCTTAAAAAGCGCCGCGGCGACATCTTCCTCGTCATGAAGACGGGCAAGCAGGAAAAGACCCAGGTCGTCGCCTCGGTCGAGGAGAGCCTCGGGCGGCTCGGCGTCGAGAGAGCCGACTCACTCCTGTTGAATAACATCGGCCTGTTCGACATGGATAGGCTGTTCAGGCCCGACGGCGCCCTCGCCGGTCTCCAGGAAGCGCGGCGGCGCGGGCTCGCCGGTCACCTGGGCATGAGCGGGCACATGGTGACACGCGCCTTTGTCCGGACCCTAGAGAGCGGTGAGTTTGACTTGGCCATGTTCGTCGTGAATTTCGTCGACCGTCACACCTATAATTTTGAGGAGAAGGTGATCCCGGTCGCGAGGCAGCACAACGCCGGCGTCGTGGCCATGAAGGTGCTGGGCGGGTCCGCGTCGGGCTACGAAAGCCGGGACCAGCGCTCCATGATGGTGGACTCCGATATCGAGCCGGCCATCCTTTATGTACTCGGGGTTCCGGGCGTTTCGACTGCGGTCATCGGCTGCCGGAGCGTCGAACAGGTGCGCCTGGCCGGCGCGGCTGCGCGGCGTTATCGCCCGATGAGCGGCTCACAGGAGCAGGCCCTGATGAAGCGCGGGCGGCAGCTCGCCAGGGAATGGGGACAGCATCTGGGCGAGCTATAACCGGAGGAAGGACCATGCCTGAAAAAGATGAAATCCTGGATGTGGTGATGGGGAACTTCAAAGCTGAGTGAGGTATAATGCGTTTCTGAACCAGGAGCTATCCTATGAAGCCAATTCACCTCATACTCGTGCTGGCAACGCTCTTGACCGGGCCATCGGCGGCACAATCGGCCCCGCAAGCGCAATCCTCGACGACGCAACAACCCCGGCTGACGATTTACGTCTCCAAGCTGGCTAATAACACGGACGGCTCATCGTGGGCCAACGCCTTCACCACGATCCAGGCGGCGCTCAACGCCGTTCCCGATGACCGGGGCGGCTGCCGCATCGCTGTCCGGCCGGACACCTACTTCGAGGCCATGCTCTATCCGGCTCACAAGGGCGCCGCCGGGGCCTATAATGAGCTCGTCGGCGACACCGACGGGAGCCTCGGCTCCGGAACCACAGGCCGTGTCATCATCGATTCCGGCGACCCTGAGCAGCAAGGCTTCAAGAGTTATGACTGGTGGGGCACCGTCCGTTCCTATACCAAGGGCTGGTCGAAGGAGCACACCGAGGAAACGTTTTCGGCCATCGGTTGGGACCGCTGGCGGTGGCGGAACCTTTACGTGACGGGCGGCGACGCCGGGATCTTTTTCGATACGACCGACCAGGTGAAGCCCTTCAGCGTCGTCGTCGAGGATTGCGTCGGCATCGGCCGGGCCTTCGGCGGCGGCGTGGGGAACTGCCTGTCCCGCCCGGAAGAGCCGATCACTTTCCGCCGCTGCCACCTGTGGGCGCTCGACTGGTGGGGCGACACCGCCGGCGCCTACGTTCGCGTCGAAAACACGACCATGCCGCGGCAGCCGGACGCGGTGTTTGAAGACTGCGTCATGGCGGGCCCGCAGTGTGCCCTGAAGAGCAGCAATTACGGATTTCACACTCACTCGCACATAAAGCTCGTGCGCTGCCGGCTCATCGCCCTCAATTTCTCCCAGCCGCAAGGCACACCCACCGACGGCATCATCCAGAGCGTCGAGGAAGGGAAGCTCCTGCACGTCGATCTCGAGGACTGCACGGTCATGGGTTACAAGGTGTTCGGCGTCAAGGTCAAAAAAGAAACGGCGGGCGAAATCAGCTACACGACAAGAGGCGACGTCAAAGCCTACGTGCAATACCAGCAGGAGATGCCCAAGGGGTTTCATCGTCTGTCGTTCTGGCCGGCGGACGTTTTTCAATCCCTGGTGCCACCCGAGCCGAAAACGACCTCGCGTCTGACGAACAGAGAGCTCATCCGGCGCGACCTGTGCGAGATCACACCTTTCGTCTGGAAGGGGAAGCTGTGCACTCTCGAGAGCATCCGCCCCGCGGCGTGGGGCAAGCCCGCTGACCACTACCTGCTCCTCAAAGAGGCCGAAAGCGGGAAGGAGCTGGCCCGGACCGCCCAAGGGTTCGGTCTGGCCTGCCTCCTGCTTCACAAAGACATCTTTTATATCTTCGCCTCGCGCCTGGATGACGGCCGCTGGCGGGACGTGACCCTGTTCAAGTCTTCCGACCTCAAGCATTGGGATTCGAAGGCTGTCGTGACCGGAGAAAACGAGGAGATTTTCAACAGTTCCGTCTGCCGGGGCAGGGACGGGTTCGTTATGGCCTACGAATCGAACGACCCCGCCTATCCGCCGTTCACCATCAAGTTCGCCCGGTCGGCCGACCTTGAGCGATGGGAGAAGATGCCGGACGCGATGTTCGGAACCAACCGCTACACCGCCTGCCCGTGCCTTCGGTATGCCGACGGCTGGTACTACGTGCTTTATCTTGAGCACCGGACGCCGCGGTGGACATTCGAGACTTACATCACCCGGTCAAGGGACCTGCTCCGCTGGGAGCTGAGCGCTGCTAACCCCGTGCAGCGGGCCGAAGGCCTGGATGAGGGCATCAACGCCTCAGACCCGGACATCGTGGAGTTTCAGGGGAAAACGCTGCTGTATTTTTGCGTCAGTGACCAGCTCAGTTGGATGAACATCAAGCGGGTCATTTATCCCGGCACTATGGCGGAGTTCTTTAAATCCTGGTACGCCGCCCCGGGCATACCGGACTGGGGCACACCGGCCGAAGCGCGCGCCCCCGCCCATTAGGGACAGCATACGTAATGCACCTAATTATAGGGCGATAATTGAGGCCCTCCGGGCCACACCAGAGAATGGTGCGGGCTATCTGTAGCTCGGTTTTCGCAGCTTCACGTCCTTCATCAGAGACGCGATCTTCCTGCCGAACTCCTTCTCAGACTGCCGGCGGGCCCGGCTGTCCTGCTTGAGCGCCAAGTGCCTGAGCTCGCGGCGCTGCTTGAGGTAGCTCTCAAACCGGCCCGGGTCGAGCCCGCCGTCAGCGATCGCCTGCCGGACGGCGCAGCCCGGCTCTTCCCCATGGCGGCAGTCCGTGAACCGGCACCCCGCCGCGAGCTTCTCGATATCGCCGAAAGCTTGGGCGAGGCTGTCCTCGTCCGCCCAGAGCTGGAGCTCGCGCATGCCCGGCGTGTCGATCAGCAGGCCGCCCCCCGGAAGCGCGATGAGCTCCCCGCTCGATGTCGTGTGGCGGCCATGGCTGTCTTGCCTACGGACGGGCGCTGTCGGTTGCCTCTCGATGCCGAGCAGCCGGTTGATGAGGGTCGATTTGCCGACTCCGGATGAGCCGAGCAGAGCGGCGGTCTTCCCCGGGCCGAGGCAGCCCATCAGCGCATCGAGGTTCGCGCCGTCGCGGGCGCTGACCGCGAGGACCGGTGTTCCGAGGGCAATCATCTCCACCTCGCGGACGACTTCATCGATGTTGGGGCACAAATCGCGCTTATTCAGAACGATCACGGGTGAGGCGCCGCTGTCCCAGGCCGTGGTCAGGTAGCGCTCGGTGCGGCGCAGGTTGAAATCACCGTCGAGTCCCGTGATCAGGAAGACGATGTCGATGTTCGCGGCCACGACCTGGGCCTCGGTCAAGTCTCCCGACGCTTTGCGGATGAAAACGCTCCGCCTTTCGAGGACGGCGTGGATGAGGCCGCGGTCCTCGGCGAAAGGTTCGAGGGCCACCCAATCGCCGACCGCGGGGTAGCCGCTTCTATCCTTGGTCTGATGCCGGAATTTGCCGGACACTTCCGCCGCCATCTCGCCGGGTTCGCCGGCGGCCAGGCACCTGTTCCGATGTTGAGCTATAACCCGCGCGGGGACGAGGCCGCCGCTTCGATAGGGCTCGAAGAGGTCGTTGAAAAAGTCATTCCATCCGAGGTCCGTGAGTTTCATGTCGCGAATTGATGACACAGACAGTGAGACAGCATACATAATACACCTAATTTTTGGGACAGCCCATGAATTCAAGGGAGTTTTGGCGGAGCATACCTCATTCGTTTGATAGACGACCTGCCTGCCCAGAGCTCGGGGGTAGGATCATGGCGAAATAAGTGCATTATGTATGCTGTCCCCCGAATTAGGATGCCTTGACATGTTCCGGATGCTGATTTAAGGTGGCTTCCCTGAAAACGGAAGAAAATCCTGCCATTTGCGTCCAATCAAACAGTGAGTTTCATAAGGGAGAGTGAATGACTCGAAGATACGGTTATCGGCGCCGTGCCTGGAGCCGTGCCTTCGCCCTGGCCGCCGTCGCGCTTGGCCTTGCCTTCGTCGTCGGGCTTCCCGCGCAGGATGCGCCCAAACCGCCCAAGCCAGTCAAACGGCTGGACGTGAGCTGCCTCACCGTCCCGCCCCCGAAAATCGACGGGCTGATCGACGACGCCTGCTGGAAGGGCGTGCAGCCGGTCGGCGGTTTCTTCCAGCACGACCCGGTCAACGGCGCCAAGGCGTCCGAGGAAACTTTTGTCTGGGCCGCCTTCGATCAGGATTACCTCTATTTTGCCTTCCTGATGAAGGACTCCCAGCCGGACAGGATCTGGGCCGAATTGACGCCCCGGAACGAGTGGGAAAACAACGATTCAGTCGAGCTCATCCTCGACGCTTATAACGACAAGCGGACGAGCATCAGCTTCACGGTCAACCCCAAGGGCGTCCAGAAAAACTCCGTCGAGACGATCTGGAAATCCGAGGCGGTCAGCCGGCCGGACGGCTGGAGCGCCGAGATGGCCATTCCCTTCAAGTCGCTGCGGTTTTCCTCGAAGCGGCTCGACGTGTGGGGCGTCAATTTTGAGCGGTACATCCACCGCCTGAACGAGACAGACTACTGGACCGATGTCAGCCGCGACCTTCCCAGACTCCAGCAGAGCGGGGAGCTGTGCGGCCTCTCCGGCCTTCGGCCCGGCTACAACCTCGAGTTTTTCCCCTACGCCGGCGCCCGGGCGTCGAAGTGGGAAGACCAGACGGACAACAAGGGGGCTTTCGGTCTCGACGCCAAGTGGGGCATCCGGCCCAACCTCTACATGGACCTCACCGCCAGCCCCGACTTCAGCGAGGTCGAATCCGACCCCTTTATCTACCAGCTCTCCCCATATGAGAACTACCTTCGGGAAAACCGGCCCTTTTTCACCGAGGGCAGCCGGTACTTCGAGCTGGGATCGGAGGATGTCAGCCTGTTCTATTCGCGCCGGATCCGGGACCCCAGGTTTGCGGCCAAGGTTTCGGGCAAAACGGGCGGGTTCGGGTTCGGCGTCCTGGGCGCCATCAACAACGAGGACCCCGGCGATTCCTACTTCGGCGTCTTCCGCGTCCAGAAGGACATCTTCAAGAACTCTCAGGTCGGCGTCTTTTACGCCGGCGTCCATGACGGCGCGGACCGGAGCCAAAACGCCGCCCTCGACTACAACTTCAATTTCAAGGATTTCTATTATATCCGGGGCATGAGCGCCTTTACCTTCAACGAGGGGACGCCGAACGCCCGGAACGGCATCCACCAGCTTTCGTTCGAGCGGGAGCCGGACGCCGGCCTTCAGGTTATGTCGGCCTTCCAGAGGATCGAGAGCGACGTCGACATCCGGACGGGGTACATCGACCGGATCGACATCCAGACCTTCGACCTCATGACGGGCTACGCATGGCGCTATGACAAGGGCCTGCTCAAGCGCTTCAGCCTGGATTTCGGCGGGACGGTCAGGCAGGATTCACGCGGCCATCACGTGGGCGAAAACGTGGAGGTATTCGTCTGGTCCGAGTTCTTCAACCGCATCGAGCTCCACGGCGGGCTCGAGCTCGGCCGGAGTCGCTTCCAGGTTCGCGACCCCGGCGACGACCTCGTCTGGGCGCCGGAATATATCAAGACCTCGCGCGGCCACTTCGATTTCAGCTGGGAGCGGGGCGGGTTCCTGAAGGAGATCGGGATCGAGGGCGGGTTCGAAAAGCGCGGCGTCTATAACGAGGATTTCACCATGGTCGTCCCCGGCTCTCAGACGTCCGTCGAGGGTCAGCTCGTTCTGGCGCCGCGGTCCAACCTGCAATGGTCGGTCGAGGGGGACTGGATCCGGCAGTCCGCCGACGAAACGGGCGCCGAAGTCTTCAGCGGACTCGCCTATGAAACCGCGCTCCACTACCAGGTGACGCGCAGCCTCTTTATCAACACCCGGCTCTTCGGGGAGACGCGCGAGAACCAGTACAGCCTCGATTTCCTGGTCGGCTACTACTTCGGCGCCGGCAACATCGTCCAGCTCTCGTTCAAGAAGAGCGAGCGGAACGACCTCCTCGGCCGGCAATCCGGCTATTCGGTTACGCTCAAAGTGTCCTATTTGCTCCGGGTTTGATCAGGCAATATTGATTCTCTTCTAATCCCTCGATAGGAACGAAACGAGCGGGATGTCGAAGGCGTCGCCGGGCTGGATGTCGTCGTAATAGAAGACATCCCCGGGTTTGAATCCGCTCGCGCCCTCGACCGTTAGAGTCATCGGGATGCCGTAGCGGACCGAGATGATCTTCGCCGTAGCCCCCGACTCCGAGCGGATCCTCTTGCCCTTGAAGAAGCCGCTGCCGTTCGTCCGCCGGACGGAATTCGCGTACTCATGCGGGACGGAGCTCGTCAGAGTTCGGGCGTCGGGCAGGGCCTCGACCCGGCCGAACCCAAGGCCGATCGTGGCGTGGAGGAATATCCGCGTTTCCGTTCCCGCCTTCTCGACCTTGTCGATACGGTAAGCGGTGTTTCGCGTGTAGCCCGGGTTCGTGAAGTAGACCACAGCGCCGTCAAGGCTGCCGTCCGCGGGCAACGATGCCGAAGTCGTCACCACATTTTTCTCGACATTCACGGCCGTGATCGTGGCGCCCTGCACCGCACCCTCCGGCTTGACGGTCTTCCCAAACCCCGAGAATTCCTTCACGCCGGCGAGCGTCAGGCCTTCGAGACGCCCGTTCCTGGTGCGGGCATGGACGAAGCGGCCCGCGACGGCGACCCCGTCCGGCGTCCGCCTCGGCGTGTCGTCACCGGCCGAAAAGACGTAATCGACGGCGCCGTCCCGGAGCGTGATCTTGACTCCGACGGCCGCGACTTCACCGGCCGCGGGCTCGAGCGGCAGGCGCTCGACGCTCGCTATCTTGGACGCCATGCCGTAAGGCTCGACGGCTGCGACGAACTCGCTCTGGAGATTGTCGCCCCGCCGGCGGGCCAGCACGTAGCGTGATTTCGGGTAGTGCGGGTAGAGCCCGTTGGCCCGGGCGGCGATGACCTCGGTCCCGGGGCTGGCCGCCATAACGAGCTTCAGCCGCGATCGAGGGTCGAGCGTCCACTCGGCGAGCCACGACCCGGCCGCCGCGCCGCGCCGCGGGCCGGCCAGGAAGCCGTAGCCGTTCCCGGGGGGCGCGATCCATCCCCAGTCGTTGGGATGGCCGGCGATATCGCCGTCGGCGATCTGGGCGGCGCTCCAGTCGATGTCGGGGCTGGCGAGCGAGCCGGGCTCGGCAGCGCCGAGCACCAGGCCTTCGACCCGCACTTCGTCGCTCAGCGCGTGGAAAACGTAGTCGTGCTGCCGGCCGCCGCGCACCCGGAAAATATCCAGGAGATAGGCGCTTCCGTCGCCGCCGTTTTCCGCGCCGATGAGCGCGGCCAGCCTCCGGTAAACGCTCACCCCCTGTTTCGCATAGCACCTGTTCGATGACGCCTCGACAGCCCGGACGAGCGGCGACTCGGCGAAAAGCTCGAGGCTCCCGCCGGTTTCGCCCGTCTCGATCTGCGACGCTTCATTCACCACGACGACGTTGTGGCTCACGGTCTGCCGCGCCCAGTTGGACTGCGTCTGGGTGGCCGCGCTCCGGCCGTAACCCAGGTCGTAAGTCACGTCGTAGCCGCGCGCGATGTAGTTGATGTTGAGGTCGTCGTAGTGGCCGTGGTTGAGCGAGGGGCCGTAGCGAAGGAAAAGTCCCTGTGCGTTGTCGCCAGCGCCCGCGCGGAGCATGACGAGACCCTTCTGCCCCATAAAATCGCTGCCCAGGAGGCGGCGCTGCCATTTGGCGGAAAGCTCGCTGGCGGCCAGCGGCGCTTCGCCGGCATGAAAGAGGAGCCACAGGCGTTCTGTGAACCAGCCGCCCAGCTCGTCGCCCGGCTCGCGGTACATGCTGAACCCGGCCGACATCCGCCGGTCGAGGATGGTCAGGCCGGACGGATCGCCAGTGCTCTCGAGCCGGCGCTTGGCCGCGATGTCGCCCGCCGCAAGCCAGCTCAGGAGAGCGGCGGACTGCTCCTTGACCGCCGCGTCCGGCGTCCGGCCGTGGAGCTTCTCCAGGAAGTCATAATCGCTCCGGTCGAACGGCCGCGCCGGCACGGGCCGCTTCCTGAGGTCGGGCGGCGCGTCGCCGAACCGAGGGAGATGGCCGGCGGCCTTCATCGGCAGGTTGTGGGGGAGAAGGAAGAGCCGGAATTTCGGGTCGCCATAGATATCGAGACCGGAGGGGAAGGCGCTGCCGCGGTAGTTGAGGAGCGGCTCGGCGAACGTCCAATCGAGCTCCCGCGTGTGGTCGGCGTACATCGGCGTCGTCTCGTAATAGCCGCCGTCTCGGTCGATGTTGTTCGCGAGCAGGCTCCGGATGCCGAACGGGCCGTGCGCCGCCCACCGGACATACTCGGGGATCCCGAGGCAGACGCCGACGGCCAGCGCGCCGCGCAGGTAGTCGGCCTCGCCGTTGTGAAGCGACCCCGCCTTGGACTGCTCGTAGCAATAGGCGCCGCCGTCGAGGAGCATGTTCCGCTCGATGTTCTGGTGCCGGCTGAGCCCCGGGACGATCGACGACTCGTCGAGCGCCGGGCTGTTGAAGAGCTGGTCGTATTGGTCGACGTAATGGATGAGCACGCGCGAGGCCTGGTACCACGGCCGGTCGAGCCGGCCGCTCGGCGG
>Ga0154742_1079_pt1 | contig 14372 bp, 15 predicted proteins | sample Rifle2008BG16ft_FD_105750 | JGI IMG/M metagenome (GOLD analysis project Ga0154742, IMG submission 105750) | Candidatus Aminicenantes bacterium RBG_16_63_16 | reverse complement strand
ATGACCCGGCCGCCGGTCAGGACGCCGATGTCCTCGAGCATGGCCTTGCGGCGGTCTCCGAAACCGGGCGCCTTGACGGCCGCGCTGACCAGCGTGCCCTTGAGCTTGTTGACGACGAGCGTCGCCAGGGCTTCGCCCTCGACTTCCTCGGCGATGACCACGAAGGGACGTCCTCCCCGTGCCACGTTCTCGAGCAGGGGCAAGAAGTCCTTGAGGTTCGAGATCTTCTTCTCGTGCAGTAGGATGAGCGGGTTCTCCAGGACGACCTCCATCCGTTCGGGGTCGGTGATGAAATAGGGTGAGAGGTAGCCCCGGTCGAACTGCATGCCCTCGACGATCTCCATGGTGGTCTCGAGCCCCTTGGCTTCCTCGACGGTGATGACGCCGTCCTTACCGACCTTGTCCATGGCCTCGGCGATGATCTTGCCGATGGACTCGTCGTTGTTGGCGGAGATGGAGCCGACCTGGGCGATCATCTCACCGCTGACTTCGCGGCTGAACTTCTTGAGCTCGCCGACCACGCTCTCGACGGCCTTGTCGATGCCCTTCTTCAGCAGAGTGGGGTTGGCGCCGGAGGTCACATACTTCAATCCCTCGGCGTAGATAGCCTGGGCTAGGACGGTCGCGGTCGTCGTGCCGTCGCCTGCCACGTCCGAGGTCTTTGAGGCAACTTCTTTGACCAGCTGGGCGCCCATATTCTCCCAGGGGTCTTTGAGCTCGACTTCCTTGGCCACGGTCACGCCGTCTTTGGTGCTGTTGGGCGAGCCGAATTTCTTTTCCAGAATGACATTCTTCCCCCGCGGTCCGAGCGTCGCCTTCACCAGGTTGCTGAGAATGTTGACGCCGACGAGGAGGGAATGTCTTGCATTTTCACCGGTGGTAATTTGCTTGGCCATGTTTCTCTCCTTTCCTCTCCCGTTATTCGACCTTCGCCAGGATCTCTTCTTCGCGCAGGATCACGTGCTCGACGTCATCGATCGTGACTTCGGTGCCGCTGTACTTGCCGATGAGGACCCTGTCCCCTTTCTTGACCTCGAGGGGAACGACTTTCCCTTCATCATTGACCCGGCCCTTGCCCGCGGCGATGACCTCGGCCTGTTGGGGCTTCTCTTTGGCGGTGTCGGGGATGATGATGCCGCCCTTTTTGACTTCCCGTTCTTCCAGTCTTTTGAGAAGAACTCTGTCGTAGAGGGGTGTAACCTTCATGAAAGCCTCCTGTTTTTTTGAATTAGCAGTCTGAACGACGCATTGCTAATTCTAGCGGAGATGACCTGGGTTGTCAATAGGAAGAGCCGCTTTTTGGCAATCTTACCTTGAGACTGCTAAATAAGGCTTTTGATCTTGAGCGCCTTAGCCCGGCTGTGGAGGGTGTTGCGGTGGATACCGATGGCCTTGGCGACTTTGCACTTGTTCCCCTTGTACCTGCTCGAGGCCGTCTCGATGAAGATCTTCTCGAACTCGTCACGGGCGTCCTTGAACTGGATCTCCCTGTCCACCATCTCCCTGATGATCGTCTCGAGCCTTTGATGGAAGTTCGGCGGGTTAGATTTCTTGTCCATGGGACCCTGCGCCTTCGACGATTTCCTTATACGTTTGATTGAACTGGTCTTTAAGGTCCTGCGGAATGATCCGGACCATGGCCTTGGTCAGCCAATAGCAGTACGGGGCGAGTTTCGATTCCGTGAGCAGCGGCTTGTTCACGGGAAAAGCGAGCAGCGCAAACACGATGACGCCGCAGATCAGGACGCCCTGGACGAGCCCCACGACCCCGCCGAGGAGGTGGTCGATGAAGCGCAGCGGCCCGCAGAGCAGCTTGCAGACAAGGTAGGAGACCAGGCCCCCCAGCAGGAGTACGACGACAAAGATGAGCGCGAAGGCGACGATGGAAGCCCATTTTTCGGAGGCGAAGACCCGGCCGAAGAGGCCGGAGAGTCGAGGGTAGTACCTGGCCGCCAGGACCAATCCGGCGACGACGGCGGCGAGGCCGATGACCTGGCGGACCAAGCCCTTGATCAAACCCAGGATCAGGGTCACGAGGAGGATGACGATGATGACGATATCCAGCCCGTTCCCGATCATGACGGCCTCCTTCGGCTGCGCAGGGCCTCGACCATGCCGTAATCGCCCTGCCGCACGGAGCCGAACGTGACATGAGGCTTGATGCTGCCGTGAAAATCCGAGCCGGCCGTGGGCACCAGGTCGAGCTCCCCGGCCAGGGCGAGGTAGGCGCTGGTCTGTTGGCGATCATGGTAGGAGGAATAGACTTCCAGCCCGGCCAGCCCGGCGTCCTTGAGTTCGGTCAGGTCGCCTTTGTCGGCGCGCTCAAAGTAAGCGCCCGGATGGGCGAGCACCGGCACGGCGCCGTCGTTCCCAACCAGGGGCAGAACATCCAGGAGATTTTCCGACCGCCGCGGGACGTGCGCCGGCCGGCCCTCCAGAAAATAATCCTTGTAAAAAGCGTAGGGCGCGAAGAGCCGGTTCTCGCCCTGCGTATATTTCTCCAGGGCCGGCGTTTTGGCGCGGCGGCCCTTGTCGATCAGAACCCGGGCGATCGTCACGCCGAGCGGCGGCGCCCCGTTGGATTTCCGGATGACCTCGCTCCAGCCGATATCGAACCCGAGATCCCGCAGCCTGGCCACGCGGGCCTTGGCCTCTTCCGTCCGCGCCTGGCCGATGCGTCGCAGGATGGCCGTCACGATCGGGCTGTCGAACCGGACAAAGGGCAGCAGGAGATGAAACTCCCGGCCCTTGAAGAGGGTCGTCAGCTCCACGCTGGGAATGAGCTCCACCCCGACTTCGCGACTGAGCTCGATCGCCTCCGGATAGGCGTCGACGGTGTCGTGATCGGCGATGGCGATCGCCCGGAAGCCGTTTTCCCTGGCCTTCCGAAGAAGATACAGGGGCGGGTGATCGCCGTCGCTGGATTTGGAGGAGTGGATGTGGAGGTCGACCCGGCCGTTGTTCACAGCTCTTTTTTCCCGGTGAGGAGGCTGTAGATCTCGTGATACCTGCGGGCCGTCTGCTCGATGATTTCCGGCGGAAGGGGCGGCGGCGTGGACTGCCGGTCCCAGGAGCTTCCCAAGAGATAGTCGCGGACGAACTGCTTGTCCAGGCTCGCCTGGGACCTGCCGGGCGCGTAGCTTTTGACCTGCCAGAAGCGGGAGGAGTCCGGGGTGAAGATCTCGTCGACCAGCATGAGGTCGTCCCTGTCCAGGCCGAATTCGAACTTGGTGTCGGCGATGATGATCCCTTTGGAAAGCGCGTAAAGCGACGCCTTCTGGTAGAGCTTAAGGCTCGTCTTCTTGATCTTCAGGGCCAGGTCGTCGTCACCCAGTATCTTTTTCATCTCCTTGAAGGAGATGTTGATATCGTGCCCCTCTTCCGCTTTGGTGGCCGGCGAGAAGATCGGGTGGGGCAGGGCGTCGGATTCCTTAAGGCCGGGCGGGAGCTTGACGCCGCCCACCTTGCCGGTCGCCTGATAATCGTTCCAGCCCGACCCGGCCAGGTAGCCCCGCACGACACACTCGATGGGCACGACCCTGGTTTTTTTGACCACCAGCGAGCGCTTGTCCAGGACGTTCTTGTACTTGGGCAGCGGCGCGGGAAAATCATCGACGTTTATCGACAGGAGGTGGTTGGGGCAGATGTAGGACGTGAAGTCGAACCAGAATATGGAGAGCTGGGTCAGGATCTTCCCCTTATCGGGCACCAAAGACGGCAGGTTGAAATCAAAGGCCGAGATCCGGTCCGTGGCGACGATCAGGAGCCGGTCTCCCAGGTCGTACACGTCACGGACTTTGCCCCTTTTGAAGAGGGGCAGGTCGGGTATGATGATGTCGGAGATGAGGTTTGACATGGTAGCTAAAGGATAGATAAAACGTGATCAAAATGCAACTCGGCGAGGGATGCGTTTCCGTGATTGTCCAATTGTCCAGGAATAGGGTCCTGTCATGGCGCGTCCCCGTCCGTCGGACCTTGACGGAGACACTGACCTTTGGCGAAGCCCCTCCCTGATTCGAAGGGAGGGTTGGGAGGGAAAATAACAAGATTAGATTCCGGAGAGTGTCTCCGAAAAGATTCCGCTCCGGGCGTGGCGGGGACTGGCGCCATGCCACCCTCCGATTGAACCTCCGTCATCACGGAAACGTAGCTACCGAGTTACCGAGTTGGTTTTGATCTCGGGGGAGAAGGGCGATAAAGGAGAGCATCCGTCCGGCGCGCTTCCCGTCGCGGCGGTAGGAAGGAAGGAGCGGGTCGCAATGGGTGCAGACGCCTGCGGCCAAGATGTTTCTCCAGTCCAAGCCGGCCCGCCGGAGCTGGAGGCGATTGGCCCCGGCGAGGTCGAAAAGGCGCTTGCCGGGGCGGCCGGTGGAGGGGCGGAAGAGCCGCCCCGGGTACCCGGCCCGGAGGAAGCGCCCGCGGACGTCCTCCCCGACTTCATAGCAGCCGGCCCCGATGCACGGGCCGAAAGCGGCCACCAGCCGGCCCAGGTCGCAGCCGTAGCGCTCGCTCATTCCTTTCACCGTCCTCTCCAGGATCCCCAAGAGGGTTCCCCGCCAGCCGCAATGAACGGCCGCGACAACTCGCCGGTCGGCATCGACGAGGAGGACGGGCAGGCAATCGGCGGTCTTGATGACGAGGAGCAAGCCGGGTGTCCGGGTCACGAGGGCGTCGCCCCGCGGGCTTTCCCGCGGGACCCGGACGGCGAAGCGCACGATGTCGGAATGGACCTGGCGGAGGATGACGGGCCGGAGCGAGCTCCGGGCGGCCAGCCGCCTAAGGCCGGTCGCGGACAGCGCGCCGTCGCCGAACCCGTGGACCAGGAACGCCATCGTGTCGAGCCGCGGTATCGTGATCATGTTTCGAAGCTGCCATTGTAGCCCAAACGCCGCCGCGGCTAAAGCGCCGTCGCCGGGCTCGGCCGGGATTCCTTTTCCCGACGGCGCGGTGATATAATAACGGCGCACGAAGATGAAGCCGACGGAAGTCCAGCCGGTTTATCTGCGAACCAGGGCCTCGGGGGCCTTCCCGGAAAAGATCGCCGCGGCCTTCAAAATCTTCGAAGATTGCACGCTCTGCCCCCGAAACTGCCGCGTCAACCGGCTCCTGGGCGCCCGCGGCACGTGCGGGGGCGGCTATCTTCCGGCGGTCGCATCCTGCGCGCCGCATTTCGGCGAGGAGCAGCCCCTGGTCGGCCGTTCCGGGTCGGGCACCATCTTCCTCGCCCACTGCAACCTCCGGTGCTGCTTCTGCCAGAATTATACTATCAGTCACCTGGGCGAAGGCCGGGAGGTCTCCTTCGAGAACCTGGCCCGGATGATGATCGGACTTCAGAACCTGGGCTGCCACAACATCAATTTCGTCACTCCGACTCACTGCGCGGCGCAGATCCTCGAGGCGGTCTCCCGGGCGGCCGGGCTGGGGCTCCGGATTCCGCTCGTCTATAATTCGAGCGGTTACGACGCCGTCTCCACCGTGAAACTGCTCGACGGCGTCTTCGATATCTATATGCCCGATTTCAAATTCGGGGTTTCCGGGCCGGCCGCAGAGTACTGCGGGGCGGCCGACTACCCCGAAGTGGCGAGGCAGGCCATCAAAGAGATGCACCGCCAGGTGGGCGACCTTGTCCTCGACAGGGATGGCGTCGCCGTCCGTGGACTTATCGTCCGTCACCTCGTGCTCCCCGATGGCCTGGCGGCCACCCGCGAGGTGCTGCATTTCATCGCCACCGAAATCTCCAGGAACACCTATGTCAACCTGATGGACCAATACTACCCCTGCGCCAAGGTGTCGCCCCAGACTCGCCTGGGGCGGCGGGTCACCCGGGAGGAATTCGCGGCCGCGCTCGAGATCGCCAGGGAAGAAGGGCTGAACCGCTTGGACAAGCGGGAGAGCCGCCGCCTCCTCCGCTTCTAGGGGACGCTCCCCAAGGGGACACCCCGCAATCCCGCGGGGTGTCCCCTTGGGGAGCGTCCCCCAGAAATTGACAACATCCGGCCCGCCCAATATAGTGGAATCCGAAGCATCGCGCGAGGATCAACCATGAAGCTCGGCGTTCTCTTGATCTTCCTCGGCGCGGCCCTCCAGGCCATGAAGGCCGCTCCAACCGACCGCCCCAGGCTCCGTGACTCCGGCCTCAGGACCGGTGTGCTGACCCCTGGCCCCCTCAACGCCATCACCGACGTGGCCGGCGTCAAGGTGGGACACACGACCATCATCCAGGGGCAGAGCGTCAGGACCGGAGTGACGGCCATCCTGCCTCACGAGGACAACGTTTTTCAGGACAAGGTGGCCGGCGCCGTCGCGGTCGCCAACGGGTTCGGCAAGCTGATCGGGATCACCCAGGTCGAGGAGATGGGCACCATCGAAACGCCGATCGTCCTGACCAACACCTTGTCCGTGCCGGCGGCGGCAGAAGCGGTTATCGAATACACGCTCTCCCGCCCGGGAAATGAAGACGTCGAATCGGTCAACGCCGTGGTCGGCGAAACGAACGACGGCTACCTCAACGATATCCGCGGCCGGCATGTCCGAAAGGAACATGTCCTCGAGGCGATCGCCAGGGCTGCCGGCGGGCCGGTCGAGGAGGGCTGCGTCGGCGCGGGCACCGGCACCATCTGCTACGGCTTCAAGGGGGGGATCGGCACCTCGTCCCGCAGGCTCGCGGCCTCGCGGGGCGGCTGGACGGTCGGCGTGCTCGTCCAGACAAACCATGGCGGCATCCTCCAGGTCGCCGGGCTGCCGGTCGGAGAGCGGCTGAAACGGCCCGGGCCCGAGGGGGGTTTCGGTGCCAAGCCTGAAGGCTCCTGCATGATCGTCGTCGCGACCGATGCGCCGCTGGACAGCCGGAACCTGGAGCGGCTGGCCCGCCGGGCGCTTCTCGGCATCGCCCGGACCGGCGGCTATTATTCGAACGGCAGCGGAGATTACGCCATCGCCTTCTCCACGGCCCGGGAGGTCCGCTCGCCGCACCGGTCCGGCTCCGCCACGCGTACGGTCGTGCTCCTGCGGGACAGCGAGATGTCCCCGCTGTTCTTGGCGGCGGCCGAGGCCTCGGAGGAGGCGATCCTCAATTCGCTGTTCCGGGCCCGCCGGATGGACGGCCGCCAAGGACGCGCCGTCGAGCCCCTACCGCTCGACAAGGTCAGGGAGTTGGCCGGGGAGAAAAGACCCTGAAAAAGACGATCGGCGTGCTGGGCGGCATGGGCCCCGAAGCGACGGCCTATTTTTTCAGCTTGATCATCCAGCGCACCAGGGCGGGGCGCGACCAGGACCATATTCCGGTCATTATCGACTGCAACCCCAAGATCCCCGACCGGACGGCGGCCATCATGGGACAGGGTCCGAGCCCGGCGCGCGCGCTCCTCGCGGGCGCCCGGCGGCTGGCCCGGGCGGGGGCCGATTTCATCGTCATCCCCTGCGTCAGCGCCCATGCTTTCCTGCCTTGGATGCAGGCGCGGGCTCCCGTTCCCTTCATCAGCCTGGTGGACGAAACCTGCCGTCATGCCCGTCGCGCCGTCCCTGGTCTCAGGAAGGTGGGGCTCCTGGCCACGACCGGCACCGTCCGGTCCGGGATTTTCGCCCAGGCGTTCGGCGCGGCGGGGATGGAGGTCATCGTGCCGACAGCCGCCGGCCAGCGCCGGCTCATGGATGCTGTCTATGGCAAGGATGGAATAAAAGCCGGCCGCGAATCAGGCCCTGCCCGGAGGCGGATCCTGGCGGCCAGCCGGGGGCTCATCCGCCGCGGCGCCCAGGCCATCGTCGCGGGCTGCACCGAAATTCCGCTGGCGCTCCAGGACGAGGATATCCCTGTTCCCCTAATCGAGCCGATGAGGATCGCGGCCGAAGCCGGCATCCGCAAAGCCGGCTACCGCGTCAGGGAATGAAGCCGAGCCTTTCTTGACTTTGACCATCCGTTCGGGTATAAAAGCGCTGCCCATATGCCAATAAAGGAGGTGAATTTATTGGCTTTTATCGTCGTTGATGAGGGAGAATCTCTCGAGAGCGCCCTGCGGCGTTTCAAAAGACGGGTCCAGCAGGAAGCCATCATCAAGGAAATCAAGAAACACGCGGTGTACTTCAAGCCCGGTGAGAAGAAGCGGATGAAGGAGGCCCAGGCCCGGAAACGCATGCGCCGCCGGATGAAGAGGGAGAGAGATATCGAATATTGAGCCGCCTTTGATCTTGGCCTTCGCACCAAACGACCTTGCCCATCGTTCCCGCATCTCTAAGCGATAACCGCTTGCGCGGCGACGCGGAGGGCTTGAGGTCTGTCCCCAAACCGTCATGGCTGAAGGTCCGCCTGCCGGCCCATCCCGCTTACTTCGAGGTCGGCGAAATCGTCCGCCGCAACCAGCTGCATACCATCTGCCAGAGCGCGCGCTGTCCGAACGTGGGGTCGTGCTGGGCGGCCAGGACGGCGACTTTCCTGATCCTGGGTGACGTCTGCACGCGCCGGTGCGCGTTCTGCGCCGTTAAGAAAGGCGTGCCCGGCCCGCCCCGTTTGACCGAACCCGGCCGGGTGGCGGAGGCGGTGGGGTCGCTGGGTCTCAAGTACGTCGTGCTCACCTCGGTGACGAGGGACGACCTGCCGGACGGCGGGGCTTCGGCTTTCGCCCGGACGATCGGCGCCGTCAAACGCCTCAACCCGGGAGTCCGGGTCGAGGTCCTGGTCCCGGATTTTCAGGGCGACCTCGAGGCCCTGGGCGAAGTCATCGGGGCCGGTCCGGACGTCCTGAATCACAACCTGGAAACGACCGAGGCCTGCTATTCCCTGATCAACCGGCCTCCCGAGAATTACCGCCGGTCCCTCAGGCTCCTCAAGACGGCCAAAAAGCTTGGTGCGACCACCAAGTCCGGCCTGATGGTCGGGCTGGGCGAGGGCGGGGATGAGGTCATCCGGACGCTGGCCGACCTGCGCGAGGCCGACTGCGACCTCCTGACGCTCGGGCAGTATCTCCGTCCCTCTCGGGACAACGCCGCCGTCAGCCGGTACGTCACGCCGGAGGAATTCGAGGTCATGAAGGCGCGCGCCCTCGCCTTCGGGTTCAAGGGCGTCGAAGCCGGTCCGCTGGTGAGGAGCTCCTACCGGGCGCACGAGATGTGGAGCGTTCTCCCGAAGGGAACCGCCTGAGCCATGCGCTACCTCATTTTCGCCGACATCCACGGAAACCTGGAAGCGCTCCTGTCCGTCCTCAAGTTCATCCAGAAAAGGAAGATCGACCACTTCATCTTCCTGGGCGACGTCGTGGGCTACGGCGCCTCGCCCAACGAGGTCATCCAGAAACTCCAGGCGCTCAAGCCCCTGTCCACCGTCCGCGGCAACCATGATAAGGCGGTCTGCGGGCTGGATTCGATCGAGACCTTCAACCCGATCGCCGCGTCCGCCATCCACTGGACCAAGGAGAGGATCTCGAAAAAAAACCTGGCCTTCGTCCTGCGCCAGAAGCAAGGCCCGCTGTTCGTCGACGAGACGATCACCTTCTGCCACGGGGCGCCGTTCGACGAGGATTATTACATCTTCGGCGAGTTCGACGCGGCCGAGGCCTTCCGCCACCTCCAGACTCCGATCTGCCTCTTCGGACACACCCACTTCCCGTTCGTCTACTCGGAGAAAGAGGGCGTCGTCGAAGGCACGTTCATCGAGGGCAACACTGTCGAGGTGCGGCTGGAGAAGGACGTGCGCTATCTCATCAACCCCGGGTCGGTGGGCCAGCCCCGCGACCGGAATCCCCGGTCCGCCTGCGCTATCTACGATTCGGAGACCCGGCTGATCAAGTTCTTCCGCCTCGAATACAACATCGAGGAAGCCCAGCGGAAGATCCTGGCCGAGCGCCTGCCCCCCGCCCTGGCCGAGCGCTTGTCGCTGGGCATCTAGCCACCCCCTCCCCTCTATCCCCTCCCGCCAGGGGCGGGGAGCTAAAAGGTACGCTCGCCCTTTGAAGGGAAGGCAAAATAAGATCATCCTCCTCGAGGAAGGAACCCAAAAATCATCCTCTCCCTCGGATGGGAGAGGGTCGGGGTGAGGGTGATGAGATTTCGTTATGCCTTCGGGTTGGCATAGCAATAGACGCAGCCGTGGGGACAGGCCTGCGTGTAGCTCCCGATGTCGACGGATTCGGTGCAGCGGCATTCGGACCGCTGCGACCGGTCCTTGGCGGTCGAAACGCCCTCCTGCCCGGGGTGGAGCGACTGGAGAAGGCGTCCGTCGATGCAGGCCGAGGGCTCGACGCCGGGCACGGCGGCCAGATAATTCTGGCTGCAGGAATAAAGGCGCAGACCGCGCTCCCGGGCGATCCCGGCCAGGACGTGGGCCGCGCGGATTTTCTCTGCTTCGGGCGGGTCGATGAAGCCAAAACCCTGCCGGGCCGCCCGGCGCCGCGACTTCCCGTACCACTGGGCGAAGCTGAACCGGATGTCCCGGATGCCCAGCGAGGCCGCCGTGTCCGCGAAGTCCGCGAACTGATGAAGGTTCGTCATTTCTTGCCCTGCTTCCCGCCAGGTGATCACGGGGTCGAACCGCAGCGAGACGCGGCCGGGGTGCCCGGCGATCGCGATGAGCGGCTCGAGCTGGCGAAGCGCCTCGCGGGCGGGCGGCACATCCCTTTCCCAGGAGGTCCCGCCGAGACCGGTGACCGTGAAATGGAAATAGAGCTGGGCGTATTCGCGGAGAAGGTCCCGCAACCCCTGACGGTTACCGGTCAGGTTGGCGAAGTTCTTCGACCAAAGGACGAAGGTGTGGACGGTGTCGGGATCAAGGTCGACCACCCGGGTCCGGCCGGACGGCCCGAAAACAAGCGCCTTCCGGTTCCGGATCGCCTCGGCCATCCAGTCGGGAAAGGAGGCCGTTAGGTCGGTCCGCCGCGAGGCGCTGATGACCCGTTTCACCCCGGTTCTCGGGCTCCGGACGTTTCTTGACACATGCACGCCCTGACTTTTATATTGTACCGGACGAGGTAATGCTCCTCAATGTCCGTGCTCCGCGCCGAGAAACTTGCCAAACGCTACGGCCGGCGCCTGGTCGTGGCCGGCGTCGATATCCGTGTCGAGTCCGGCGAAATCATCGGGCTCCTGGGACGGAACGGGGCCGGCAAGACGACGACTTTCCAGATAATCGTCGGCCTGGTCAGGCCCGAGCACGGCCGGATCGAACTCGACGGCCGGGACATTTCCGCGTGCACGGCAGCGGACCGGGCCCGCCTGGGGATCACCTATCTTCCCCAGGAGAACTCGGTCTTCCTCAAGGCCACTGTCGGGCAAAACCTGAAGCTCATCCTGGAGCTCCTTCCTTACGGCCGCGCGGAGAGGGAGCGGATCACGCGCGAACTCCTGAACGAGCTCGGCCTGCTGCCGCTGGCCGGGCAACCCGCCCACAGCCTGAGCGGCGGCGAGCGGCGGAAGCTCGAGATCTGCCGGTCGCTCGCCCTCAAGCCCAAGTTCCTTCTTCTCGACGAGCCGTTCACCGGCATCGACCCCCTGACGATCATCGAGCTTCAAAAGATCATGCTCCGGCTCAGGGAAAAGGGCTTGGGCATCGTCATCTCCGACCACAACGTGCGGGATACGCTGCGGATCACGAACCGGGCTTATATCCTGGACGAGGGCGAAGTCTTGATCGAGGGGCGTCCCCGGGAGATCGCGGCGAGCGCCGCCGCGAAAGAGAGGTTTCTGGGCAAAGATTTTGAGCTGGCCGGGGCGGAGGCGGGCGTCACTCGGAAAAATAATGATCGCCCAGGGTTTCCCCCAGAAAATAGAGGAACAGGAAAAAATAGAGACCGAGCAGGATGACATAAAAGGCGAGCACCGGCAGCGGTGAGCCGAAGAGCAGACGGAAAAAAGACACGCCGACGACCTGGGCCGTAAACCAGAGAGAGATCACCCAGAGCGCCGTCACAAAGACCCAGTCGACCAGCTTGGCCCGAAGCTTCAGGGACAGGGTCCCCGCGGGGGCGGCCTCTTCCTCCTCCGCCGTCACGGCTTCCGTCTCTTCGTCCACGTGGTCTTTCTCCCGGCCGGCGGCCGGACCGCCGGTGTCCGTGTAAGGCAGGGCCGCCTGGGTGATCCTCTCGGGAATGCCGATGCCCGAGTCGGTCGTCCACTCGCGGCTCAAGGCCTTTGGCGCCTGGGCCTCCTCCTCCGATTCGACGATCGCGGGGGTTTCCCGGATCCGGCTGGCCCAGGGAGGCAAAGATCCTGTATCGGGAGGGCGCACCTTTTCTTTTATCGTCTCAGCGATCGATTCGGAGCGCCTGGGCACGTCCTTGGTCTTGACGATGAGCTCGTCCTCCTCGATCGATACCTCATAGACCTTATCGGATTCGGCGGGCCCTCCGGTTCCGGAAACGTCCGGCCCCCGGAGCTCGTCCTCCTCTTCCTCGACCTCCTCCTCGTATCTTTCCTTGTCGTCGGTTCCGGCCTGGCCCTCTTCCACTTCGGGCCCGGGCTCTTTTTCGGCTGGTTCCGCCCCGGCGTCCTTCTCCCCCCCTAGCGCGAGCTCTTCCAGCTCGTCGGTGTCCTTTCCCTCTTCGGCTTCGGCTTCGAGACGGTCTTCCTGGGGCCCGCCCTCTTCCTCCTCCGCTTCTTTCTCTTCCGCTAGTTTTTCACTTTCGTCTTTTTCCGCTTCGTCCTCGTCCTCTTCTTCGCCTTCTTCCTCCGCTTCGTCTTCTTCGTCGCCGATGAGTTCTTCCTCTTCTTCGAGCTCCGCCTCGAGCTCCTGCTCTTCGGTGGTATCCTTTTCCTCCATCTCCTCGGACTCATCCTCGTCGATGATCTTCTCGCCGGGGATCTCTTCCTCGACGAACTCGTCCTCGGGGAAAAGGAGCTGGGTGCCGCAGTTATTGCAGTACTTGTCCTGCTCGTCGATGATGGCTTTGCAGTAGGGACAGCGCCGGATAGCCATTAGCTAATTTATAGATAGAAACAGGGATAATGTCAACCGAATTACCTAGCCGACGGCATTGTCATTCCATGACGTCCCGGTTGTTCCGGGCTCATCTCTTTCTTTTCAGCCGAGGCGGGCCGGCCAGGCGACAAGGGACAGCGGAAATTGACACGGCGCCCGAAATCGTCTAAAAATATGCCCGTGGGCGATTAACTCAGCGGTAGAGTGCTACCTTCACACGGTAGAAGTCACAGGTTCAAATCCTGTATCGCCCATTCCCTTCCCCGAAACGCCTATTTCGTTTGCCTCCCCCCATGATTGCTCAATGGGGATAACAAAGAAAAGAGTATTGGAGGCGTTTCGGTTTTTTCGGTGACGCTTATCTGCCTGCTGGGCTTCCCTGAACGGTTGCCTCTTATTTCTTCTCATCCAGGGCAAGGCCTACGCGGCGCAGCAGGTCCTGGAAGCGCGGGTCCGAGCGCAAGCCGTCAAAACCTGGAAAGCCGAGATAAGCCATGTTCGCATCGTGCAGCTCGAAGCCTTTCTCAAGCCACTCAAAGGCGCGCTCTTTGTCTCCGGCCATGACATAAGCCAGCGCGAGGTACCATGGTTCACCTCGTTCATAGACCACCTTGGCCCACGCCTCCGCTGCATGCCTCATGGCGCCCGTGAAGCCCCCTTCTGCGTACCCCCGATCGAGGGCTTCTGCGATGTCGCGATTGCCGTATAAGGGAATGTTCCACATGGCTTTCCATTCTGCGAACGCCTCTTCGTACATTCCTTTCATGAAAAAGCATACCTGTAGAATGTTGTGAGCGACAGGATCGTCCGCGTTCGTTCGCTGCGCATTGCGGGCTTGAGCGATGGCGTCGTCATACCGGTGAACCAATAGGAAGTCCGCGGCGGCGAGACTCTGAAAGAGAGAATTGTAGGGGTCCACCTCCAGGACTCGCTTCACCTCTGCCATCGCATCATCAGGCCGCCCCGTAATGCTCAACAAATGCGAGTAGTAGATCCGCGCGTCCGGAAAGTTCGGGTTGATCTCGATGGCCCGCTTGAACTCCATCTCGGCGCCGGTCCAATCCCAATCGCCCCAGGCCATGATGTTCGCCAGCGCGTAATGCGCTTCCGCGACGGTATCATCCAAGGCCAAGGATTTCTGCGCCGCTGACTTCGCTTTTGGCGCAGCCTCTTTCGGTGGCGTATACCCCATCTGTTGCCGGCAGGTCCAGACAAAGGAGATGCCTGCGTAGGCAAGTGCGTAGCCCGGGTCTTTCTTAAGGGCCAAATCAAAATACTGAAGCGCCGTGTCCAAATCGGCCGGGCCGAGTTTATAGCTGTGCTGAAGGCCTTTGAGGTAGGCGTCGTAGGCTTCGGGGTTGACCGGTCGCGCCTTCGCCAAACGCGCTTGCTCGGCCGGGAGTAGCTTCAGGGCCAGGGCCTTGGCCACTTTCTCCGCCACGTCGTTCTGCAGGGCCAGGATGCCGGACAT
>Ga0154742_1072_pt1 | contig 14470 bp, 13 predicted proteins | sample Rifle2008BG16ft_FD_105750 | JGI IMG/M metagenome (GOLD analysis project Ga0154742, IMG submission 105750) | Candidatus Aminicenantes bacterium RBG_16_63_16 | reverse complement strand
AACGGCCGATCGTGGATTTCGTGAACTGGAACCTGGCCAAGGACGGACGGCTTGTCTGCATGGTGACCAACGGGCTGCCGATCGTGGACGCGCAGAACAGGCTTCTCGGATACAGGGGGATGGACAAGGACATCACCGAACCCAGGCAGGCCGAAACCCAGTTCTTGAGGCAGAACATGCTGCTCGACGGAATCAACAGGCTTCTCCAGAAGGTCTTTACAGGAGAAACGGACACCGAGCTCGCCGCCTTCTGTCTCAAGCTGGCCGAGGAACTCACCAACAGCCGGTTCGGGTTCATCGGCGATGTGAATGCGCAGAACCGGCTGGACACGCTGGCGATGAACAATCCGGGCTGGGACGCCTGCCGGATCCCTAAACCCGGCGCCTCCTCGCTGATCGGGGACATGCCCATCCGGGGACTCTGGGGCGAGTCCGTCCGGCTGGGCAAGTCCCAGATCATCAATGAGCCGTCAACCCACCCGGCCCGCGTGGGGACCCCGCCGGGCCACCCCGAGATCCTCAACCTGCTCACCGTGCCCCTCAAGAGCGGCCAGAAGATCAGCGGCGTGATCGCGCTGGCCAACAAGCCGGGAGGCTATGACGCCGACGACCTGCGGGCTTTGGAAGCCCTGGGTACCGCCTACGGAGAGGCCCTGAACCGCAAGCGGACGGAAGAGGACCTGAAGCACGAGACCACGAAATTGTCCGCGATCATCTCGGGGATCGATGAGGGGGTCCTGTTCGCTGATGCCGAGAACCGCATCATCGAGGTCAATAACTACTTCCTGGAGCTCTTCCGCGGGCGAAGGTCGGAGCTCATGGGCCGGAATCTCTGTGATATCGACCTCGGGGAATCGTTCGAGGGCCTGGCCGCCCAGGCGGCGGACCTCAAGCGGAGCGGCGAATCCAAACCCATTGAAATCCAGAGGACTATCGAAAACAGGGAGTTTACCCTCCGTATCAAGCCCCTCTACAGCTTTGGCAGATACATGGGCTTGATCCTGAACCTCGTGGACGTCTCCGAACAGGTCCGGGCGCGGCAAGAGGCCATGGAGGCGAGCAAGGCCAAGAGCGAGTTCCTGGCGAACATCAGTCATGAGATCCGGACCCCGATGAACGGCATCCTCGGGATGACCGAGCTGGCTCTGGACACGAGCCTGACCCCGGAGCAAAGGGAGTACCTGACGGGCATCCGGTCCTCCGCGGAGTCGCTCCTCCTCCTGATCAACGACATTCTGGATTTTTCGAGGATCGAGGCCAGGAGAGTCGAGCTCGAGTCCACGGCCTTCGACCTCCAGGATCTTCTGTTCGATGCCCTGTCACCGCTGGCCATCCAGGCCCACCGCAACAAGCTCGACCTTGTCTGCGCGATCGACCCCAAGCTGCCCGCCAGGCTGGTGGGCGACCCCGGGCGGCTCCGGCAGATCTTGATCAATCTGGTGGGCAACGCCATCAAGTTCACCGCCAAGGGCGATATCGTCGTCAGCGTGGAGCCCGCCAGCCGGATGGACAATGATATCACTCTGCACTTCATCATCGCCGATACCGGCATCGGCATTCCCGAAGACAAGCAGCGGGTCATCTTCGATTCCTTCGCCCAGGGCGACAGCTCGACCACCAGAAAATACGGCGGCAGCGGCCTGGGGCTGTCGATCTCCTCCCAGCTCGTCGGACTGCTGGGCGGACGCATCTGGGTGGACAGCGCCGCCGGCAAGGGGAGCAAGTTTCATTTCACCGCGCACTTCTCCCCGTCTCAGGAGGAGACGCCGGAGTCCGAGGTCTGCGCCCTGCCGGAGACGGGCGGCTGTCAGCTCCTCATCATCGAGGATAACGTCAATAGCCGCCGGGCCATCCGGCAGACCGTGGAGAGCTGGGGCATCAAGGCGGTCGAGGCGGCCACCGCGGACGAGGGCACCCTGGCCCTCGATGACGCGGAGAAAAACAAGCGGCCGTTCGCCGTCGTGCTGCTCGACGGGGGGCTGCCCGGACACGACAGCTTCGTCATGCTGGATTACATCAAGGAGCACCAGGAGCTGGCGCGGTCGATCATCATGATGATGAGCATGACGAACCATCGCGTGGATGCCTCACCTTGGGCTCGCGTGGGCGTCTCCTCCCACTTGAGCAAGCCCGTCCGGCCCAAGGAACTCGTCAAGCGGATGCGTGAGGCCCTGGGCATCGACGCCGCCCGTGAAGAACCGCCTCCTCCCGCCTATGAGCCTACCGTCACCGAAACCCGCCAGACCTTTTATCGGATCCTGATCGCGGAGGATAACCTGGTGAACCAGAGGGTAGCCATATATATGCTCGAAAAGCAGGGGCACCTGGTCCGGGGCGTCATGGACGGTGTCGAAGCCCTGAACGCGCTGGACAAGGGGGTCTTCGACCTCGTCCTGATGGACGTCATGATGCCCAAGCTGGACGGACTCAAGACCACCCGGTTGATCCGCGAAAAGGAAGCCACCACGGGCGCCCATCTCCCGATCATCGCCATGACGGCCAACGCCATGAAGGGCGACCGCGAGAAGTGCATCGACGCCGGCATGGATGATTATGTTTCCAAGCCCCTTAATGCCCGGCAGCTGGCCGACACGATCCTCCGGGTCATGAATCGGCAGCCGGCCACCGGCGCTGCCCAGGCGTTACAGGAGGATGGCCAGCGATGAACCAGGAACCCCGGGAGAAGATGAGCGTTCTGATCGCGGAGGATGATGTCATCAGCTCCAAGATCCTGGAAAGAAACCTCGAGGACTGGGGATACGGAGTCGTCCTGGCCAGGCATGGGGAGAAGGCCTGGCAGGCGCTCCAGAACCCGGCCTTCAGGATGGCCATCCTGGACTGGATAATGCCCGGCATGGACGGTCCCGAGATCTGCGCCAAGATCAGGCGGCGCAAGAAATTCCAATACACATACATCATCCTGCTCAGCGCCAAGGACCGCAAACGGGATATCATCGCCGGGCTGTCCTCCGGCGCCGACGATTACATGACCAAGCCGGTCAACTATCTCGAGCTCCGGGCCAGGCTCAGGACGGGACGGCGGATCATCGACCTGGAGGACAAGCTCCTGGCCACGCAGAAACAGCTCAAAGACCTGGCCAGCCGGGACAGCCTGACCAAGCTATGGAACCGGGCGGAGACCCTCCGGTTTCTCGACGAAGAAGCCGACCGGAGCCGGCGGGAAGGAAAGTCGGTGGGGGTCATCATGATCGACATCGATTATTTCAAGGAAATCAACGACCGGCTCGGCCATCAGGCCGGGGACCAGGCTTTGCTGCGCGTCGTCCACCGGGTCAAGCGGAGTGTGCGGAGCTCAGACAGGGTCGGCCGGTACGGAGGCGATGAGATCATCATCATCCTGCCGGACTGCGACAACGGGAGGATCCAGAAGATCGCGGATAGATTGCGGCGCGCGGTGGGGGGCCGGCGCATGAAATGCAATTCCCGGACCCTGAGGACGACGATCTCCGTGGGCTGCGCTGTGGCGACGGAAATGACGGATTCACGGACGCTCATCCGCCGGGCCGACGCGGCGCTGCTCCAGGCCAAGGCCCGGGGGCGAAATTGCATCGCCGTCCACGGGATTTCCGCCAATCCAGGGAAAGAGTGAGAAAATGATCAACCACCAGAACATCAACCGGGATAACCCCATCAACTACCGCGAAGTCCTCGAAAGAATCGGCGGCGATACGGAGTTCCTGGAGGACCTTTTGAAGATCTATTTCCTGGAGTTTGAGGAAAAAAGGGCCCAAATCGAGGACGCGCTCCAGGGCGCCGATTTCAACCTCATTCAGGAGCTGGGCCACAGCCTCAAGGGCTCCTCCGCCAACCTCAGCCTGCCCTCGCTCCGCCGGGACGCCTCAGCCCTGGAAATCGCCGGCCGCGAGAAGAATATCGATCGGGCCAGGCAGGCCCTGAGCTCGCTCATCGCCGAGTGCCTGGCGCTCCACGATTTCCTCGAGCAAAACCCGCCCCAGGCGCAGATCGTTTGAGGCGGCCCCGGCGGTCAGTTTTCGACCGCGCTCAACAAGCTTTCCAGGTAGTTCAGCCCGACGCTCTCCCCGCCTTCCTTGATCCGCATCGCCCCCACGAAATGGCGGCCTTTGGCCGCCAGGAAAGCATTCTGGGCATACCGGTCCCGAACATGGTAACCCGGGCCGGCCTTCTCGACCGGCGCCCCGTTCCGGGTCTGGGCGGCGAGATATTGCTCGAGCATCTTAAGCGCCTCGGGCGCGTCTTTGCCCTCGATGATGAAGAGCTCAAACTCCTGCCCCGAGGCCCGGTAGCTTGCCATGTACCCGTCGTGAAGAAAGCCGTAGCCGAGGACATTCTGGCGGATGTACTTTTCGCTGTTCGCCACCAGCCCGGTCCCGGGGAATAGCCCGATGACGCGCGGCAGGCCGCCCTTTTTCTCCCCGATCCTCTTTTCGATGTCCCGCGCGAATTCTTTGAGGACGGACTCGGCGGACCCGCCGCAGTCAAAGCAGAGGAGCTTGACATAGTCCCCCCGGGCGAAGAAATTGAGCGTCCCCTCCTCGAAATACCCCTGGGCCCCGATCTCCAGATAGCGGCTTCCGGGATAGCGCTCGGCGCTGTAAATGCCGAAGGCGGTGAGCTCATCGCCCATGTCATAGATCTCGACCGTCAGCGTCGCCGGGCTCGTGTCGTTCTTGTAGTCGGCTACGGACAGTTCCTGGAATCCGTAGCTCAGGTAGCTCTCCGCCGCACCGTCAATGTACTCAAAGAGGCTGGCGGGAAGGTAGGTCCGGGGCGCTTCCGCGAGTTTCCAGCCGGGGACCTGCGGCAGCAGCTTTTCCGGCCCCGGTCCTCCCCGTTCCTGCGCCGTGACCGGTATCCCCACGGCCAAAACAAACATGGTTGTGAGAGCCATCTGGGGGAGCCTTTTATCAGCCATCTTCCGTCTCCTCGATTATCGCGAAAACTGCAGCCTTCCCGACAATACCATAAATCGGCCGAAAAGTCCGAAAGTGCAGCAAAAGCATTTCCGTCCCCTAATCCCGAACCAGCGCCCCAGGAACGGAAATGCCGATGATCTTCGGTTTGTTGACAGGTCCCGGCAGGCGATGTAACTTAGATTTATCATGGGCGCTTCCCAGGTTTTCTCGCTCCGCGTCAAGGGAGTCGTCTCCGCCGCGGGAGAGATCCAGGCGGCCGCGGTCAATGAGATGCTCCGGCGGGGCCTGGGACTTGTCTTGGGGACATCCGACGCCGCCGAAGGCATCCGGGGACGGTTCGAAGCCGCGGACCGGGTGGGCATCAAGGTGAATACCATCGGCGGACGGAGGATTTCGACGCGGCCCGAGGTCGCGCTCGGACTGGCTGGCTGCCTGACCCGGTCCGGCATCCCCGCCAAAAACGTCCTGGTCTGGGACCGGACGAATCGCGAGCTCAAGGAGGCCGGCTACAGGCTTACGGATGACCGGAACGGCCTGAAAATCTTCGGCACCGACACCGCGGGCGCCGGTTATGAGACGGAGATTTTTTCCCATCTCAACATCGGGAGCCTGTTCTCCATTATCCAGACCCAGTTCGTCACCGCCTCGATCAGCCTGGCCATCCTGAAAGACCATGGCCTGGCCGGCGTCACGGCCAGCCTTAAAAACTACTTCGGAACGATCCATAACCCGAACAAATACCACGACCACCGCTGCGACCCCTATGTCGCCGAGCTTTTTGACGCCGACCGGGTCAAAAGGAAGCACCGGCTGTCGATCGTCGACGCGCTCGTCGTCCAGTACCACCGCGGGCCTTCCTTCCATCCTGAATGGGCCGACGCCAGCGGCCGGCTGTTTTTCAGCGCCGACCCCGTGGCGGCCGACTACGCCGGCTGGCAGTGGATTGAGAAGCTCCGGGCCCGGAAGGGCCTTCCTTCGCTCAAAGAGGAGGGCCGCGAGCCGGTCTATCTCGCCACCGCGCAGGCCATGGGCCTCGGTAAGGCTTCTCCGGAAGGCGTCAAAATCATCGAGGAGGAGGTCTGAACGGTGAGAGGCGTGGAGAAGCCATGAAGAGGCGCAGCTTTTTCAGGGCGGCCGCCGGCGCGGGGATGGCCCTCGGGGCCGACCCGGCCGGCTGCCTGGGCAATCTTTACGCCTTCGACAGCCGCGTCAGCCTCTCCCGCAAGGAGGCCCGCTTCTATAAGAAACATCCGGACAGGGAGATCGAGTGCCTGCTCTGTCCCCGGACCTGTAAACTGGGCGACAAGGAGAGGGGTTACTGCGGAGTGCGGGAAAACGACGGCGGCACCTATTACACTCTTGTCTACGGGAAGGCGGTCTCGGCGAACGTCGACCCGATCGAAAAGAAGCCGTTCTTCCATTTCCTGCCGCGGTCGAGCGCCTTTTCCATCGCCACCGCGGGCTGCAACGTCAACTGCAAGTTCTGCCAGAACTGGCAGATCTCCCAGGTTCGCGCCGAGCAGGTGGACAATCTGGACCTGCCCCCCGACGACGTCGTGACCGCCGCCCGGAGGTATGCCTGTCCGGTCATCGCCTACACCTATACCGAACCGGTGGTTTTCTACGAATACATGTATGATACCTCGGTCGCCGCCAGAAGGGCCGGCATCAAAAATTGTGTTGTCACGGGCGGACACGTGAAGGCCGAGCCCCTGGCCGAGCTCGTCAAGGTTGTCGACGCGGTTAAGGTCGACCTCAAAGGCTTCACCCAGGATTTCTACACCAACTATGTGCGCGGCGAACTCCAGCCCGTCCTGGAGGCGATCAAGGCCGTCCAAAAGAGCGGCGTCTGGCTGGAGGTTGTCTATCTTGTGATCCCGACGCTCAACGATAGTAGCGATGAGATCCGCAGGATGAGCCGCTGGCTGGCCTCCGAGGTCGGCCCGGACGTGCCGCTCCATTTTTCCAGGTTTCAGCCGATGTACCTGGTCAAGAACCTTCCTCCGACGCCGGTCTCGACGCTTCAGAGAGCCCACGGGATAGCATGCGAAGAAGGGCTCCGCTATGTTTATGTGGGGAATGTGCCCGGTCATCCCGCGGAGAGCACATATTGCCCGGCCTGCCGGAAGACGGTCGTCCAACGCTTCGGGTTCGAGATCCGGGCGATCAGCCTGGACAAGGGAAAGTGCAAGTCCTGCGGACACCCGATCCCAGGAATCTGGGCTTGAGCGCGTTCATTCCGCCCTTCCTGCTGGGATTCCTGGCCTCGTCGTTCCAGATCATCCTGCTCCGGGAGTTCTGCGCTTATTTCTACGGCAATGAACTGACACTCGGCATCGTCCTGGCGAGCTGGCTGCTGTGCGGCGGGCTGGGGAGCCTCTTGTCTTCGGAACGGCGGCCGGCGCGCCCGCTGTCCGGACTCTATGAGCTGGCCATCCTGCTCGTTCCGGTCTCCCTGGCCGCCGTCCGGCTGTCCCGTTTCGCGTTCCGGGTGCTCCCGGGGCAGCAGGCCGGTCTCGCTGGAGCGGTCATGGCGGCCCTGGCGGCCGGTTTGCTCGTTTCGTTTCCGTTGGGCAGCCTGTTTGCCCGTAACGTGAGGGCTTCGGAAGGGCGCGTCGCCCGCGTCTATGTCCTGGAATCACTGGGCGCCGCCGTCGCGGGACCCATTCTTCAGTGGGCGCTTCTTCCGCTCCTTTCCAATTGGGCGGCGGCTGCTGTCGTGGGGGCGTTCGGGCTGGCGCTGGTCCACGCGTCTTCGGAGCCCCGTCGCTGGCGCCCGATGTCGCTCGCCGTCGCGGCCGTTCTGGCGGCGCTGGTGGTATTCGACCTGCCGAGTCAGAGGGAGTACTGGAAGCCCTTGGTCTTCGCGGGCGGCCGCGATACGCGCCACGGCAAGCTCCAGGTTGTCAAGACCGGGGAGCAGATGTCCTTTTATGTCAACGGCGCGCGGACATTTTCCTGGCCCGACCCGGCGGCCGCCGAGGACGCCGTGCACTTCGCCTTGCTCCAGAAGCCGCTGGCCTCCAGTGTCCTGCTCGTCGGCGGAGGAGCTGGGGGCAGCCTGGAAGAGGCTCTCAAGTATCCTCGCGTCCGGGTGGACTATGTCGAGCTTGACCCGGAGCTCATCCGGCTGGCCCGGGTTTACCTTGGCGACGAAGCCCGCCGCACGCTCGATGACAAAAGGGTCCGCGTCGTTTTTCAGGACGGCCGGAGTTTCCTTCAGAACACCGGGAAGACCTATGAGATGATCATCCTCGACCTTCCCGGACCCGCGACCGCGCAGATCAACCGCTTTTACACCAGGGAATTCTTTAAGCTGGCGAGGCGGCGGCTCGCCACCGACGGTGTCTTCAGTTTTGGCGTGGCCTCCTCGGAGAATTATGTCGGGCCCGAGCTCCAGGATCTGCTGTCCTCCCTTCACGGCACGCTGGCCTCGGTTTTCCCGACCGTGAGGGTCGTGCCGGGCGAACGGAATCTTTTTTTGGCGTCGGCCGGGCCGCTGTCGATCGACCCGGCCGAGCTTGACCGCAGACTGCGGGACAACGCCCTCAAGACATCGTACGTCAACGGGGCGTTTCTTTCTTCGCGACTCCATCCCCTTCGGGTTAAGTATCTCGAGGGCAAGCTGGCTGCCGGCAGCGGTCGCCTGAACTCCGACCTCCGGCCGGCGGCGCTCTTTTTCGAGTCTCGGTTCTGGAGCCGTCAGTTCCGCGGTTTCGAGACGGTGGTCCTGCGCTGGTTTTTGACCGTCCCGATCCCGGTCCTGCTCGTGCTGCCGCTGGCGCTGCTGCTGGCCGGCCTCGTCGCGGCCCGGGTCAAGAGAGTCAAGAGCGCCTATCTGCTCATCCCGCTGGTCATCATGGGATGGACGACCATCATCGTCGAGGTCGTGCTCCTCGTCTGGTTTCAGTCGCTTTACGGCTATCTCTACGGCCGGATCGCCCTTCTTCTCTCGTCCTTCATGTTCGGGCTGTTCGCCGGCGGCTGGGCCAGCTCCCGGAGCCGCGTGATTTCCCTCGGCCGCTTGTCCGCTTCCGGGCTGGGCGTGGTTATGCTCCTGGCCGCTTTTCTGGCCTTGCTGTCCGCGAGGCCGCCGGCGGCCGCCTCCTACCTGTTTCTTTTCCTGTTCGGCGCCCTGGCCGGTGACATCTTTATCGTTGCCAACCGGCTCTTCCTCGACACCCGGAAGGCTTATGGCCTCGGCTACGGGCTCGAGCTCGTCGGCTCGTTTCTCGGCGCCGTGGCGACCTCATCGGTCCTCATCCCGCTCGCCGGCCTGAGGGCGCTTTTGGCCGCCGTGCTCGTCCTGAACCTGGCCGGTCTGGGGTTCCTTCTGACACGCCCGCGCGACCTCTAACAGGGCCTCTTGAATTTCTTGACAGCCCCGGGGAATTATGATTAAGTAGAGGGTCGCTTTTGGCAGAAAATCGATTCATTTGAAGCGCATACCATTCTTGCCCGGAAAGAAAGGGAAAAATGAAAACGAGCCTCTCACGCCAGAAGATCAATGATGATTTCGTCAAGAAGATCGAGGAACTGAGCGGCCAGAAGCTCCTCGCCTGCTACCAGTGCGGCAAGTGCTCGGCGGGCTGTCCGGCCGTCTCGGAGATGGACATCCTGCCCAACCAGGTCATCCGGTTCGCGCAGCTCGGGCTGAAAGACGAGCTGCTGAACGCCAGGTCGGTCTGGGTCTGCGCTTCCTGCTACACTTGCAATGTCCGCTGCCCGAAGGGCATCAAGATCGCCGAGGTCATGGAGGCCGTCCGCCAGGTCCTCCTCCGCAAACGGCGTGACCATGTGGAAGTCCGGAAGCTCACCGACAAGGAGAAGGCCGGCGTCCCGGCCATCGCCCTGATCAGCAATTTCCGGAAATTCACCTCGTGATGGACTGGAGGAGCGCCCCATGAAAGTCAGCTATTATCCGGGCTGCACGCTCAAGAGCAACGCCAGGAACTTCGAGGACTCGGCGCTCTGCGCTCTCAAGTCGCTCGGCCTCGAGGTCAAGGAGCTCGATCGCTGGAACTGCTGCGGCACGGTCTATTCTTTGGCGACCGATGACCTCATCCATCATCTCGCCTCCATCCGCAACCTCATCCGGGTCAAGGAAGCCCAATCCGACGCCGTAATGACGCTCTGCGCCATGTGCTACAACACCCTGAAGAGGGTCAACGACCGCGTCAAGGCCGACCCGGAAAGCCTGTCCAAGGTCCACAAGTTCATGGACGAGGAAAAAATCGCTTATGCGGGAGACGTCAAGGTGCGTCACCTGCTCGAGCTGCTGCGCGACGACGTGAAATTCGAAACGGTGGCCAAGAAGGTCCAGCGGCCCCTCACCAACCTCCGCGTCGCGAGCTACTACGGCTGCCTCCTCGTCCGCCCCAAGGGAGTGGGACTCGACGACATGGAAAATCCCACTGTCCTCGACGACCTGGCCCGCACCCTGGGCGCCGAACCGGTGGATTTTCCCTACAAGACCGAGTGCTGTGGCGCTTACCAGACGGTCGATAAGCCCGAATCTGTGGCCGACCGCGCCTTCAGCATCCTGAGCTCGGCCGTCCGGCGGGGCGCCGAGGTCGTCTCGGTCAGCTGCCCCCTGTGCGCCTTCAACCTGGACCACCGGCAGGAAGACACGGTCAAAAAATACTCCGGATTCAAAACCATCCCCGTCCTTTATTTTACCCAGCTCATGGCCATGGCCCTGGGCTGCGACGAGAAGGACCTGCGCCTTGACCTTCACCATATCGACCCGGGCCCGCTCTTAAAGCAAAAAGGGTTGATCTGAGGGAAACATGACGACCTACTTTGGCAACCTGAAACCCAAAAAGGGGAATATCCACATCAACAAGGAACGGTGCAAGGGCTGCGGCTTTTGCGTGGAGTACTGTCCCAAGGATGTTCTCGAGCTCTCCGAGGAATTCAACAAGAAGGGCTATCATCCGCCGAGGGTCGCGCGCGAAGAGGTGTGCTGCTACTGCCAGCTCTGCGAAGCCATCTGCCCCGAATTCTCCCTGTTCGTGACTCTCAAAGAAGAGGAGGAAGAAGGTGAAAACAGTGAAAGCCGACCCTAAGGGTGTCCTGACCGGAGCCCACTACCTCGACGGCGACTTTGCCATCGCCGAGGGCGCGCTGGCCGCCGGTTGCCGCTTTTTCGCCGGCTATCCGATCACGCCCTCCACCGAGACCGCGGAGCGGTTCGCCGAACGCATCCCCTTCGTGGGCGGCATCTTCATCCAGATGGAGGACGAGATCGCTTCGATCACGGCCCTGATCGGCGCGGCCTGGGGCGGCCAGAAGGCCATGACCGTCACCTCCGGCCCCGGGTTCTCGCTGATGATGGAAAACATCGGCCTGGCCGCGATGATGGAGGCGCCCTTGGTCATCGCCAACGTCCAGCGGGGCGGCCCGTCGACGGGACTGCCGACGCTCGTCGGCCAGGGAGACATGATGCAGGTGAAGTTCGGCTCCCACGGCGATTACGAGATCATCGCCCTTTGTCCCGACTCTCCGCAGGAGTGCTTTGACCTGACCATCAAGGCCTTCAACCTCTCCGAAACGTATCGTGTCCCGACTTTCATCATGACCGACGAGTGCGTCGGCCACATGCACGAAAAAGTCGTCATCCCGCCCGCCGACCAGATCGACGTTGTCGAGCGCAAGTGGTACAACGGCCCCCGGGAAAAGTACCTGCCGTACAAGCCGGACAAGGACCTGGTCCCGTTCATGATCAAGGCCGGCGACGGCTACCGCTTTCACACCACCGGGCTCACCCATGATGAGCGCGGCTATCCCGTCATCAACGCCGAGGCCCAGGACTGGAACGTCCGCCATCTCGTCGATAAGATCCAGAAAAACGCCGACAAGATCATCGATTATCGGGAAGACGAGACGGAGGGTGCCGACGTAGTGGTCGTATCGTTTGGGATCACATCGCGGGTCGCCGTTAAGGCCGTCCAGCAGGCCCGCCGGGCCGGGATCAAGGTCGGCACGCTGAGGCTGGTCACCGTCTGGCCGTTCCCCGAAAAGAGGATCCGGGAGCTGGCCGGAAAGGCCAAGGCCTTTGTCATCCCCGAGCTCAACCTGGGCCAGATCCGGCGCGAGGTCGAACGTTGCGCCTTCGGCCGGGCGCCGGCGATCGGCGTCCCCCACTGCGGAGGCTGGGTCCATGACCCCGATGACATTCTCAAGGCCATCAAGGAGGCTGCCCGATGAGCACTCAGGAACGCCCTGAAGAGCGCAATCCTATTGAGGACCTGCTCCGGATGGACCGGATTCCCCACATCTGGTGCCCTGGCTGCGGGATCGGAACCGTCGTCAGCTCCTTCGCCGACGCGCTCCACAAGAGCGAACTCGACCTCAACAAGGTGGCCATCGTCTCCGGCATCGGCTGCACCGGCCGGGTGGCCGGCTACGTCAAGCTCGACTCGTTCCACAGCACCCACGGCCGGGCCATTCCCTTCGCCACCGGGCTCAAGCTGGCCAACCCGGAGCTCAAGGTCGTCGTCTTCAGCGGCGACGGCGACATCGCCGGCATCGGCGGCAATCACTTCATCCACGCGGCGCGGCGGAACATGGACCTCACGATCATCTGCGTCAACAATTTCAATTATGCGATGACGGGAGGCCAGGTCGCGGCGACGACACCGATTATGGCCAACCTCTCGACCGCGCCCTTCGGCAACTTCGAGTATCCTTTTAACCTGGCCTACCTCGCCGACGCCTGCGGCGCGACCTACGTCGCCCGCTGGACTTCGCTCCATCTCCGCCGGGTCACGAAATCGATCCAAGAGGCCCTTGGCAAGAAGGGCTTCTCTTTTATCGAGGTCATCACGCCCTGCGTCACCCTCTACGCGCGCCGCAACCGGCTGGGCGACGGCCTCAACCTCCTCAAGTACTATTACGACAACTCCGAGATCCGGCACGGCGCCGACACGCGCACCGTCCCGATCGATTTCCAGGGCAAGATCATCGTCGGCAAGTTCGTGGACAGGGAGAAGCCGGTCTGGCTCGAGTGCATGAACACGCATCTCCAGAAAACGCTGGGCGAAAAGTATCGGCCCTATGGAGAGAAACCATGAACGAGATCCGTTTTTCGGGTTACGGCGGCCAGGGGATCATCCGGCTCGGGTTGATCACCGGGAAAGCGGTCTCGCTCTTTGACAACAAGTTCGGCACGATGACCCAGAGCTTCGGGCCGGAGGCCCGCGGCAGCGCCTGCAGCTCGCAGGTCGTCATCTCCGACGAAAGGGTGCTTTATCCCTACATCACCAGGCCGGAAATCCTGGTCTCGATGTCCCAGGACGCTTATGAAAAGTACGAGCCGGAGCTCCGCGACGGCGGACTGCTGATCTATGACACCGACCTGGTCAGGCTGAAGCCGGTCCGGGGCGGCATCCGTGTCTACGGCGTTCCCTCGACCCGCTTCGCCGAGGAGATGGGGAACCGCATCTTCGCCAACCTGGTGATGCTCGGGTTTTTTACAGCCGTCACCAAGGTGGTATCTCCGGAGGCCATGAAACAGGCGCTGCCCGGGCTCGTCCCGGGCCGGTTCCTGTCGCTCAACATCAAGGCCTTCGAAAAGGGCCATGATTTCGGCATCGAGTTCCTGGATAAGGAAAAATCCGCCCCGCCGGCGGCTGAGGCCGCGCCCGAGGTGCCGGCGGCCGCCGCGCCCCCCAAGAAAGCGCCCGCGGCCGCCCGTCCCCGAAAGGCCCCGACGCGAAAGGTCAAGAAATGAAGCGCACAGGCGTTTTTGTCTGCCACTGCGGCATCAACATCGCCGGCACCGTCGACGTCAAGAAGGTCGCCAAGGAGCTAGCCGGCCATCAGGGCGTCGCCCACGCCGAGGACTATGTCTACATGTGCTCGGACCCCGGCCAGAACCTGATCATCCAGGCCATCAAGGACAAGAAGCTCGACAGCGTGGTCGTCGCCTGCTGCTCCCCCAACCTCCACGAGACGACTTTCCGGAACGCGGCCAAGCGGGCCGGGCTGAACAGCTTCCTCTGCGAGATCGCCAACATCCGCGAGCAGTGCAGCTGGGTGCACAAGGACATGGGCCGGGCCACCCAGAAGGCGACCCGGATCACCAAAAGCGCGGTCGAAAAGGTGAGCCGGAACGATTCGCTCGAGCCGTTGAGCGTTCCCGTCACCCGGCGGGCCCTGGTCGTCGGCGGCGGCATCGCCGGCATCCAGGCGTCGCTCGACCTGGCCAACAGCGGCTACGAGGTCATCCTCGTCGAAAAGAACCCGTCGATCGGCGGCCACATGATCCAGCTGTCCGAGACCTTCCCCACCTTGGACTGCTCGCAGTGCATCCTGACGCCGAAGATGGTCGAGGTTTCCAAGCACCCCAAGATCAAGCTCATGACCTACAGCGAGGTCCAGGATGTCTCGGGCTATGTGGGCAATTTCAAGGTCAAGATCCTCAAGAAACCCACCTATGTCGACGCCGCTAAGTGCAATCTCTGCGATGAGTGCACCAAAGTCTGCCCGATCGTCGTTCCCAACGAGTTCGACCTCGGCCTGACCGGCCGGCGCGCCATCTACATTCCCTT
>Ga0154742_1100_pt1 | contig 14576 bp, 17 predicted proteins | sample Rifle2008BG16ft_FD_105750 | JGI IMG/M metagenome (GOLD analysis project Ga0154742, IMG submission 105750) | Candidatus Aminicenantes bacterium RBG_16_63_16 | reverse complement strand
GGCTCGACGGCCGCGGCCGCCGCCATCAGGTCCCGGATGTAGGCCGGCCGGCATTTCCGGTCGCCCACCGAGTTGACCAGGATTTCGGTCTCCCGGACCTCGAGTTTCTTGAGCAGCCGGTCGGCCATCTCGATGATCTCGGCGTCGATGGCGGGGTCGCTCTCGCCGAAGACCTCGATGTCGATCTGGTGGAACTGGCGGAAGCGCCCCTTCTGGGGCCGGTCATACCGGAACATCGGGCCGGCGTAATAGAACCGCAGCGGCTCGGGCTGGAGATAGAGCCGGTGCTCGATGATGGCGCGCGCCACGGAGGGCGTGTACTCCGGCCGCAGCGTGATCGACCGGCCGCCCTTATCGGTGAACGTGTACATTTCCTTGGTCACGATGTCCGAAGTCTGCCCGGTGCCCTTTTCGAAGAGATCGGTCGCCTCGAAGACCGGCGTCCGGATCTCCCGGTAACCATAGAGCTCAAAGATGGCCCTGGCCGTCTGCTCGAGCTTCTGCCAGCGTCCGGATTCCGGAGGGAGGATGTCGTGGGTCCCCTTGACGGCCGAAACGGGCGCCTTCCCGGTCTTGTCGTCGCTCACTTCTGAGTAAAAACCCCCATGGCGCGGAACTTACGGTATCTCTCCTCGAGGAGGTCGTCGACGGGCTTCTCCTCGAGTTTCTTCAGCGCCTGGCTGATCTGCCGGTCCACGTTCTTGAAGGTGAGCTCGGGGTCGATATGGGCCGCGCCCGGCGGCTCCGGGATGATCTTGTCGATGATCCCGAGTCCCAGCAGGTCCTGCGCCCGGATCTTCATGTTCTCGGCCGCCAGGGAAACGGCGCTCTGGTCATTCCAGAGGATGGCGGCGCACCCCTCGGGCGAGATGACGGAGTAGAAGGAGTACTCGAGCATCAGGACGATGTCGCCCACGCCGACGGCCAGCGCCCCGCCGCTGCCGCCCTCGCCGATGATGACGTTGACGATCGGGACCTTGATCCGGGATATCTCCCGCAGGTTATAGGCGATGGCCTCGGCCTGGCCGCGCTCCTCGGCTCCGATCCCCGGGTAAGCGCCCTGGGTGTCGATCAGGGTCACGATCGGGGCGCCGAACTTCTCGGCCGTTTTCATCACCCGCAGGGCCTTGCGGTATCCCTCGGGGTTGGCCTGGCCGAAATTCCGGGCGATCCTTTCCCTGGTGCTCCGGCCCTTCTGGTGCCCGATGAAGGCGGTCGCTCTGTCCCTGTAGAACCCCAGGCCGGCGACGATGGCCGGGTCGTCCGCGAAACGCCTGTCCCCGTGCATTTCGGTGAAATCCTCGACCAGGTTCGCGATGTAGTCCAGGGTGTAAGGCCTCTGAGGATGACGGGCGATCTGGACGATCTGGGCGGCCGTCAGGCCGGGGCTGATGCGGGCCCACTCGCTCACGATATCCTCGCGGAGGGAAGCGATCTTCTCGAACCTGGCCGGGTCTTCGGAGACCTCGAGGTCGGCTATCTCCCGCCGGAAGGCCAGGAGGCCCTTTTCAAGCTGATAAAAGTCTTCGGTTTCAGTCATGGTGGACCGGGTTTCTCGGCTGAAATCTAACGGGGCTATTTTAAGGGCAGGCAGGGATTTAATCAAGCCGACCGGCTATTTGAGGCGGCGCTGGCGGACGACCTCGAAAAAGAAAACCGCGGCGGCGGCGGCCACGTTGAGGGAATTGACCCGGCCGAACAGGGGAATGGACAGAACCTTGTCGCACCTCTCCCGGGTGAGCCGGCGCAGTCCCCGGCCCTCCGACCCGAGGACGAGGCCCAGCGGGACCGTGTAATCGAAGTCCAGCCAGGTCTCTTTGCTGCCAGCCTCGGCGCCCACCAGCCAGAGGCCGCGCTCCTTCAGGTCCGTCATGGCCTGGGCGAGGTTTTTGACGCGGGCCACGGGGAGGTGTTCCGCCGCGCCGGCCGAGACCTCCATGACGGTTTCGGTCACGCCGGCCGAATGGCGCTCGGTCAGGACCAGGCCGTCCGCCCCGGCGGCCTCCGCCGTCCTGATGATCGCCCCCAGGTTCTGCGGGTCCTCGACTTCATCCAGGAGCACGATAAACGGTTTTTCCGTCCGGGCCAGGATGTCCTCGACCGCGACGAACTCCCTGGCGGAGAGCACCGCCACGGCGCCCTGGTGTCCAGGCGCCATCCCGTCGAGGCTGGCCTTGGGAACAACGACGAAGGGAATGCCCCGTCCCTTGGCCAGCTGGATAATCTCCGTGATTTTCCAGGGACCCTGTTCTTTCTGGATGAAGATCTTCTGGACGCGGCCCGAGGCGCCGCGCAGGATCTCGATGATGGCGTTCAGCCGGATGACTCTGTCCATCTGGCCTCCCGCCGGGCAGCCTACTGGTTCTGCATGTCCTGCATGCTGAGCTTGTCTTTTTTCGTGTAGCCCGCGGGCACGGAGTAAACCGAGGCGTCCGGCGTCTTCTTGGTGATCTCGACCACTTCGTTGGTCGTCCGGATCTTCGCCCCCATCATCTCCATCGAGGTCTCGCTCGAGATCCAGTAGCCCTTGATCTTCATCATTTCCTTGACGGAGGCTTCGTCGAGCCGCATCTGGGCCTTCATGACGTTCATGTACAGGCCCTGGAACTTGGCCATGTCGAAGGGCACGTCGCTCGAGGTCCAGACCGCGATTTTCATGGGCATCATCATCATGTTGATGGTGACGTCATAGCCGTCGCACTTCCACTGGCCGATCGTCTTGGACTGGCCGTTGGGGGCAGCGGTCACCGTCATCTTCATCATCTGCCCCATCATCTGGGCCATCTGGGGGTCGAGGATCTTGGTGAAGTCGAACGGCAGCGCCGATTCGATGTAGGTTTTTTGCTTGTTGTTGACGATGTAGATCGCGTTTTTCTTGAGGTCGGTGATGATCGTGGTGTCGGGGCTGATGAAGGCGAATTGGTTGTCATTGAACCACTGCTCGGCGACCTCGTCCTTGGCCGGCTGGTTCCGGCCCATCATGGCCCAGGCGTCCGAGTGCGTCTTGGATTTGACGTAGATGTCGGCGCTGGCGGCGACGGCCAGGACCAGGATCAACGAGAAAACGGTCAGGGCTTTTTTCATGGAATCCTCCTTGAGATTCAATGGCATCGGTTAGGTCAGGCCCGCTTATTATAGGGGAAATGCGCGCCGGCTTCAATCCGAGGCCAGCCCGTGAGATGAACGGCCACCACCGGCCTAGCTCCCGTTCGGGTTCTTAACGCCGTAAAGGCTCGGGGGGTGTGCTCGAGGGCCCGCGAATTTCCCCAGCGCGGAAATTCGCTTAGTCCTCGGCTCGCTCTCCTCTTCGAGGAACCATGCCCGCTCGCCTCCGGATGACCCTCTTCACACACACCCCCTCGCCTTCGGCAATAAAAGCAATACATCTCGAGAACCCGAAATGGTCGCTGCGACCGACGGCGGCCGCCCATCTCTTCGTCCTGACCTTTGCCGTCCAGGGCTACAGCTGGTCCGGGGTCAGGTCGTCGTAGCACTCGAACGGGACCCCCAGGGCCTCGGCGACGGCCTTGAGGTCGGCCAGGTGATCGCCGAAGGCGGTGATGGGATGGTTGGAGTTCACCCGCCATTCGACCCGGCCGCAAAGCTTCAGGTACCAGTGGGGCCATTGCGGATCGCAATTCTCGGACCGCTCCTTCCACTCGGCCTCGCTGGGGACATCGGTGACGCCGCGGCCGGCCGCGAGGTAGATCTTGTGATCCCGATAGGAAAAGCGGGCCCAGGTGACGACGCCCGGCTTCCGGACGACCACGGAGCACGTCCCGCCGCCCTGCTTGAAATACACGGCGGGCTGCCGCGCCGACCAGGACTCCGCGAGTGAATCGTGGCGGCCCCGGGCGAAGAAGGGCGCCAGCGCGCCGGAATTGACGAACCAGTACAGGCGGCGCCCGGGGTCCCAATACCGGAGGTCATTGAACCCGACCGGCTGCCCGCCGGTCACGAGCTTCAGGACCTGCATGGTCACGGCGGCCCCGTCATCCGCCTCGGTGGCCGCCACCACGGTCGTCCCGTCGGACTCGGGACGGAGCCTGTTGTTGAGGATCCCGAGCGTGAGGTCGGTCGCCGGGTAGTGCTCGATCCAATCGAGCTGGTCCTGGACGCCGATAAAATCGAGCCCGAAGCGCACCTTGAGCTCAAGGAGCGCGAAATAGACTTTCATCTGGAAGACGGCCATCTCCCGCGTCAGGTGTTTCCGCGGGTTCGGGCCGAACCGGAGGTCCATGCCGTTCCGGATGAGAAAATCGACCGCCCGGCCGGCGCGGCCTTCCGAGACCTTCTCGGCCATTTTGGCGAGGCGCAGGCCGTCGAACCCTTCTCTGGCGACGCCGAAATAGCGCAGGAAGTCCGCCTCGGAGATCTTGTTCCACATCTGCATGGACCGGGGCCCGACGGCGCCGTAAATCGAACCGTTGAGCTTGGATTTGACTTTGGCGGCCTTGACTCTGTTCGCATCGCGGACTTCGACATCGATCGGCTTCGGCAGCGCCGGACGGTAGGCGCCCTGATTGAGGAAAGCGTCGATCGCGCCGGCGTACTCGTCGTGGTTCTCGAAGCGCTCGACGAACAGGCGGTCGGTCTCGATGCCGACATGGGCCGTCCCCGAGGCCGCCGCGAAGAGCCCGACGTTCCCCGGGAAATTCTGGATGGCGCTTCCGAGGAGCAGCTTGGGGACGCCGGGGGGAAGCTGCCACATCGGGGAGACGGAGAAGTCGGGATAGGCCCAGCCCGCCATGAAATCGATGAACCGGTCGCCCCGGGCTTTTTTGATGGCCTTCATGCCTTCGGCCACGCTGGCGACGGGCCGGGCCGGGTTCAGCACGTGGGCCGTCCAGCCGCATTTCGCTATGACCTTGACGAGCTCCTTGAGCTGCCGCGCCGCCACGGGCCAGACGGCCCGGTTCGCCGTCTCGCGGCTGTCCAGGGGGATATAAATATCGACGGCTTTGTTCATCAAGCGCCTCCTCGGTGTTTCATGCTGGCGCGGTTCGTTCTGAGTTCAACGGGAATTCCACCAGATCGGGAACCAGGAAGGCACATATAACAGACGGAACGAAGGGCTGTCAAGAAACGCAAGCGCCCGCTCCGCCGGCTGCTGGGGTCATCCGGGATGCAAAGGCGAGAGATCACCGGCCGGTTTTCTTCTTTGAAACGAATTTCACGTTCTTGAGATTCCTGAAATCCTCGTCCTGGGTCCAGATCACGGCCTCAAAGAGCGAAGCGGTCGCGGCCACGATGCTGTCCGCCATCGGAATCCTGGAACCCAGGCTCAAGCGCGCCGCGGATAGGGCGATCGGGCCGGACAACTCTATCAGCCGCCCCTGTTGCATCAGGGCGGCGGCCTGGATGGCATCATTCTCTCCGCGCTCACGCAGCACGACCTTGAAAACCTCAAAAAGGCACAGCGTCGGCACGATGAGCTTGTCCGGAGCCGAAAGGGGCGGCTCGAAAAAGCCGGCGTTCGGCCCGTCCGACAGGTATTCCAGCCAACCTGAGGAATCGACCAGGTTCAAAAGCGCTCTCCCTCGCGCTCGAAGCTTCCGTCGATGCCCCGGAGAAATCCCCGCATCTCGCTGATCTTCCGCTCGGGCACGAGCTCGATCCGGTCGCCGAGCGGGATCACATAAACCCGCTGGCCCGGACGAAGCCGGAGCGCCTCGCGCACCTTCTTGGGGATGACGATCTGATATTTCGGAGAGATTTTGACCGGCTCCATGAGTTTCCTCGATCGATATGATATTCGTTTTACGATATCATGATCGATACCGGACGTCAAGCGCTCGAGGAACGGCCCGCTCGGCATAACGCGGAAATGCAACCGGGAATTCACATTGAGAGAAGACGCAGAATTGGCGGATAGTTCTCAGAACGCGCAGGCCTCCCCGTGCGGCGGCTACCGAAATCTCGATATTACCCAATGCCCATACTTAGTGCCCAGCCGAAAAGGGGTTCTTTCGAGCACGGTTTTTCCGTTGACAACCTTAGGGATATTCAGTAAAAGTAGTCTTTCAGAAAGGGAAACACGCATGTTTGTTTGGGTCTTTCATCGCGTCTCGGGGCTTCTTCTCATCGTCCTCCTGTCCCTTAAATTCTTTACCTCGTTTTTCATGATGACGAAGGACCAGAAGCCGGATTGGGCCATCGTCCTGCACACCAACCCGCTGACCGACACCTTGCTTATTGTCCTGGTCGTTTTTCACGGCCTCTACGGCGTGCGAACGGTCCTCATGGACCTGGGCGCCCGGCGCGAGAAGCTCCTGTTCCGGATTTTTACGGCCCTGGCCGTCGTCCTGAGCGCGGCGCTCCTCGCCGTCTATTACACCAGGAATTATTGATGCTCTCGCACGACGTCGTGATTGTCGGCGGCGGCCTGGCCGGCCTGATGGCGGCGCTCGCCATCGACCCCAAGCTCTCCCTGGCCGTAGTCTCGCGGGTCCACCCGCTCCGGTCCCACTCCGTGGCCGCCCAGGGGGGGATCAACGCCGCTCTCGGCAATAACCCGAACGGCCGGGAAGATAACTGGGAAAAGCATGCTTACGACACCATCAAGGGCAGCGACTTCCTGGCCGACCAGGACGCCGCCGAGCTGATGTGCCGGAGGGCGCCGGCCGCCATCCTGGAGCTCGAGCACCTGGGCGTTCCCTTCAGCCGTTTCCCCGGCGGAGTCATCGCCCAGCGGCCGTTCGGCGGCGCGGGATTTCCCAGGACGTGCTACGCGGCCGACCGGACCGGCCTGGTGATCCTCCACGCGCTCTTCGAGCAGTCGGTGCGGCGCCAGGTCAAGTTCTACAGCGAAGCCCTGGTGACCAAGCTCGTGGCGGAGAACGGCCGGCTGGTCGGGCTGACCGTCTTCGACCTGGCCACGGGCGAGGTCCTGCCCGTGCGGGCGCGGGCGGTCATCTTCGCCACGGGCGGCTACGGCCGGGTCTATCTCAGGACGACGAACGCCTATATCAACCACGGCAGCGGCATCGGGATGGCCTACCGGGCCGGCGTGGCGCTCAAGGACATGGAGTTCGTCCAGTTCCACCCCACGGCCATCTATCCGAAGAACATCCTCATTTCCGAAGCGGCGAGAGGGGAGGGGGGCTACCTCCTCGATAACCGCGGGCGGCGGTTCATGGCCGACTACGCGCCGTCGACGATGGAGCTCGCCCCGCGGGACATCGTCGCCCGCGCCATCCAGACGGAAATCGACAAGGGCAACGGGTTCGAGCGCGAATACGTCCATCTCGACCTCCGCCATCTCGGCGAGAAGAAAATCAACAAGAGGCTGCCCTCGATCCGGGAGATCTGCATCAAGTTCGCGGGCGTCGACCCGGTCTACGCGCCCATCCCGATCCAGCCCGCGCAGCATTACTCCATGGGCGGGATCGACGTCGATCAACATGGGGCCACGTCGCTTCCGGGTTTTTATGCGGCGGGCGAATGCGCCTGCGTGAGCGTCCACGGGGCCAACCGCCTGGGGGGAAATTCCCTCCTGGATACGGTCGTGTTCGGAAAGATCGCGGGGGAGGCGGTGTCGGATTATGTCCAGGGTTCCCGGGCGCGCGACGGAGACGAAAAGCTGCTCCTCGACGCGGCGGCCGGCGAGAAAGCCAAGATCGCGGGCTGGCTCGCCCGCTCCCAGGGATTTCGCGCCCACCACCTGCTCAACAACCTCAAGATCATCATGTCCGAGAAAGTCGGCCTCTTTCGGACGCGGCGGCAGCTCGAGGAAGCCCTGGAGGCCATCCGCGAGATCCGCGAGGATTACGGGCGGGCCTTTGTCTCGGGCCGGTGCCTGCGGTACAGCCAGGCGATCGTCAACCTCATCGAGTTCGGTTACATGGTCGACCTGACCGAGGTCATCACCCTGGGCGCGCTCCAGCGCGAGGAGACCAGGGGCTCGCATTACCGCCTGGATTTTACCAAGCGGAACGACCAGCATTGGCTCAAGCATACTCTCTTGTCGCTGCGCGACGGCCGGCCGGCCGTCGACTATCGTGATGTCCGGGTCACCAAGTACCAGCCCGAGGCGAGAAAATACTGATATGAGGTACAGCTTCCGGATTCTGCGGTTCGACCCGCTCGAAGACAAGCGGCCCTATTTCCAGGAGTTCGCTTACGAGACGAACGAAAAAAAGTCCATCCTGGAAGCGCTCATGGACATCCGCAACGACCAGGACTGCGCCCTGTCTTTCCGCTATAGCTGCCGCGAGGCCGTCTGCGGGTCCTGCGGCCTGGTGATCAACGGGAAGTTCGACCTGGCCTGCCGCACGATGCTCGAGTCGCTGGGGACGGCGCTCGTCGTCATCGAGCCCCTGCCCAACCTGGAAATCCAAAAAGACCTGATCGTGGATATGGAGCCTTTCTGGCGGGCGCTTTATTCCGTCGAGCCGTACCTCCAGCCGGCCGGTGAGCGCCCGGAAGGGGGCTACCGGATCGAGGACCGGGTCATGGAGAGGATCGACAAGTACGTCAGCTGCATCCTGTGCGGGCTGTGTTACAGCGCCTGCCCGGTGGTTTCGCGGGACGAGCGGTACATCGGCGCCGCGGCCCTCGCCAAGCTCTACCGGTTCATCAAGGACCCGAGGGATAAGAGGGGATACAAAAGGTGGTTCCGGGTCAACACCGAGGCCGGCGCCTGGGGCTGCGACACCGTTTTTAAATGTAACGAGGTCTGTCCCCGGTACGTTCGGCCGGCGGACGGCATCGAAGGCGTCCGGCGGGCGCTCGTGGGCGCCAAGATCACGAGGCTTTTCAAGAGACGAGGATGAGGCTCAAACACTCTCTGTTCACGCGCCGGCAGTTTCTCGACGGCCTGCTCGGCGGCTGGCTGGCCGCGCTCCTGCTCTCCTTCCTCTATCCGATCCTGAAGTTTATCTTCCGGCCGACCCCAGAGCCCGACCAGGTGCTCCTGCCCTTGGCCGAGTTCGCGGGGATGGAGACCGGCCAGCTCAAGAAGTTCGCCTGGGGGACGAAGCCGGGATTCCTGCGTAAGATGACGGAGGGAGGTTTCATGGCCTTGGTGGGCGTCTGCACCCACCTCGACTGCAACGTGGCCTGGCTTCCGGATAAGAACAGATTTTTTTGTGCCTGCCACGAAGGCTGGTATGACGCGAACGGCGTCAACATCGCCGGCCCGCCGCCCAAACCTCTCCGGCGGCTGGCCGTTTCCGTGGAGGGAGAAAACCTGGTGATCAAACCCGAGGCGGCGGCATGAGCTTGCGCAGCGCCGGACGAAAATCGTGGGCCTGGCTCGAGGAGAGGCTGGGGATGAGCGTCGTCATGGAATTCCTGAGGCACAAGCAGATCCCCAGGAACCGGCACACCGCCTGGATGTACACAGGGAGCGTCATGCTCCTCTTTTTTGGCCTCCAGGTCATCACCGGCATCCTGCTGGCTTTCTATTACAAACCGACGCTCGAGGCCGCCAACAAGAGCGTCGGTGAGATCATGACCAAGGTGCCGCTGGGCTGGATCATCCGGTCGGTCCATTCCTGGTCGGCGACGTTTATGATCGCGGCGGTGTTCGTTCATATGCTCAGCCTCTGGATGATCAAGTCCTACCGGCCGCCCCGGGAGCTGACCTGGATGAGCGGCGCGGTCCTCCTGGTGTTTACGCTGGCCTTCGGGTTTACCGGATATCTGCTCCCCTGGGACGGCCTCTCCTTGGCCGCGACCAAGGTCGGGACCGACATCCCGAGCGCCATCCCGGTGGTGGGGGCGTGGGCGACGAAGTTCCTGCGGGGCGGCGACGATGTCTCGGGCGACACGCTCAGCCGGTTCTTCACCTTCCACGTCTGCGTGCTGCCGCTTCTCGCGCTCGCGTTCATCGGGGTCCACCTCTACCTGATTCAGAAGCTGGGGATGAGCCTGCCGGTCGGAGCTGACGAAAAAGAGGAGGCAGAGCGGGCTCTTCCCTTCTGGCCGAATTTTGTTTACCGCGAGGCGATCGTCTGGTCCGGGCTGGTCGGCGTCCTCGTGACCCTGGCGGTATTCCTGCCACCGTCGCTCGGCCAGGCCGCGGACCTGATGGCGGCGGCTCCCGAAGGCATCACGCCGGAGTGGTACTTTCTGTTTCTCTTCCAGACCCTGAAGATTTTCCCGGCCAATATGATCTTTGTGACCGGCGAGCTGGTCGCGGTCCTGCTGATCATCATCGGGGCGGCGCTGCTGTTCTTCCTGCCGCTCATCGATACCCGGCCGGCCGAGAAAAAGGGTAAGATCATCACCTGGGCGGCACCCGCCCTTGTCGTCTATGCGGTAGCCATGAGCGTCTGGAGCCTGACCGGGGCCAAAGCCCAGCCGGAGAGTGTCGTGCCCGCCGCTGCGAACATTAAGGAGAGCACGGCCATCTATGTCTTTATCGGCTGGATGTGGCTGGCCATCGGCGTTCTTTTTTATCTCCTCCGCTTGAAAATCAAGGAAACCGACCGCCTGCACGATTCCAGATACTTCAATCCCGACAAGAAATAGGGGCGCTACTTTCGGCGAATAAATTCATGTTACCCACATCATCTTCTCTCTTGAGGGGAGAGAAAGGTGGTGTTACATTATTTAACGCGTTCATCTTAGGGATACGATCGGCTGGCCACAGGGAGGGCCTGTTGGCGCAGAAGCGGGAAGGTTCGAGAGGGAGCGTGTTCCGATTAAGACTCGCCGCAGGGCTCGGCTTGGGAATGTTTTACCTGTTCGGGAGCGCCCCTTATCTGTGTCCCGATGTCGAGGTCAGGTCGAGTCTGGCCACCGGACAGTGCCTCCTGCTCGAGTTGGCCGAACCCAGGCCGGACCTGACCGTAAGCCTCAAGGCATCGATCCCCTCCGCCCCGCGGCAGGACGTTTCGCTCAGCACGATGGTGAAAAATATCGGCCCGGGCTCGGCCCCGCCATCGTCCTGCGACGTGATCATCCGGAACGCCAGGCCTCCGCGGCAGGAATTGAGGAGATACCAGGAAGCGATTCCCGCCCTCGACCCCGGAGATGCTTTCACCTTTATGATCACCGTGAAGCCGGGGTTCGGCGCCTATGAAGTGTGCGCGGTTGCGGACCCGAAGAACCTGGTCGTCGAAACCGATGAGACCAATAACCGTTCCTGCGAGACCGTCACAGGAAAGTAGCAGGCGAGTAATAGCAGTCAAATTAGCGTTCTTCCGGAACAGCCCTATCTATAGGCTTCTTTGCGGTGAGCGACGGCATATATATCGATTCTTCTTGTGCTGAAGTCGACTCCATATAAGACGCGATAACTGCCGATTCTTATTCTAAACCAATCCCGGTCCCGCAACTTTTTAGCGCCGGACGGAAGTGGATCATCCTTCAATCGCAGCACCGTCGCCGCGATCCTATCGTGCATCGATTCAGGGAGTTTTTGGAGCTCTTTCAGGGCTGATTTTTTAATAAATATCTCGTAAGGCATCTAGCCCCGCTTTCTTTTTCTCTTCCTTAAATAATCCTCTAAAGGCAACGATTCCTCGCTTAGGCGCTGCTCAATGGTGACGATATCGATGAGATCTTCTCTGAACTCGCTATCGCGGAGCATTCTTTCGATAACGCCGGCCCTCGATTTCTTTGATAAAGACCGGAACGCCCTCCAGAAAATTTCAGAGGTGGCTTCTGTCTTGGTCATGAGAAACTCCTCCGCTTTGGATGCCGACCAGATTATATCAGACACCAGAACCGCCTCTCAAATAAAAGGACGAATCTGCATGCAGATCTTCTCAGGCAGGAAGAAAATAGCCTTCTATGACCGCGTGGCTATTGGAATGCCGAATATTCAGCGCTTGTCAGCTGACAAGGCCAGCCAATAGACGGAACCCTTAGGACCGTTGCCAATGGTTGGCCGAAAGCCCGCCAACGAAGTTTGTCCGAGTTTCACGGGAATCGTCTGGTCCAGAATTGGGAGACCCCTTCTGAGCGTTTCGGACGGCTGGACGTTCGGAACGTTTCTCCAATCCATCCATAGCTGCACGGCCAACCCAATATCCTCGGCGGTTTTCCAGGCCGGTTCAATTCTGAGATGGTAGCTGAGATCGTAAGGGTATGATTCGAGATCCTGGCCTGTCTCCTGAACCCGGAGCTGGCCGTTGTCGAAGACAAGTTCATGCTCGGCCAGATCGAAAACCCTGATGTCCTGGCTCCGCACGCACCCATAAGCCATGTATTCCCGGATATTTCGCTTTATGGCGGCGGTCGATGAACTTCCCGATAAATAGTTTTCGAGGAGAACGGAGGACTTAGGAAATTTCGCCGTAGTGGCTCCCCCGGCCATCGTTCCCGTGACACTTCCGTCAGGGTTAGCGTGCGAAGCGACGGTCCGGGACACAATTCCAAAGGGCACCTCATAAATTGATATTTTTACTCGAAGGCCGGTATCCTGATGCGTCCATATAGACGGGATAAAATTCAAGGCTAGGAGCGTGCCCCAAACTGCCGAAACCCTTGACATTGCCTTCATCACATTCCTCTTCGGGCGCGACTCTCTGCCGCTTTTGCGGTGAATGCTCGTCCCGCGGTCCAGGACCATCGGCCCCAGTGGCTGCCCTTCGACTCGGCGGAAGAGTCTCTCATTTCGTCGACCCCGGCGCTCAAACAACCCACCGGCTCTTCAAGCCTGTCGGGGGGGCGGTTTTGAGCCGGAACCGCCCCCGAACCTCTACTTCAACTGGAAGGTAACGGTCACGGTGAAGATGACGCCGCGCGGCCGGCCGTTGATGACCAGTGGCTCGTAAACCCATTGGCGCACGGCGTCGACGGCCGCCTGGTCGAGAAGCGGAATGGAACGAAGCACTTTGACGATCTGGACGCGTCCGTAGATGTCGGTCGTCGCTTCGAGGATCACGATGCCCTCGACCCTGGCCTGGCGGGCGATCTCGGGGTAGATGGGCTCTACCTTTTTAATGAGCTTCGGCGTTTTTATCTCGCCCACCGCCCGGACCGGCGCCTCGACCTCGCCCACCACACCGCCCAGGACGCCGCCGACGACGCCGCCGAGCACACCGCCCACGACACCGCCTTCCACCCCGCCTTCGACGCCGCCCTCGACCCCGAAATCGGAGACCTGCTCATCGGCGATCTCCTCGGGGATCTCGATGGGGGCGACGAGTCGGCCCGGCTCGACCGGCTGCTGTGCCTGCACCGGTTTGATCCGGGTCTTAGCCTGGGAGCTCGCGCGCTTCTTGGCCGGAGGCGGAGGTGGAGGAGGCGGTGGGGGCGGGGGAGCGAGAAAGGCACTATAGATTTGAACCTGGGGCAGTGGGCCGGGGGTCATGAGCGGGCTGATGAGCAGGATGAGGCCGATAATCATGTGGGCCGCGAACGAGAGAGGCAGCACAGTCGCCCTGAGCCCGAAGCTCTTCGGGGGCACGATGAAGGAGTCTTTGAACATGGTGCCCTCCTTTTCCCCGGCCGCCAGGCGGCTCTTCCCCAAGACGTCTCTGACCCGGGCGGGGAACGTTTCCCAGTAGGCCGCTTCCCGGGAGGGAGGAGAAATCGACCTCGCGAGCTCATCCAGCCTTCCCAGCAGGTCAAGCTCCTGCCGGCAGCCCGGGCAGACCCGGAGATGTTCCTCGACGAGCTTCTTCTCCTTCTCGTTCAGCTCGTTGTCGAGGTGGGCGCCCAGGAGGGCCTGGACTCTCCGGTGACTCATGAGGCGCTCCTCAAGAAGCCCGCCATGTCCGCCTTGAGCTTTTTCCTGGCCCGGCTGAGCCGGGACATTACGGTTCCGGTGGGGATGTGAAGCGCCTTGGCGATCTCGGCATAGCTCAGGTTCTCGATCGCCCGCAGGGTGAAAATGACCTTCTGGTCGGACGGCAAGTCTTGGAGAGCTTCCTTGAACTTCCTCTCCAGCTCATCCCTTTCCGCGGTCTCGGGAGGGGATTCGTGGTGGGAGGACAGATGGTTGGGACGGTTCAAGGTCTCCTCGTCGGCCAGGGGCGCTTCCCTGTTCCTTTTTTTTATGAAATTGAAGCAGCCGTTGAGCGCGATCTTCCGCACCCAGGGATAGAATTCGCGGCCGTCGATGAAGCTCGGCAGGGCCTGGTAGGCCCGGATAAAGGCGTCCTGGGCGAGGTCGTCGGCGGCCTGGTGGGCGCCGGTGAGGCGATGGCAAAGAGCGTAGATCAGCCTCTGGTACTTCCGGACCAGAAACTCGAAAGCGTTCATGTCACCACCCTTGGCTCTCGAAATGATGTCTTGCTCGTTGGCATCGGCAATCGGCCTCATTTGCTCCCGTCCTTTATACAATCTGGGCCGAGGAGTATTCCCGGCCCGCGTTTGGGCCTTTGCCGTGGTGACTCTAACCTGAGAGAGAGCAACTTGCGTGCCAAGGGAGAGGTAGCTCTGTTAAATATACTGTTGTCAATCATATAGAAATCATAAAGGCGTCCGCTTTGGCAGTCGACGAAAAAGTGACCGTAAATATTGTTTACGTAGAAAGGTGGAAAGCTCGGTCTTTTCCGCCGCCCGGCGCCGGAGAGTGTGACTCGGTGGTCCGGGTGTGCTAAATTGAGGGCATGACGCCGGCCCGGCTCACCCCCCGCCAAAGGATCGAGCGCCTGCTCGAGGGAAAAACCGCCGAC
>Ga0154742_1083_pt7 | contig 14656 bp, 14 predicted proteins | sample Rifle2008BG16ft_FD_105750 | JGI IMG/M metagenome (GOLD analysis project Ga0154742, IMG submission 105750) | Candidatus Aminicenantes bacterium RBG_16_63_16 | reverse complement strand
TGCGGCTGGAGCCGTTCGTCGTCGTCCTCGACGGCGACCGGGTCATCTACCAGGATAACACTTCGGAAGGGATGGACACTCGAAGGGAGAATCTCAAACGATGCCTTCTCGAAATCTCCGCGAAGCGGCCTTCTTGATCGTCCGCCGGAAGGCGGCGGCGTCCCGGACCCTGCCCATGCTTCTGGCGGGTTTCGGGGCGCTCCTCGGCTATCTTTGGATCAAGGACTCTTTTTCCCTTTCGCTCAAGGCTTTCATGTTGCTTTTTCCGTATCTTTTTCTTTTTTTATCCCAGGACATGTTCCGCGACGAGATAGATTCCGGCGCGCTCGAGAATGTCCTCTTCGTCAACGGCGGTTTCCGCCGGTATCTCATTTTTAAGATCATGATACTGGCGCTCGTCGGACTGTCCGCGGGCCTGATGGCCCTTGCGGTCTTTGCCGCCTGCGGCCTCGGACCGGGCCCGGCCCGGATAGCCCCCGGGCATGCCGCCCAGTTCCTGGCCGGCGCGCTGGCCGGTCTTTACTACCTGGCCGTGGGGGGATACCTGAGCTTCTTTTTCAAGGCCGGTTCGAATGTCCTGGTCGTCATCATCGGCCAGGTTGTCCTGGCCGTCGGGTTCTTTCTCTCGATGATGGCCCGTCATGGCTGGGTCGAGGCCGTTCTCTCGGACAACCTGACCGGCCTCCTCGGCAAGCTCCGTTTTCTCGGCATCGCGCTCCTTTTCCCGAACTCGGTCGTCATTAAGAGGGATCCTCTTTTAATCGGAGGGCTAGCCCTCGCCGGCCTGGGGGCGTTTTATCTTGAATGGCGGAAAATCAAGAAACTGGAGCTAATCCGGAGATGAGGGCGCCCGCTGTCGAAGCCTGGAACCTGTCCAAGCGGTACGGTGCGGTCGGCGCCCTGAAGGAGGCTTCCTTCTTTGCGCCCGGGAACGCCATCACGGTTCTCCTGGGAGAAAACGGCGCCGGGAAGACGACGGCCATCAAGCTCATCCTGGGGTTTCTCCGGCCGGACTCGGGATGGCTCGACTCCTGGGTGTCAAGCGCGGCCTACGTGCCGGACCGGCCGGTCTTCTTTGGCTGGCTCCGCGGCCGCGAAATCCTCGAGGCGACCTGGCGCGCTTTCCGTATTCCTCCGGCGGACGTCGGACGACGAGTCGCGGGCCTATGCGAAAGGATCGGGTTTGACCCGGAGCTTCTCAACCGGCATGTTTCGGGCTATTCCCTGGGCAACCAGAAAAAGTTCTCTTATCTCCAGAGCCTGCTCCTGTCCCCCGGGCTTCTCGTTGTCGACGAACCGTTCTCCTCGCTCGACCCGCCGGCGATCCGGAGCCTTCGCTCGCTTTTCCTCGACCTCAAGCGCGAGGGGACGACGCTTCTCCTCAGCTCCCATCTTATCAGCGAGATGGAGAGAATCTGCGATTCGTTTGTCATCATCAGGGCGGGCCGCGTCATCATCCAGGAGGGGCTGGCCGCCCTTCGCGAAAACTATGTCTTTGTCCGGCTGCCCAAAGGACTCCCGGCGCCGAAAATCACGAACCGCCACGACCCGGCCGGCTCATACCATTGGTCCCGGATGTCCTCGGGCGTCATCACCGTCCTGGCCGACAAGGACAAAGCGCACGCCCTGGCCGAAGCGGCGGCCGGCTCCGGGGGCGTAGAGGTCGAGCCGCCGACCCTCGAATCCCTTTACTTTTTCTTCACCTCCTGAATTAGGGGCTCCGATTGACCAGCCTGGGGGGCTGTGCTATTTTATGGCGGGGACGGATGCGCCGGCCGCGCCGTCCCCGTTTTAAGAGTTCCCCAAAATGGTCATCGTGCGTTTCGCTCCGAGCCCCACCGGATACCTGCACCTGGGGAGCGCCCGGACCGCCCTCTTCAACTGGCTCTACGCCCGCCACGAAGGCGGCCGGTTTCTCCTCCGGGTCGAGGACACCGACAGGGTCCGCTCAGACGTCCGCTTTCTCGAGGAGATCCTGCAAGACCTCCGCTGGCTAGGGCTCGACTGGGACGGGGACCTGATCTTCCAGAGCCGGCGGTTTGACCTCTACCGCGCCAAGGCCGAGGAGCTTCTGGCCTCCGGCCAAGCGTATCGAGAGGGAGAGGCCTTTCTTTTCCGGGTCGAGAAGGGCCGGACGGTCGAATACGATGACATCATCCATGGCCGCATCTCCGTCCAGACCGACGACATTAAGGACCAAGTGATGATCAAATCGGACGGGTCGCCCTCCTACAACTTCGCCTGTGTCGTGGACGATGCCGAGCTCAAGATCACCCACATTCTGCGGGGCGACGACCACATCTCGAACACGCCCAAACAGATCCTTTTCTACGAGGCCTTCGGGCTCGTCCCGCCCCGGTTCGGCCACATGCCGCTCATCCTCGGCCCCGACGGGGCCAAGCTGTCCAAGCGCCACGGCGGCGACTCGGTCGAGGAATACCGGAAGGAGGGCTATCTGCCCGAGGCCCTGGTGAACCACCTGATCCTCCTCGGCTGGTACCCGGGCGAGGAGCACGAAGTGCTGACACTCGCCGAAGCCGTGAAGATGTTCGACATCGCCCAAATGGGGGACGTTCAGGCCAAGTTCGACATCCAGAAGCTCCGCTGGCTGAACGCCGAGCACATCATGAAAAAAACGGCCGTCGAGCTCCTGCCGTTGATCAAAAACCATCTTCAGGCTGCGAAAGTCGATTTCACCGGCGTCGACGACGCCTGCCTACTCAAGCTCATCGACCTCTACAAGATCCGGCTCAAGACGCTGGCCGAATTCCCCGAGAAAACCGAGAGCTTTTTCCGCGATGATTTCTCCCTCGAGCCCGAGGGGCGAAAGAAATACCTCGAGAATCCGGAGAACCTGGACAACCTCCGGACGCTGGCCGACCGGTTGGAGAGCCTGCCCGAGTTCACCCACCAGGGGATCGAGGAAGTCTTCCGCGCCCTTGCCGAAGAGCGCCAGCTCAAGCCGGCCGCCCTCATCCACCCCGCCCGTCTGGCCGTCAGCGGCAAGACGAGCGGCGCCGGCCTGTTCGAGATGATGGAGCTTCTCGGAAGGGACCGGGTCCTGAAACGCCTGCGAGGTGTAACCCCATGAGCACGCCCGAGCCCAAGCGGCACTTCATCCGGGATATCATCGACGTGGACAACAAGACAGGGAGATACCAGGGGCGCGTCCAAACGCGCTTCCCGCCCGAGCCGAACGGGTTCCTGCACATCGGTCACGCCAAGTCGATCTGCCTGAATTTCGGGCTGGCCGCCCAGTACGGGGGGCTCTGCAACCTCCGGTTCGACGACACCAATCCCGAGACCGAGGAAACCGCCTACGTCGATTCGATCCGGGAGGACGTCCGCTGGCTCGGGTTCGACTGGGAAGATAGGGAATTTTACGCCTCCGACTACTTTGGAAAATTCTACGAGTTCGCCGTAGACCTGATCAAGAAGGGAAAGGCGTTTGTCTGCGATCTCTCGGCGGGGGAGGTGAGCGCCCAGCGCGGCACCTTGACCGAGCCCGGACACGAAAGCCCCTACCGGAACCGGACGGTCGACGAGAACCTGGACCTCCTGAAGCGCATGCGGGACGGCGAGTTCCCCGACGGCTCGAAGACGCTCCGCGCCAAGATCGACATGGCCCACCCGAACCTCCTCCTGCGCGACCCGGTCCTCTACCGCATCCGGCGCGAGCACCACTACCGCACCGGCGATCAGTGGATCATCTATCCGACCTATGACTGGGCCCACGGCCAGTCGGATTCGATCGAGGGCATCACCCACTCGATCTGCACGCTGGAATTCGAGGTCCACCGGCCGCTCTACGATTGGTTCCTTGACCAGCTGGGCATCCACCATCCCCGCCAGATCGAATTCGCGCGCCTCAGCGTCAGCCACACCGTCCTGAGCAAGCGGAAGCTCCTGGAGCTTGTCCGCGAAGGCCGCGTCAACGGGTGGGACGATCCCCGAATGCCCACGCTCTCGGGCCTGCGGCGGCGCGGCTACACGCCGGCGGCGATCCGGAAATTCTGCGACCTCATCGGCGTGGCCAAGGCCAACAGCATCGTCGATATGGCCCTGCTCGAGGACTGTGTCCGCGAGGACCTGAACTCGGTCGTGCCCCGGTTCATGGGCGTTATCCGGCCTCTCCGGTTGGTCATCGAGAACTACCCCGAAGACCGGACCGAGGAGCTCGAAGCGGTCAACAACCCGGAGGACCCGGGCATGGGAACGCGGCCCGTGCCTTTCTCGCGCGTCCTGTACATCGAGCGTGACGACTTCCTGGAGGATCCCCCGAAGAAATTCTTCAGGCTGGCGCCCGGCCGCGAGGTCAGGCTGCGCTACGCCTATTTCATCAAGTGCCTGGAAGCCGTTAAGAATCCGACGACCGGCGAGGTCGTCGAGCTCCGCTGCACCTACGACCCGGCTACCCGCGGCGGCGACGCCCCGGACGGACGCAAGGTGAAGGCCACGCTTCACTGGGTCTCCGCCGCTCACGCGGTGGACGCCGAAGCGCGCCTCTATGACACGCTATTCACCCGCCGCGATGCCGGGGAAGTCGAAGAGGGGGCCGACTGGAAGGCGAACCTCAACCCCACGTCGCTCGAGGTTATCTCGGGATGCAAGGTCGAGCCCGGGCTCAAGGACGTTCCTCCGGGGTTCCGGTTTCAGTTCGAGAGGCTGGGCTACTTCTGCGCCGATTCCGGGGACACCGCGCCCGGCCGCCCGGTCTTCAACCGCACCGTGACCCTCCGCGACACCTGGGCCAACATCAAGAAGGCGGGCACGGAGAACAAATAGGTCCCGTCAGTCGAGCGTTTTGGCGACCGTCGCCAGGGGACGCTTGCGGGGGGCGGGCGTGGGTCCCGAGGGATAGCCGACGGGGACAACGGCCATGAATTCCCCCTTGGGTTCCTCGAGGAGCGCCAGCACATCGTCCTTGATCAGGAAGAGTATCCCCAGCCAGACCGTAGCCAGCCCGAGCGACGTCGCCGCGAGCAGCAGGTTTTCGACGGCCGCCGCCGAGCTCTGGATTTCCATGGTCCTGAAAAAATCATGGATGCCCCCCGTGTGAAGGCTGAACAGCTCCTCGCCGTGCCGAATGAGCTCTCCCGAGTTGGCGATGGCGATGACGACCGGAGCGGAAGCGATCGTCCGCGATGCCATCCGGAGAAGGACGGAGGCGGGCCGGGGAAAATCCGCCGAGCGGGCGGGGATCAGGTCCACGAGCTTCGCCTTCCTTTCGCCCCGGACGATGATGAACCGCCACGACTGCTGGTTGTGGGCCGAGGGTGCGCTGTTCGCCGCTTCGAGCAGGAGGCGGATCAGGTCCTCGTCGACGTGCCTGTCATCGAACCGCCGGACGCTTCTGCGCCGGGCGATGGCGTCCAGAACCTCGCCGCCGGGGGCGGACGCTGATTCACTCTTCATACAATAAATCTATACGCGCCGGCCAGGAAATTCAACAGGCCATCTCAACCTGGGATTTTCCGCCCGCCGCGGAATGTATATAATAGTGAAGTCGCCAGAGTGAAAGCTGTGAAGACATCCCGCGCCCCGGCCTGGATCATCCTGATCGTGCTCGCAGCTGCCCTGGGCCATTCCTCTGCCGCGGCCTTCGGGAACGGCTGCCGCGTTCAGACCGGGGCCGGGGAGGTCTCGTCGGCCGATGTCCTGAAGCAGATCTATGTTGAAGTCAAAGAGCTCGGACCCTACCCCGGCGAAAACTTCATCAAGCACGAGTTCTTTCTCGGGCCCGCGGACGACGACAGTTATAAAAGAGAGCACATCGTCGTCCTGATCCAGGTCGTGGAGGGAGTCGAGCGGATGAAGATCCAAATCACGGAGATGAAAAACCGGCCCGACAACCCCCGCATCCAGGTCGCGGGCAAAGTCAGGACCATCTCCTGCAAGATCACCGCCCGGGGCGTCCTGAGCCTCTTGCGCTCGGATTACAGCGGCCGGGAGATCGCCCGGCTGGCGCCCGACGTCCTCCGCGCGGTCAGGGAGAAAGCCAGGCTCCTCAAAGACTTCGGAGCCATAACGCCCAAGAGCCCGTGAGTCCATTTTTTTAAGAAAGGGCGGGTGGCGGGATTTCCGGGCCGCCGGCTTGCTTTGAGACGCTTTTCGGGCATAATAGCAGGCTATGCCCAAAGTAAGCTATGCTTGAGGAATATAGGGTAGTAAGGAGTCATCATATGAACAGCGCCATCGTCCATATCCTGGGCCGGGAGATCCTGGATTCCCGGGGCAATCCGACCGTGGAAGTTGAGGTCTGTCTCGAGGACGGCTCGTGGGGCCGCGCCGCCGTTCCTTCGGGCGCTTCCACGGGAACCCACGAGGCCCTGGAGCTCCGCGACCAGGAAAAGAAGCGATACGGAGGCAAGGGGGTTCTCAAGGCTGTCCGGAACGTGAACGACGATCTGGCCAAGGATCTCCTCGGCCGCGACGCCCTCGACCAGGCCGGCCTCGACCGCGCCATGATCGAGCTCGACGGCACGAAAAACAAGGAGAAATTCGGCGCCAACGCCATCCTGGGGATCAGCCTGGCCGCGGCCCGGGCCGCGGCGATGTCCGTCGGGCAGCCGCTCTACCGGTATCTCGGCGGGATGACCGCCAGCCGGCTTCCGGTCCCGATGTTCAATATCATGAACGGCGGCGCCCACGCCAACTGGCAGGCCACCGACTTCCAGGAGTTCATGATCGCCCCCGCCGGCGCGCCCACCTTTCGTGAAGCGCTCCGCTGGGGGACCGAGGTCTATCACGCCCTGAAGTCCGTCCTTAAGTCCGGCGGGCACTCGACGGGCGTGGGCGACGAGGGCGGGTTCGCCCCGGATCTCAAAACCAATGCCGAGGCCGTGGAAAATATCCTGAACGCCATCGAGAAAGCCGGGTTCAAGCCGGGCCAGGACATCGCCATCGCCCTCGACCCCGCCTCGAGCGGCTTTTACGAGGACGGCGGCTACCTCCTCCGCACGGAAAACCGCAAGATCGGCTCGGTCGAGATGGTGAGCCTTTACTCGGAGTGGACGAAGAATTACCCCATCGTCAGCATCGAGGACGGCCTGGCCGAAGACGACTGGGACGGCTGGCGGCTTCTCACCAAGACGATCGGGGGGACGACGCAGCTCGTCGGCGACGACCTGTTCGTCACCAATATCGAGCGCCTCACCCGGGGCATCGCGGAGGGCGCGGCCAACGCCGTCCTCATCAAGCTCAACCAGATCGGGACGCTCACCGAGACGATCGCCGCCATCGAGATGGCCAGGCAAGCCGGCTGGGGGGCCATGGTTTCCCACCGGAGCGGCGAGACCGTGGACAGCTTCATCGCCGACCTCACGGTGGCCATGGGCACGGGTCAGCTCAAGACGGGCGCCCCCTGCCGCGGCGAGCGCGTCGAAAAATACAACCAACTCCTGCGGATCGAAGAGGAGCTCGGCGCGTCGGCCGTCTATGCCGGCTGGTCCGCCTTCAAGCGCTAGTGGTGCGTCTCGCAAATAACTTGGCTTTTGAAATGAGCAAAGAAGACGCACCACCGCGGGGGAGTGTGAGGGAGACGGCGTCGTTCCCCTCAGGGGGTCAGCGGAGTGAAACGAAGCGCCGAGGGGGGAGCTTGACTCCCCCCTGGAAGTGTCCCGTCTCAGCGGAGGACTTTGGAAAGTGAATTTTGAGACGGGACACTAGGGGCGGCTTGACCGTCTCGAGACCCAGGTGCTAGAATAGCAACATCATAACGAGAGCAGGAAAGCCGGAAACGCGATGAGCTTCGTTCCGAACCCGACGATCCCCTCCCGGATATTCTTTTCAATCCGGCTCTGACCACGGCCCGCGCCCGCTATCAAAAATCTCTTCCGGGAGGACATCATGTCGGAAACGAAGCTGGAGAATTCTAGCGCCGAGTGGTACCGGCCTTCCCCCGAGGTCGTCGCGCAGGCCCACATCAAGGACTGGAGCGCGGTGGCCCGGCGGGCCGATGAGGATTATCTCGGGTTCTGGGATGGCTGCGCCAAGGAGCTCATCGACTGGCAGAAGCCCTGGACGCGCGTCCTCGACGACAGCCGGGCGCCTTTTTACCGCTGGTTTGTGGGCGCTAAAACCAACATCGTCCACAACGCCATCGACCGTCATCTCAAAACCCACCGCAGAAACAAGCTGGCCCTGATGTGGGAAGGGGAGAAGGGCGAGCACCGCACGTTTTCGTATTTTGCCCTGAACCGGGAAGTCAGCAAGTTCGCCAGCGTCCTCAAGGCGCTGGGCGTGAAGAAGGGCGACCGCGTCACGATCTACATGGGGAGGGTGCCCGAGCTGCCGATTGCCATGCTCGCCTGCGCCAAGATCGGCGCCGTCCATTCGGTGGTCTACGGAGGCTTTTCGACGGAGTCGCTCCACGGCCGGATCGAGGATTCGCAGTCCCGGGTCGTCATTACCTGTGACGGGGCCTTCCTCAACGGCAAGATCGTCGAGCTCAAGAGGATCGCCGACGAGGCCATCAAGCGCGCTCCGATCGTCGAGCGCGTGGTCGTTTTCCGGCGGACGGGTCACGAGGTTCCCATGGAGGAGGGCCGCGACATGTGGTGGCACGACCTAATGTCTCTGCCGATCGCCGACCCTCGATGCCCGACCGAGATTCTAGACGCCGAAGACATGCTGTTCATGCTGTACACCTCGGGAACGACGGGCAAGCCGAAGGCGATCGTCCACACCCACGGCGGGTACCAGGTCGGTGTGGCCGCCAGCCTGAAGTACGTCTTCGACCTCAAGGACGAGGATCGCTGGTGGTGCGCCGCCGACCCGGGATGGATCACGGGCCATTCGTATATTGTCTACGGACCCCTTCTCCTCGGGGCCTGCGGCTTCATCTACGAGGGAGCTCAAACTTATCCCTACCCAGACCGCTGGTGGCAGATGGTCGAGAGGTACGGCATCAACGTATTCTACACCGCGCCCACGGCCATCCGGGGGCTGATGCGCTTCGGCGAGGCCTGGCCCAACCGCCGCGACCTGTCCTCTCTCCGGCTGCTCGGGTCGGTCGGGGAGCCCATCAACCCGGAAGCTTGGCGCTGGTATTATAAGAACATCGGAAAAGAGAAGTGTCCGATCATGGACACCTGGTGGCAGACCGAAACGGGCATGTTCATGATCACGCCGGTGCCCAGCCTGCCGCTCAAGCCCGGGTCGGGGACACTCCCGTTTTTCGGCCAGCAGGCGGACATCGTGGACGAACAGGGCCAGCCTGTGGGTGTCGACGAAGAGGGCTTCCTGGTCCTCAAGAGGCCGTGGCCGGCCATGATGCGCACGATCTACGGCGACCCCGACCAGTACGTGAAGCAGTACTGGAGCCGGTTTCCCGGACTTTACCTGACCGGTGATTCGGCCAAGCGGGACAAAGACGGCTACTATTGGATCATCGGCCGGGTCGACGATGTGATCAAGGTATCGGGCTACCGCCTGGGGACGGCCGAGATCGAATCGGCCTTGGTCAGCCATCCCGCCGTCGCCGAGGCCGCGGCCATCGGATTGCCCCACGAAATCAAGGGACAGGCCGTCCACGCGTTCGTCCTTTTGCGCCAGGGTTTTGAGGCCTCGAAGGACTTGGCCGATGAGCTCCGCCTGTATGTCGGAAAGGAGATGGGCCCGATCGCCAAGCCTGAGGACATCACCTTCGTGCAATCCCTTCCCAAGACGAGGTCGGGCAAGATCATGAGGCGCGTCCTCAAGGCCCGCGCCCAGGGTCTTCCCGAAGGCGACCTGTCTACTCTTGAGGAGTGAAGGAAAGCCACCCGCGCTTCTTCCGCGATGATGCCGTGCGAGAGAAGGGGTGGCCTGGCGTTAGTCCCCGCAACGCCCGAGCTTTCGGAGACACTTTCCCGGGACCGGGACGCGCCGTGACAGGAGTCGTTCTCGGGCCCGGCCTCAAAAAAGTTCCCTGGTTGATATGGGCAGGTTGAATTTCCGGCCCGGACAATATAGAATTGTCGGCGGTTGCGCGCCTGTAGCTCAGCGGATAGAGCGACGGCCTCCGGAGCCGTAGGTCGCTGGTTCGAACCCAGTCAGGCGCGCCATCCCTCGCATTTCCGCTGAAAATCGCTCCGGCTTACTGTATAATCTCAGGATGCTGAACCCCGCGCGGTGAGGCGCCGATGGACAACCGTAAAAAAATCTACGTCGCGATCGTCATGTTTCTGGTCATCTTCCTCGTCGGCGTCGCCGGGTTCAAGATCATCGGTGGCGCGAAGGTCAGCTTCCTCGACAGCGCCTACATGACGGCCATCACCATTTCGACCATCGGCTACGGCGAAGTCGTGGACCTGAGCGGCCAGCCGGCCGGCCGGGTGTTCAACATCGTCTTCATCATCGTGAGCCTGGGGACGATCGCCTTCGCGGTCTCGTCGATCACGGCCTTCATCGTCGAGGGGGAGCTGAAGAATCTGCTGGGGAGAAGACGCATGGAGAAAGATATCGCCAAGCTCGAGGATCACTATATCGTCTGCGGCAGCGACGAGACGGCCCAGACCGTCATCCGCGAACTTCAGAGGACGGAACGGGACTTCGTGGTGATCGAGCCCGCCAGGGAGAAACTGGACAAGCTGCCGGCGGCGGGCCTTCTCTCTATTCAGGGCGACCCGGCCGAGGACGAGGTCCTCCTGAAGGCGGGCTTGAACAGGGCGAGGGGCATCCTGCTGTCTTTGCCCACGGACGAGGCCAATGTCTTTGTCACGATCACCGCCCGGAGCCTCAACCCGAATCTCAGGATTATCGCCAAGGGGCTCGACCTCAAATCCCACGAGAAAATGAAGCGGGCGGGCGCCGACAGCGTCGTCTCGCCGGCGTTTATCGGCGGGATGCGCATGGTCTCGGACATGGTGAGGCCGGCGGTCGTCACCTTCCTCGACAAGATGCTCTACGATAAGGAGCGGACACTGCGGGTGGAGGAGGTGGCCATCGGACCCGGGTCGCCCATCGCCGGGCGGACGATCGACCAGGCCGCGCTCGGGGAGAAAACGGGAGCCTTGCTTGTCGCCGTGAAGAGCGCGCCGACCGCCGATTACGAATTCAACCCCCCGGCCGGCCGCGTCATAAAGGAGGGGGACATCCTGATCTTTATCGGGAGCCCGGCCATGGCGGTGGGGCTGGAGAAGATCGCCCGCGGAGAGGCGCGCTGACCCTCCCGGCGGCGTTTGACAATCCGCCGCCCCTCATCTAAACTAGGGGCGAATTTATGGCCCGTTAGCTCAATCGGTAGAGCAGCGGACTCTTAATCCGCGGGTTCCAGGTTCGAGTCCTGGACGGGTCAGACGTCCTTTTTCCGCCGGGCTTATCCATCCTGTCCCAAGGAGGCGGTCATGAGAATGCGAGGCGCCCTGATCGTTCTCGTGCTGGCCATGGTCATCGTCTATTTTCTGTATTTCGCCAAGCTCGGCCAAAAAGGCTACCTCCAGACGACGCTCGACGCCAACGACCGGATCCGCGCCGAACTCACCAAGGTCAATATGGCTACGCTCGAAAGGGCGATCCAGTTCGCCGCCGGCACCCAGGGAGAGCTGCCCGCCGATCTCAATGCCGTCTTCGCCGCCCGCCTGTTTTCCGGAGACCCGAGCGACGGCTGGGGCACGCCGATCAAGTACGAGCGCAAGTCGGAGGCGGGGTACCGCCTGATCGCGGCCGGCAAAGACAAGTCGTTCGGCACGGCCGACGATATCATGATCGACCGCTGAGGCGTCGCCGCCGGGTCTGAGATGTGGGGCTATCTTATCCTTCCCGCGGCCGGTTTTTTTATCGGCATCGTGGCGGCGATGACGGGTGTGGGCGGCGGGATCTTCATCGTCCCGCTCCTCACGGGCCTGTTCGGGTTCATCCCCCAGCACGCGGTGGGCACGAGCCTCATGACAATCATCTTCACGGCCGCGGCGGCGGCCTATTCCTATGGACGACAAAAACGCATCTTCTATCGAACGGGACTGCTGCTCGCCATCACGACCGTTCCCGGAGCGTTCACCGGCGCCTACCTGACAACCGTCATCTCGCCCTCGCTGCTGGGATTGATCTTCGGCGTGTTTCTGCTGGGCATCTCGCTGCAGATGATCCTCGGCGGAGGAGGGAAGGAGGCCTCCCCGGCGGGCGGCGGGATTCCCGACCCGCCCGTGCCGGACTCTCAAATCGTCAGGTCATCGAGAAAAATCGCGGTCGGGCTGGGTCTCAGCTTTTTCGGGGGCCTGGCCTCCGGGTTCCTGGGGATCGGGGGCGGCGTGCTGGGCGTCCCGATCATGACCCTGGGCATGGGCATCCCGATTCATTTTGCCACGGCCACTTCGATGTTCACCATGATCTGGACGTCGATCTCAGGCGTCGCCCGGCACGCCCTGGCCCACCACGTCCACGCGCTCCCGGCCGTCCTCCTCGCGCTGGGCACGGTCTTCGGCGCCCAGGTGGGGGCGGGATATTCGCGGCGGGTCTCGGGGCGCGCCCTCCGGCGGATTTTCGGCCTGGTGCTACTGGCGGTCAGCCTGCAGATGATGATCCGCTTTGTCCGGTTCCTCTGAAGGTGATTCCGCCCCCGGTCACTCGCCGCTCTCGGCGTCAATCCCCAGGCATCGCGCGTAGCGACGCAGCAGATTGTAGGTTTCCTTACTGCCGGGAAGCGCGGCCGTCTCCTCCTCCTCCAGCATCCGCAGCACCCCGGGATCGACGCCGCAGCTCTGCGCCGCGCTCTCGAGCGTCAGGCCGCGCTCTTCCCTGACCCGCCTCAGGAATTCGCCGTAAAAATAGCGGCTCTGCTGGAGGGCCTTCCAATCGCGGTGGTCGTTCCCGTTTCCCGACTCCGGCTTCTTTTTCTTCGACTTGCCCGGAAAAAGCACGGACCTCAGCCGGTCCCAGAGTTTTTCTTCCTCCGGGGCGTCTTCGATTTCCAGCTTCTCGGTGGATTTCCGGAAATAGGCGCGCTGCTGGAACTCGGGACGCGCGGGCAGGATCAGGGCGTCATAGGCTTTCCGCGCCGCTGCGTCCCCCAGCGTTTCGAAGGCCTTTTCGATCCGGTCGAGCACCGACCGCCGTTCCTCCGGGGAAAGGACGCCGTAGGAGGCCAGGGCGTCCGGATGATAGGTAGCGACGGCCAGGATGTAGGCGTTCCGGACGTCTTGGTCGGTCGCGTCCAGGCGCAGATTCAACAGCTCATAAAAATCCAGTTCCTCGATCTTCTTGACCATGGGTTCAGACGACCCCGGCGGCGGGCGCGGGCTGGCGGTTTTCAGCCTCGGCCGCGAGCAGCTTCTCGGCGGCCGCGGCGATGACCCGGGCGGCGGGGCTGCCGGGGAACTCACTCATAAAGGGAACGCGTTTGAGAAGGCTCCAGTGAACCCTTTCGTCGAAGGGCACCGTGTCGAGCACATCGACGTTAATGAAGAAATATTTGGCGGCCACGTCGGCCATCGACCGGCCGAGGAGCAAGTCCTTGTCCGTCCGCGCCTTGTTGACGACCAGGGCGGGCCGGAAATTCCGGAGGGCCGTCAGCAGCACCCCGGCCTCGGGCCCGCCGGCGGCCCGGAGCTCCTCGAGAAAAGCCCTGAGCGTCCGGGCGCCGCCCTCTAGTTCCTTCGCCAGCCGGTCCGCCAGCCGGCTCATTTTGAAGTATTGGGCGTACATCCTCAGAATCCGCCCGGCGCATGACCTCAGGAAAAAATAGGCATTTTCCACGGACGTCGGCTCGGGCGTCACCACCAGGATCCCCGGCCGGGCGATGAGAAACAGGTCGAGGGTGTTGTAGGCGCTGCCCGTGCCCAAATCGATGATGATGCCCGCGGCCCGCAGGCTCCTGACCTGGCGGATCAGCCGGAGCTTTTTCGCGTGACCCAGGTTGGACAGGAAGAGGTCACTGTCGCTTCCCCGGATGAGCCTCAGCCCGGCATGCGGCGTGGGGCCGGCCACATCTTCGAGGCGGGCGAAGGTGTTGTTGATGAAATCGCCCAGGTCCCGGGCGCCGTTCTGGGTCCCGAGCAGCGTGTGGAGGTTGGGGCCGCCCAGGTCGGCGTCGATGGCGATGGCGTCTCCGGTGCGCGCTCCCAGCGCGACCGCCAGGCCGGCGGCGAGGAAGCTCTTGCCCGTGCCGCCCTTTCCGCCGCCGACGGCCCAGATAATCTTTTGCGGCTTGAGGTCTTCGGTCATGTGGATGTACGTTCGCAGCCGGCTGATGAACGGCTCATTCTAGCACACCGGGTTGAATTTTGTAAGGGTTTTTGGTATCCTTAATCATCATCGGTTCCCGAACTCAGAAGGAGACAAGGATCATTGAAAGATTTCGGCAGCATCGATAGCAAATATCGTTTTGTCATCATCGCCTCCAAGCGCGCCAAGGAGCTTCTCAGGGGCGCCAAGTCGAGGATCAAGAGCAAGTCCAAGAACCCGATCCGGATCGCCCAGACCGAAGTCAGGCTCGGCCTCGTCGATTTCGAGATCCTCCCGAGCAAGCTGGAAGAGGCCCCCGAGCCCGAGGAGCGCGTCTTCCTGGGAGAGCACGTGGGCGCCATTTTCGAGGAGGAGCACGAACCCGAAGCGGAAGCGGCCGAAAAAGTAGGTCCCGCCGCGGCCGAGGAGGGCGAGGAGCTGGGCGTCGATTTCACCGACGAGTTCGAAGGGCCTGAGGAAGTCGAGGACGCGGACAAAGAGGGCGGCGAGGACT
>Ga0154742_1070_pt2 | contig 14677 bp, 15 predicted proteins | sample Rifle2008BG16ft_FD_105750 | JGI IMG/M metagenome (GOLD analysis project Ga0154742, IMG submission 105750) | Candidatus Aminicenantes bacterium RBG_16_63_16 | reverse complement strand
GGCCTTTCCCGCCTGCCCGCCGGTGCCCTCCAGGCTCTTCATGCCTGCGCCTTTTCCGGGCATCCCCGCGGTTCCCGGGTCCGCCAGGTACTTTTCGGGGTCCTGGTCAAAGGCCCGTCGGCAATATTCAGAGCAAAAATAGTAGGTTTTCCCCCGGTATTCCGACTTGGCGGCCGGCTGCCGCTCATCGACATCCATGCCGCAGACAAGATCTTTGGCCATGCTTTAGCTCCTTGCGCTCTTTTTTTATTATAGACCATACTGATAACTCCGCCTACCGGGGCCGCATCGGCCCTCGAGTGCACCGCCCGGTCCGCATCTCCATTTATGTGATGGGGATGGTCACACTGAGGGGTGGCGCGGCGTGGGGGCCCCCCGCCAGCCCGGACCGACTGGTTTTTCTTGGGAAGGAGGGAGGACTGCCGGGGGATCGCCGTGACAGGACCCCAATTCCAAATCAAGTGATCACATAAGTGGAGATGCTATCCACCGCCGAGCAAATTTGCATGGAGGCTTGAACTTATGCTAAAATTTGGCTTAATCCCGAAGGAGAAGAACCATGTCCGGACATTCCAAATGGGCTTCTATCAAGCATAAAAAGGCGGCGACCGACTCCAAGCGCGGCAAGATCTTCACCAAGATCATCCGCGAGCTGAGCGTGGCGGCGCGGGCCGGCGGCGGCGACCCCGATTCGAACGCGCGTCTGCGGAAGGCCATCGCCGACTCCAAGGCCGTCAACATGCCCGCCGACAACATCAAGCGGGCCATCTTGAAGGGAACCGGCCAGCTCGAGGGCGCCTCCTTCGAGGAGATCACCTACGAGGGGTACGGCCCCGGCGGCGTGGCCATTTTCGTCGAGGTCGTGACCGACAACAAGAACCGGACGGTCTCCGAGCTCCGGCACATCTTCACCAAGAGCGGCGGCCGGATAGGCGAATCGGGCTGCGTCGCCTGGATGTTCAAGCGCAAGGGCTACATCGTCATCGACAAATCCAAAGCCTCCGAGGACAGTCTTCTCGATATCGCCCTCTCGAGCGGCGCCGAGGACCTGGAGGAGGACGGCAGCAACTGGGAGATCTTCACGCCCCCCGATTCCTACGAGGCCGTTGTCGAATCCATCAAGAAGAACAACATCGAGATCGATACGTCGAGCCTGAGTTATATTCCGCAAAACTACATCAAGCTCGAAGGCAAGCCGGCCCAGCAGCTCCTCCGCCTGATGGAGGAGCTCGAGGACCATGACGACGTTCAGCACGTCTGGGCGAACTTCGATATATCCGAAGAGGAGATCGCCAGCTTCTCGGCCTGAAACCGGGCATGAGGGTTCTCGGCATCGATCCCAGCAGCCAGGCGACGGGGTTCGGTGTTATCGACTTCGACGAAACCAGCTACACGGTCAGGGCTTTCGGCACCATCAAGCCGGCGCGCCGGCTCTCCTTTCCCCAAAAGCTCCACACGATCGCGACCCGGGTGGGCGAGATCATCGCCGAGCACGCCCCATCGGAAGTGGCCCTGGAAAGCCCATTCTACGCCCAGAACATCAAGACCGCCCTCGCCCTGGGCCAGGTCAGGGGCGCGGTGCTCGTGGCCGTGGCGTCGAGCGGCTGCTCCCTTTTCGAATACTCCGCCTTGGAAATCAAGAAGGCCGTGACGGGTTACGGCCAGGCCGAAAAACAGCAGGTCAACTCCATGGTCAAGGCCCTGCTCAATATCGAGGAGACAGTCGAGCCCGATGCTTCCGATGCCCTGGCGACGGCCATCTGCCACGCCAACACCCGGTGTTTTGCCGGCCACGTCGAGGAATCCGCCAAGGGGGCGGCGCGGTGATCGCCTACCTCAAGGGCCGGATCATCCAGAAAACTCCCGCCCAGGTCACGATTGACGTCGGCGGGGTCGGCTACTGCGCCGCGATTCCGCTCTCGACCTACTTCCAGCTGGGCGAAGAGAAAAGCCCGTGCGAGCTTCACATCTATACGCACCTCACGGACAGCTCCCTGGCGCTTTTCGGGTTCTCAACCGTCGAGGAAAAGGACACCTTCCTGAAGCTCATCGCCGTCTCGGGAATCGGCCCCAAGCTCGCCCTGAGCGTTCTCTCGGGGATCGGCCCCGGGGAGCTCGAGACAGCCGTCCGGTCGAGCGATGTCGCCCGGATCACCCGCATCCCGGGAATCGGTAAAAAGCTCGCCATGCGCATCGCGCTCGAGCTCCAGGAGAAAATGGGGAAAAAAGATACGGTCCTTCCCTCCGAGGCTTCAAAGGAGAAGGAGGACCTTATATCCGCCCTGCTCAACCTGGGGTTCCGGAGAAAAGAGGTCGAGGGTATCGTCGACCAGACGCTCCAGGCTCTCAAGCCCGAGGCGGGCGAGGAGAAGCTCCTCCGCGAATGCCTGAGTAAACTGGCCAGGATGTAGAGGAAAGAGGATGCCCGACGTTTTGACCCCGGTCCGCACCAAGGAGGACCTCCAGTTCGAGGACAGCCTGCGGCCGCGGACGTTCGACGAGTTCATCGGCCAGGAGACGATCAAGTCGAACCTCAGGATCTTCATCGAGGCGGCCAGGAAGCGCGGCGAGCAGCTCGACCACGTGCTCCTCTACGGACCGCCGGGGCTCGGGAAGACGAGCCTCGCCTACCTCATCGCCAAGGAAATGAGCGTCGCCATAAAACCCACCTCGGGACCGGTCGTCGAGCGGACGGGCGACCTTTCGGCGATCCTGACGAACCTCCAGAAAAAGGAGGTCCTGTTCATCGACGAGATCCACAGGCTCCATCCCGCGGTGGAGGAACTCCTCTATTCCGCAATGGAGGACTACAGCCTGGACATCATCATCGGCCAGGGGCCGAGCGCGCGGAGCCACAAGCTCCAGCTCAGGAAGTTCACGCTCATCGGGGCGACGACGCGCGCCGGCCGGATCACGGCCCCCCTCCGCGGCCGGTTCGGGATCATTCACCGCCTGGATTATTACAAAGATGAGGACCTCAGGAAGATCATCGCGCGGTCGGCGGCCCTCATGGGCGTGGCCATCGACGACCAGGGCGCGGACGAGATCGCCCAGCGCTCCCGGGGAACGCCGCGCGTGGCCAACCGGCTGCTCCGGCGGGTCCGCGACTATGCCGACGTCAAGTCCGACGGCGTCATCACGGCCAAGGAAGCGCGGCACGCCCTCGATATGATGGAGGTCGACTCCCTGGGGCTCGACGAGGTCGACCGGAAGATTCTCACGACCATCATGGAGAACTTCGGGGGCGGCCCGGTGGGCATCTCGACGATCGCCGCCGCCATCGATGAGGAGAAGGACACGATCGAGTCGATCTATGAGCCTTTTCTGATGAGGATCGGGTTCCTGGAGCGCACGATCCGGGGGCGGAAACTCACGCCCCGGGCGTACGAGCATCTCGGGTTGGCCGTCCCGCCGGCGCGGGGGGGCGGGCAGAAAAAGCTGTTTACAGATTAGCTCCGCGAATTCACAATTGTTGGCATCATTTGAGAACAATCAAGGGTTTTGTCCCCCGAATTAAGAGTACGTGTCCCCGGAGCAAAGGCTCCTTCTCCCTGGATGGGAGAGGGTCGGGGTGAGGGTGATTCCCTATGTTGATTTCCGAATTCGACTATAACCTGCCGCGAGAGCTCATCGCCCAGAAACCTCTGGTACGCCGGGATGATTCGCGGATGATGGTCGTGCGCCGGCGCGAGGGCACGATCCACCACGGGCAGTTCACGGATCTGTCCGGATACTTGAATGGCGGCGACGTCCTCGTTATCAATGACACGAAAGTGATCCCCGCCAAGACCTGGGGCGTCAAGGACGGGAAAGAAATCGAGTTCCTTTTTCTCAAGGAGGCGGGGCCGGACATCTGGGAGGTCCTCTGCCGCCCGGCGAAAAAGATCAGGCCGAAAGACCGGATTCTCTTCGCGTCCGGGTTTAAGGGAGAGGTCGTCGGTTCCGGCGCCAAGGGAAAACGCCTCTTGCAGTTTCCAGGCGGGAAGGTGCACGATTTCCTGCATAGAATCGGGTTCGCGCCCCTCCCTCCCTACATCAAGCGAGCGCGGGCGGAGGCCGGCCTCAGGGATTATGACCTCGAGAGATACCAGACCGTGTTCGCCCGCCGCGAGGGCTCGATCGCCGCGCCCACGGCCGGCCTTCATTTCACCCCGGAGGCGCTCGACGGTCTCGAAAAAAAGGGCGCGATCGTCTGTCCGGTGACCCTCGACGTGGGACAGGCGACATTTCAACCCATCGAAGTCGAAACCGTCGAAGCCCACAGGATGCTCGAGGAGCGGTACGAAATCAGCGCGGATTCGGCGGACATCATCAACAGCGCCAAATCGGAGGGACACCCCGTTGTGGCCGTCGGAACGACCGTCGTCCGGACGCTTGAAAGCGCCTGGTCGGAGGCGGGCGTCGCGCCGGGTCGCCGGTCGACCTCGCTTTTCATCCATCCCGGGCATGAATTCAAGGTGGTGGACAGGCTGCTGACGAACTTCCATCTCCCCCGTTCGAGCCTGCTGATGCTCGTCTCCGCTTTCGCCGGAGTCGAGCTCATCCGGGAAGCCTACGCGCTGGCCGTTCGCGAGAAATACAGATTCTTCAGCTACGGCGACTGCATGTTGATCATCTGAGTAAAAGCCTTTTGGCCCTTGACGTCTCTTTTCGTGTAATTGCGTTGTTCCTCAATGGGGTCCTGTCACGGCGCGTCCCTGTGCGTCCTCGCGCCTCACCCGTCAACGATGGTTCGCGCCCTCCAAGGGGAGAGGGGTCCCCGTCGCTCCGGGCGCGCAGGGACTGGCGCCGTGCCACCCCTTCCATGTCCTCTCGGTATCACACGAAAAGAGACGCTATCCCCTTAGCAACGTAATTTGACAAAAAACCGCCCCTGGCATATAAAAATCCGAGAGAAACTCCAGACCGGACTTCAGATATGACCGACGATAAGGCGACTGAAGAGAAGCTGGCCGACATCCTCTATCCTTCCACGAAGGCCAGGCAGTTCTCGATCACCCTCGTCTTCGGGTACAAGATGTCTTCAGATTATACCAAGGCCGTGGACCTGGCCAGGAGGAGCCCGACGTACAAGGAAGAAGGTACCGGGGAATGGGTCCGCCACTCGGTGACTTTCACGCCCCCCGAAGTGGATGACCTGTTCGCCCTGTTCAACCTCGTCCACGAGTGGGATACGACCGAGGTGCTGGTCAACCACAAGAAGATTCCCTATGGCCACCAGCTCTGGCTGCCGCTGATGTGGTTCTACAGGATCAAGTAACGTATCCCCTTCACCCCAATCCCTCTCCTACACTTCCGCCATCCGGACGGTGAAGTGGCGGAGGTGGGGCGACTGCTCGACGATCTTCAGCCCGCGGATTTTCTCGCGCTTTTTGTAGAGGCCGGCGAGCGCGTCGGATACGTACTGAAGATGCGAGGCCGTGTAGACCCGGCGCGGGATCGAGAGGCGCACCATCTCGAGCCGTGGATAACGAACCCGCCCGCGGCCGCCCGGCTTGTCCTTGGCGAACATCACGCCGCCGATCTCGACGGCGCGGATGCCCGCCTCGCGGTAAAGCGCGACCGTCAGCGCCCATCCGGGGTACTGCTCCCTCGGGATGTGGGGCAGGAACTCGTCGGCCAGGACATAGACCGCATGTCCTCCCGCAGGCCTATAAACGGGCACTCCCGCGCGGTCGAGATGCTCGCAAAGCCAGGCCACCTGGCCCAAACGATGCTCTAGGTAGTCCTCGTGCAGTCCTTCTTCGAGCCCTCGCGCCATGGCCTCGAGGTCCCGGCCCGCGAGCCCGCCGTAGGTCGGAAAGCCCTCGCTGATGATGAGCCAGTTTTTCAGCCGTTGGGCAAAAGCGTCATCCGCCAGCGTGATGAACCCCCCCATGTTGACGAGCGCGTCTTTCTTGGCGCTCATCGTCGCGCCGTCGGCCAGCGAAAATATCTCCCGGGCGATTTCGAGCACCGAACGCTTTTTATAGGGCGCCTCGAGTTTCTTGATGAAATAGGCGTTTTCGGCGAACCGGCAGGCGTCGATAAAAAAGGGAATCTTGTGCTCGCGGCAGACGAAGCTCACTTCGCGAATGTTTTCCAAGGAAACCGGCTGGGCGCCGCCGCTGTTGTTGGTGATTGTCACCATGACGAGGGGAATCCGCTTCGTCCCTTTCTGGCGGATGAACCGCTCGAGCTTATCGACGTCCATATTGCCCTTGAAAGGAACGTTTGCGTGCGGGTCGTAGGCGGCCTCGACCGCCAGGTCGACGGCCTTCGCCCCCCGCACCTCGACGTTGGCCCGCGTCGTATCGAAGTGAATGTTGTTGGGCACGTAGTCGCCCTTCTTAAGTATCTCCTCGAACAGAACCCGCTCGGCGGCCCGGCCCTGGTGAGTGGGGATGACGTGGGGGAATCCGAAGATGCGCCGGACCGAATCCTCGAGCCTGAAGAAACTCCTTGCACCCGCGTAGGACTCGTCTCCGACCATCATGGCGGCCCACTGGCTGTCGCTCATGGCTGAAGTGCCGCTGTCCGTGAGCAAGTCGATATACACTTTTTCGGCGGGAATGCCGAAAACGTTCAACCCGGCGGCCTGGAGGGCCTTCTCCCTCTCGGCGCGGGAGATCCGGCGGATGGGCTCGACCACCTTGATGCGGTAGGGTTCGACGGGCGCTTTAGTTCCCGGCATGATCTCCTCCCTTAAAACGATACCAGCCTGCGAAACTCGGCAAAGCGCTCCTCGATTTCCCCGGGCTTGAGCCTCTTGAGCCGCTCGATCCCGAAATCCTCGATGGTGAACGAGGCGAGGACGCTCCCATAGACGGCCGCCCGGCGCAGGTTCGGACGGGTCACCTTGCCCATCTTGTCGAGGTAGCCGAGGAAGCCGCCGGCGAAACTATCGCCCGCGCCGGTCGGGTCGACGACATTCTCGCTCAGCCGGCCGAGGACGCCGAAGATAAAACTGCGTCCGAAGACGAGCGCGCCGTGCTCTCCTTTTTTGGCAACCAAAAGTTTCGGACCCACCGCTAATATTTTCTTGGAGGCCTTCATCAGGTTGGTCTCCCCTGTCATCAGCCGGATTTCCTCGTCGTTGACGAAAAGGATATCGACCTTCTCGAGCGCGCCCCGGAGGACCTCGGGCTTGGTCGCGATCCAGAGCTTGATCGTGTCCATGGCGACGAGCGCCGGCCGCCGCAGCTGGGCGAGGATGTCGTCGTGGAGCGCGGGGTCGATATTGGCCAGGAAGATAATGTCGGCCGCGCGATAGGAAATGGGAAGTTTCGGCCGAAAATCCCCGAAGACGTTGAGCTCGGTCCGGATTGTCTCCCGCTGGTTCGGGTCATGACCGTAGTGGCCTTCCCAATGGAAGGTTTTTCCCCGGCGGACCTCGAGTCCCCGGAGGTCGATTCTTTTTCGCTTGAACAGGGCGAGGACATCCTTGGGAAAATCCCCGCCCACCACGCCCACGATCTTCGGCCGCGTGAAAAAACTGGCCGCCAGCGAGCAGTAAGTGCCGGACCCGCCGACTATCTTCTCGCGTCTCTCGAAGGGCGTCTGGATGGTGTCGAAAGCCAGGGAGCCGACGATGACCAGGCTCATGCGGTCCTCCCCTATTCCTTGAGGTATTTTCCGATGATGAGCCGGAGCCGGTCCCGGACATCGGCAGGGATGAGGTCCTCCCGGGTGACGATTGTACCGGCCAGGGCGCGGCCGCAGCCGCATTTCTCCCCGCGGCCGGCCGGGATGGCCGCCACGGCCTTTTTAACTACGGACTTGGCGTTTTCGATGTTCAGCCTGAGGTTCTCGAGGATCATCTCCACCGTGACGGGTGCTTCCTCGGCGTGCCAGACATCGTAGTCGGTGACGAGGTTCATGGTGGCGTAGCAGATCTCGGCCTCGCGGGCGAGCTTGGCCTCGGTAGCGGCCGTCATCCCGATGACTTCGCAGCCCCAGTGGCGGTAGATATTGGATTCCGCCTTGGTCGAGAAGGCGGGCCCCTCGATGCAGAGGTAGGCGCCGCCCTTGTGAACCCGGAGCCCAAGCTCCTGCCCCTCGGCAAAGAGGACATTAATGAGCTCGGGACAGACGGGGTCCGCGAAGCCGATGTGGGCCGCTATCCCGCCGCCGAAAAACGTGTTCAGCCGCCGCGTCCGGTCGAAGAACTGGTCGGAAAAGACGATGTCCCGCGGGTGAAGCTCCGGTTGAAGCGAGCCGCAGGAATTGACCGAAATGATCCTCTCCACTCCCAGCATTTTGAAGCCATAGATATTGGCGCGGTAGTTGATATCCATGGGTAGGAGCCGGTGGCCGCGGCCGTGGCGGCTGAGAAAGGCCACTCGTTTTCCTTCGAGCGTCCCGGTGATGTAGGCATCCGAAGGGCTGCCGAACGGCGTCTCCAGGGATCTTTCCCGGATGTCTCGCAGGCCGTCGATCTCGTAGAGGCCGGTCCCGCCCAGAATGCCGATTTCGCTGTATGGATTTTCCTGCGTATCTGTGCCCGCCATTTTTCCTCCTGGGAAAGAGGCCATTGTATATTATTTATGAGGTTTTAAGTCAAGAAGCGCTCGTGGCATAAGCTCGATTTCCCCGCGAGCTATCTCGAGGAGAACGGGTCCTGTCACGGCGCGTCCCTGTCCGTCCTCGCGCCTCACCCGTCAAGAGAGGGGTCCCCGTCGCTCCGGGCGGGCAGGGACTGGCACCGTGCCACCCGTTCTCTCTTATATAAGGTCGATGCAGGAAATGCGAGATGCGCCTCGCGAGGGAGCGCCTTGCGGAAAACGGGGAAAGCCTCTAAAATAAGCGCACCACCCGGAATAAGGGCTTACCCTCGTGGCCAGGGCGAATATGACTGTCACTAAAGATAAATTGGACGAGGTCGCGGAGATTCTGCGCTCCGGTCCCCGCGTGGCCGCGCTCACGGGCTCGGGGATTTCGGCGGAATCCGGCGTGCCCACCTTCCGCGGCAAGGAAGGGCTCTGGAAGCAGTTCCGCGCCGAGGAGCTGGCGACTCCCGAGGCCTTCGCCCGCGATCCCCGCCTCGTCTGGGAGTGGTATGACTGGCGGCGGGCCATCATCGGCGCCTGCCGGCCGAACCCGGGACACCAGGTCCTCGTCCGCTGGGAAAAGCGGTTCCCCGGGTTCGTAATGATCACCCAGAACGTGGACGGCCTCCACCGCCAGGCCGGGTCGGAACGGGTGCTCGAGCTGCACGGCAACATCTGGGAGATGCGCTGCACCGTCGAGGGCACGGTTACGGAAAACCGCGACTCCCCACTCGGCGAACTCCCGCCCCATTGCCCCGCCTGCGGCGCGCCCCTCCGTCCGAATGTGGTCTGGTTTGGAGAGATGCTCTCCGCGGAGACGCTCCAGGAAGCTTATGCCGCGAGCGCAAATTGCGACTTGATGTTTGTCGTCGGGACTTCGGCTTTCGTCCAGCCGGCCGGGTCGCTGCCGCTTATCGCCGCCGAGCGGGGCGCCACGATCGTCGAAATCAATCCCGACATCACACCGCTCACCGAGTCCGCGAATTTTTCATTTCGCGAAAAATCGGGTGAAATTCTCCCGATGATTGACGGCCTCCTCGCCGGAGCGCCCGCCGGGGTACCTCAATGAAAGGAACGCGTCCGATGAAATTTGCCTATTTTGATGCCTCGTCCGGGCTGAGCGGCGATATGATTTTGGGCGCGCTCCTCGACCTCGGCGCGCCAAAAAAAGAATTCCGGGACGCCATGGCCGAGCTCAGGCTCCCGGTCGAGATCAAAACCAGGGAAGTCATGAGGGCAGGGCTCCGGGGCCTCAAGGTCGACGTCGTCGTCATGAGAGGAAAGGAATCGCCGGCGCGTCATTGGCACGACGTCGAGTCGCTGATCCTCAAGAGCCCTTACTCCGAACCCATCAAGGAGAGGGCGCTCGGCGCCTTCAAGGTCCTGTTCGAGGCCGAGGCCAGGGTCCACGGGAGTAAATTTCACGATGTCCATCTCCACGAGGCCGGCGCCGACGACGCGATGATCGACGTCGTCGGGAGCGCCTTCCTTCGCGAGAGGCTCGACATTTCCCGGGTCGTCTGCTCTCCGCTCAACCTGGGGAGCGGCTGGGTCAAGGCCTCGCACGGCCGGCTTCCGGTCCCGCCGCCCGCCGTCGCGGAAATCCTGAAAAAAGTGCCCGTGTATTCGGCCTGGGTCGAACAGGAGCTCGTGACGCCGACCGGCGCCGCGATCATTTCCTCCTGGGCCGAGGGGTTCGCTCCCCTGCCGCAGATGAGCTACGAGAAAATCGGCTGCGGCGCCGGCGGCCGCGACCCCGAAGCGCTGCCCAATATCCTCCGCGTCTTCTACGGCAATGAGCATCGCCTCGAGCCGGAGAAGACCGCCTTCCAGGTCGAGGCCAATATCGACGACGCCAACCCGCAGGTTTTATCCCATTTCGTCGAGGTCGCGCTCGGGATGGGGGCCCTCGACGCCTTCCTCACGCCGGTCGTGATGAAAAAGGGCCGGCTGGGCACGAAGCTCACTCTCCTCGCCGGGCGCGATAAAGTCGATGCCCTCATCGAAGCCGTGTTCGCCGAGACGACCTCGATCGGCCTCCGGTATTTTCCCGTCGGGAGGCGGATCCTGGAAAGGGGTGTCCGCAAGGTTAAGGTGTTTGGCGAGGAGATCGCCGTCAAAACCGCGAGCCTTGGCCCCAAAGAGCTCAACGCCCACCCCGAATTTTCCGACTGCCTCGAGGTGGCTAAAAAGAAAGGCGTCCCCGTAAAGACGGTCTGCCAGAAAGCCCTCCAGGCGTATCTCGATCAGGAGAGCAAGCGCCCTAAGGAATAAACCATGGACCTGAAAAAAATCGAAAAGGGAGTCCGGCTCATCCTCGAAGGCGTGGGCGAAGACCCCGACCGCCCGGGTCTCCGGGGGACGCCGCAGCGGGTCGCCTCGATGTTCTGCGAGATCCTGAGCGGGACGGACGAGGACGCCGCCAAGCACCTCCGGCCGATCGAGGAGGAGCGGCATGACGAGATGGTCATCATCAAGAATATCCCTCTCTATTCAATGTGCGAGCACCACCTCCTCCCCTTTGCCGGGATCGCCCACGTGGCCTATATCCCCAAGGGCGGACGGATCGTCGGCCTGAGCAAGATCACCCGGTTGATCGATATCCTGTCCCGCCGGCTCCAAGTCCAGGAGCGGCTGACCAAGCAGACCGCCGACATTCTCGAGGCCCGTCTCAAACCCCTGGGCGCCATGGTCGTCATCGAGGCCGAGCACATGTGCATGTCGATGCGGGGCGCCAAGAAACCGCGTTCGCTGACCGTGACCTCGGCGGTCCGCGGCTCCTTCCGCACCAACAGCGCCACCCGCGCCGAGGCCATGATGCTGATCCGGGGAGGGTTGAGCAATGTTCGGGAATAGAAAACCGACGTTCTATGTGACGACGCCGATCTACTACGTCAACGACGTCCCCCACATCGGGCACGCCTACACGACGGTCATCGCCGACGCGCTGGCCCGGTTCAACCGGCTGCGGGGACGCGACGTCTTTTTCCTCACGGGCACGGACGAGCACGGACAGAAGATCGAGAAGGCGGCCGCCGAGAAGGGGCTCAGGCCCATCGAGCTCGCCGACAAAATGGTGGTCCGGTTCAAGGATCTCTGGCAGGCGCTCGGCATCTCGAACGACGGGTTCATCCGGACGACCGACGCCCACCACGAGAAGGGCGTGCAGAAAATATTCTCAGCTCTGAAAGAAAAAGGCGACATCTATAAGGGAACCTACCAGGGCTGGTATTGCGTCTCCGACGAGAACTTCCTGGCCGACGACGTGCCCTTCGAGCCCGAGGGCGACAAGGTCTGTCCCGACTGCGGCAAGCGGGCGATCCTCGTCTCCGAGGAAACCTACTTTTTCCGGCTCTCGAGCTACCAGCAGCCGCTTCTCGACTTCTATGCCCGGAACCCTGAGTTTGTGCGGCCGCCGAGCCGAATGAACGAGGTGACGAGCTTCGTCCGGCAGGGTCTTCGCGACCTGAGCATCACCCGGACGACGGTCAAGTGGGGAATCCCGGTGCCGGACGACCCGAAGCACACGATCTACGTCTGGTTCGACGCGCTCCACAATTACCTCACGGGAATCGGGTACGACTGGGACCCGGAACGGTTCTCGAGGTTCTGGCCGGCGACGATCCACCTCATCGGCAAGGACATCCTGAGGTTTCATGCGATCTTCTGGCCCGCGTTCCTGATGGCCGCGGGGTTTCCGTTGCCTAAAACAGTCTTCGGCCACGGCTGGTGGCTCAAGGACGAGGCCAAGATGTCGAAGTCCAAGGGCAACGTCCTCGACCCCTACCAGATCCTCAAGACCTTCGGGGCCGACCCGCTTCGGTATTTCCTGCTGCGCGAGATCCCGGTCGGGCTCGACGGGAATTTTTCCCATGAAGGGTTCATCCACCGGGTCAACTCGGACCTGGCCAATGACATCGGGAACCTCGTGCATCGCACCCTGACCATGATCCAGGGGTATTTCAAGGGAATGATCGAGGCGGGTGAGGACGAGCAGGAAGCCGACCGGAAGGTGCGCGAAGATTTCGATGCTCTCAAGGAAAAAGTCGCCGAGTTGTGCGAGGGCTACGCCCTGAACAGGGCCCTCGAAGAAATCTGGGTCTATGTCAACGACGCGAACAAGTACCTGGCGGCCAACGAGCCGTGGAAGCTGGCCCAGGATGAGGCGCGCCGGCCGAGGCTCGCCCGAATACTCTATCAGACGGCGGCGGCGGTCCGCGGGATCGCCTATCTGGTCTATCCCGTGATGCCGGATTCCTGCCAAAAGATCTGGCAGTTTCTGGGAGAGCCCAAGGCGATAAAGGACGTGGGCTACGACGAGCTCAAGTTCGATGGGCTCAGGCCAGGACAGAAAATCGAGAGGCACACGCCGCTTTTCCCGCGGGTTGTCCTGGAGGACTTTCTCAAGGAAGAAGCGCCGGGGGTTGAGGCCGCGGCCAAAGGCAAAGCGGCGGCTGAGACAAAGCCGGTGCAGGCCGCCGGGTCCGCCGCCCCAACAGCAGGCTCAGATGCGGTTGGAGTCAAAAAGGAGGCTAAGATGGACATCATTTCTTTCGACGAATTCAAGAAGATGGACCTCCGAGTGGGAGAGATCCTCAAGGCTGAAAAGGTCCCGGCCACCGATAAGCTCCTCAAGATCGAGATCAACCTGGGGACGGAGAAGCGAACGATGGTCGCCGGCGTCGCGGACACCTACGCGCCCGAGGAGATGGTCGGGAAGAAGCTCATCGTCATCGTCAACCTTAAGCCCGCGGTCATCCGGGGCATCGAATCGCAGGTGATGCTGCTCGCGGCCGAGATCGGCGGTAAAGCGATCATCCCCTTCTTCGACCGCGACGTCCCCGCCGGCGCCAAGGTCAAATAATCAGGACGCGGGCGTCGTGGGCCAGGGTGAAGTGGCCCTCGACGATGACCTGCTCGCCTTCCTTGACGCCGTCAAGGACCTCGGCGTAGCTCTCGTTCTCGAGCCCGACCTCGATGTAACGCCACTTGGCCAACCCCTCCTCGACGACGAAAACGAGCTTCCGCCCGCCCCGGAGGAGCACCGCGTCTTGCGGTACGAGGAGCCTGTCCTTGTGGACCTCGGCGGCGATTTCGACCTCGGCGTGCATTCCCGGCTTGATCTCCTCCTGCTGGTTCTCGACGACGACGTGCACGGCGCAAGTCTTGTCCTCGGGGTTGACGACCGGACTGATGGCCTCAACCTGGCCCTTGAAAGTCTTATCCGGATAGGCGCTAAACCTGAGGTCGACCTCGCGCCCGGCCTTCATCTTGCCCACCTCGCTCTCGAGCACCCTAGCAATCATCTTGATCTCGCTGATGTTGACGAGCGTGAAAAGTTGCCGGCCGGCCTCCACGTGCTCTCCTGGCGAGACACTGATGTCCGTGATGATCCCGGCGAAGGGCGCCTTGACGGAGGTCTTCTGAAGATCCAGCTCGCCCGCCTTGACGTCGATCTCGGCCTGGGTGAGTCCCTTGGACGCCGCCCTGACCTCCTCTCTCTTCATCCCGGATTCGATGAGGGCTATCTCGTGGTCTTGGGAGGCCTTCTCGAAATCCGCCAACGAAATGAGACCCTTGCGGAAGCCCGCCTCGGAGACTGCGAAATCCTCATTCACCTTGGCGATCCTCTCGGGCATCGCGCCCGGCCGGTCCGTGGGCTGGCCGAACTTCCTCTCAAGGAGCATCTCGGAGAGAAGCCGCAGCCGCGAGGCCCGCTGCCGTTCGAGGGCCAGCCGGTACTTTTCGTCGTCGAGAGCCGCGAGGAGGTCGCCGGCCTTCACGTGGAGTCCTTCCTTAACCTTTAGCTCCTTGATGACGCCGGCCACCTCGGTTTTCATCACGATTTTCCTTGTGGTCACCGCTTCGCCCGGAGACTTGAGCCGGATGATGAGCTCGCCCTTGCGGGCTTCGACAACCCTGACGGCGATCGGCGTTTCCACCGGTTTCTGGGCTTGAGCCTGACCCGATGCTGCCGGGCCCGCGCCCGCATTATCCGGCGTCTTGGCCTGCGGTTTCCTGATGACGAAGAAAAGGACCAGGACCGCCGCCATGACGATAAAGGACGCGCCCAGTACCCCTCTTTTAAATATCATGGCCGGATCTCCTCGATTCCGCATTTATCCGAACCCCCTCCTCCCGACCTCCCC
>Ga0154742_1113_pt1 | contig 14749 bp, 8 predicted proteins | sample Rifle2008BG16ft_FD_105750 | JGI IMG/M metagenome (GOLD analysis project Ga0154742, IMG submission 105750) | Candidatus Aminicenantes bacterium RBG_16_63_16 | reverse complement strand
GCATGAGGTAGGTATGCCACGTGCTGAACCTGAAGATGCTGTCGTGATAGCCCAGGTAGAGCCCCTTGCCTGACAATTCATCGTAAAGATCCCACCATGGCATGACCATGCCCGGATATGTCTGCGCCCATTCGGCGGCTTCGGCGCCCAGGCCCCGGCCGCCGGGGTAGTTCCGGAACAGGGAAATCTCGTGCCGGGAGTTCCGGTTATATTCAGGGGTGGCGAGCCGGGCTTCCCGGTTGTTTCCGAACTGAGTCCAGCCTCCCAGCCTGGGGAACCAGAATTCAGCCACCGGCTTCTGAAAATGATTGGTCAGCCGGGCTTTAAAGCTCACCCGGTCATCCTGCAGCGTAATGGTATATTTCAGGTCAACCGGAAAACTTCCTTTTTCTGATGTCATTCCGGAGAATTCGGGATGATCGTGTTGCCTTCCCTGGTAATCTTTTTGGGCCTTTGCCTCATGCCGTCGATATAATTGGCCTGGTAGTCATCGAGCGGCAGGCTGATCCTGAAATTGCCCGCCAGGGCCGGTTCACCGATCATTTCACAATCGATGTCCCGGATATAAAAAGAGACAATGGCACCGGAACCGGAGTCCACCTTTAGGCGGATCCGGCTGTTTTCGAGAATGAGTGAATTATCGGTTTGTGCGGTCAGCAACTGGCCATTGAAAAGTAGCCAGAACGTAATAGTGAAAAGCCCGAAGCCGGCGCCTTTTCTCATGAAGCGATGATATTTCCGGCCAAAGATAGGAGTCAAGGACTCGAAGCCCCATCCGGCCGGAGTTCCGTCGGGCAGATTATCGGTCCGAACGGACGCTAAAGCAGCCCTTGCCCTTCCTCAGAACCGGCTTGAGTTGACTAAAGCCCTCCCGGCCGCCGTCAAGTCAGCGCCTGTCGCCAACCGCCATGTCGTTCCGCCGTCGGGGCTGGTCAGCAGGCTGCGGCGCTTTCCCCAATGATCGTTCCGGTAGAACCACAAGGTCGACCAGTAATCGTAGGACAGGAACAGCCTCCCCCGCCGGTCGATGGTCAGGCGATGGTAATACACGCTGTATTCCGAAAACGGCGGGACGACGAGCACCCGCGGGGCTTCCCAGGGCTGGCCGGGCCGCTTACGGCTGTAGGCGAGCGTCGCGTGGTGGCTGTTGGGGTACGGCGGCTCGCCGTAGCGCCACAGACGATAAACCAAATGCAGCGTGTCGTCCGGGCCGCACGCCATGCCGATGTAGGTCTGCGGCAAGTCCTGGCCGACCGGTTCCGCCGGCGTCCAGCCGCCCGAGGCATCATTCGGCTGGAGCGACCGCGCATACTGGAACGGCTTGTTGTGCGTGCCGGTCAGGACATGGAGGTACCCTTGGCTGTCCATCGTGATGCTGGGCGAATTGTGGACGTCGTTGGGCGGCGCGCCGTAGCCCACAAGCGCGGGCCGGCCGAGCTTCCCCGTCGTCCGATCGTATGTCACCACGTACGTCGGCACGCCGGGGGCATTCTCCGCAGGCTCGGTCGCTTCGGCCCAAACCAGGTGGATCTTCCCGCCGCGCGAAACCAAGCAGGAAGGAATCCCGGAGTGCGATGACTGTCCGAGGCTCTTGCGCGAGATCAAGACCGGCTGTGCCATGACCAGGCGGCCGTCGAGGATCTTCGGCACAAAGAGCTCCAGGTCGTTCAACCGCCGCCAGAAAAGTTTCGGGTCGCTCTCCGTGAGCGTGAATCGAGCAACCGGCGGCGGTGTCCCCTTTTCTGAAGCGGCGTCGTGCCCTGAGAACTGCTCGATGTCGTACGCACGCGACTGTCCTTCGCGGCCGGGGATCGCGCAGGCGGCAAACATGCGGCCGGCGTCGGTTGAGCGCAAAAGGGCGGCTTGGGTTCCCGCCGTGGCCAGGACGTAAAGCCCGCCGTCCCTGTCAAAGGCGATCTTGGTACCCCAGAGCTTATAGGGCAGCCGCTCGCCGCCGCTTTCCGTGGGACTAATGGCGCGATTGAGGTCGGCTGTCGTCCAATGGCCGTCGCGCCACGTCGCTATCCCACCCGCCGTGGAGATGAACGGGCGGTTCGCCGGATCGTAGTAAACCTGGTTATCGAGCGGGTAATCCGGCGAGTACCCGAACAATTCGTTCTCATGCTGGTACGGCTTGAGGACAAGCGGCAATTCGAGTGGGCTGGCCGCGGAGGCCTCCCCGGGACGGACTTCGAGCGTCGAATAAGTCGTGAATTCCGGCGATTCGACGGGCGTGGCACGGATTTGGCAGAGCCGCGACTTCCCGTCAATTGCCGCCTTGCCCCGCACGGTCACTTCGGCAGCCTGTTCGCCGCCCAGGACGACCTGGCCTGCCGATAGCTCAACCGGCCACGATTCGCCGGGGAACTCGACCGCCAACTTGACTGTCTGCGCCCGGCTGCCGCTGTTGCGGACGCGAAACACCGCCTCGGCCGGCTTGCCGGGGCGGGCATAGACGACCCGCGAGTAAGGCGTCAGCAGCCAGCGGTAGTCAAGAAGCGGGAAAAACGATGCGGGCTCCGTTGTCCAGCAGCAGAGATCGGGGTAGGAGTCGTCGCCGTCCCAGCGCGTCAGCCCGTCGATCTCGATCGTGGCCTGCCGGGTCGGCAGGTGCAGCCGCCACGGCGCCCCATCGCGGGGCACGTGGGCCGGCACGGAATACCTGACCGAGCCGCCGGCAGCGACGGCGATCTCGGCGAGGGTCCTCCCGCCGACATCGAACACCTCGAGGTTAGTCGCCGACGCGGGAAGTCCCGAAAGCTCGATGGCCAGCGGGCCTCGGCGGGGCAGGAAGCACACGTCGGCGGGCCGGTCGGAGCCCAGCAGCACGATCGGCTCCTGATGCTTTTCGTCCTTGTGCCCCCGCGCCGTCTCGATCAGGTACCGGGGGCAGTTCGTCGCGAAGCCCCAAACCATCTCCTCGCCGTAGCGGTCCTGCGACACGGTGACGTTCAAGATAAAAACGCCCTTCTGCTTGACTTGAGCGGCCAGCCGCGTCTTCTGGACCGGCCCCGGGCCGCTGCCCTTGGCCCGGCCGTCGTCCGGAATCGTGGCCTCTCGGATCACCCGCCGGTCGGGCCCGGCCAGGATCGCCCGCAGCTCCGTCGTGCTTCCTCTCAGGTTAAGGTCCCGCTTGAAGACGTCGATGATCAACATGCCCGGCTCGGCCAGCATGTACAAACCCCCAAGTCCCCCCAGGCACGGTTCCCCCGGACCGCGCATCGCGGACCCCGCATCCCCATATCGTCCATCGCCGGTCGCGAATAATCCCAATAGCAAGAATACCGGGACAGCCGGACAACGGTGGTGGATAGTCATGTGGGGTAACCTCCTGATCGCTTTCTATTTTTATTTCATTTCGGGGTCATGATGGCGACCCAGCCGCCGCCCTCGGCGAGTTTGGCCGGCTGGGGCTCCGTTCTGGTCAGCGTCTTTTTGACCATCGCATAATCGTTCCCGTCCCGGTCGGCGTTCAGGCCGTCCTGCCAGATAGTCACGTCATAGAGACGGTCATCGAGGAACGAGAGGTCCAGGGTGAATTCCCGGGGGATTGCGTCCGTCATGGCTCCTACAGACCAGGCCGTCCCTTTCCTCCGAGCGAGGATCGCGTCCATGTCCACGGCCGGCATGACCGAAAGCAGGTCGCCCAGCTTGTACCAGCCCTCGTCAAGGATGACATACTCGATGCCGTTGGCCGCGGCGAAATCAATGAAATACTTATAGGTGGCGGTGTTCACGCCGGCCCGGAAACCGACGCCCCGCAGGTTGAGGTCGTTCCGCCAGTCCCAGGCGACCTTACCCGGCCGGACCCAGGAGAAATCGCCCGTGGACGGCTTAGCCAGACGGTAGACCATCGGGCTCTCGATGAGATCGCCGTCCTTAGCCGCGGCCGGAAGCCCCGCGGGGGCGAGAACCAGGGCGAAGAGAGCAACCGACGCGATTCCATGGCGCATGACGACCTCCTTGGTCGAACGAAAACGAAGTGATGATATTCTCGGCCGAAGACAGGAGTCAAGAACTCATAATCAGGGGATTGGGTTATCGGTCAGGCTCTTTGACAAAGGCCCTCCGGGACAATATAGTCTGGCCATCGAACTGCTTGAGGAGGTGGAAGTGTGCCAATTTAAGGAAAAGCGTCTTTTATTTCTACTCCTGGATGGGCAATGAGTGGCTGGCCAAAGCCGGCGCCGTCATCATCGCCCACGAAAACACGAGGACGGATATGGCTAAAGAGCAGGAGTTCCCGGAGTTCGGCTCCAAGTTTCCGCCCTACCCCGAGGGCGCGCTTCCCAAGATAACTCTGAGGGACTCCCTGTCTATCCACTTCAATGGCGAAGAGATCCGAGCGACTCACTTCGCCGCGGCCCACTCCGACGCGGACCTGGCCTTCCATTTCCGCAAGGCCAATGTGATGCACACGGGTGATCTTTTCTTTTCCGCCGGCTATCCGTTTATCGATGTTTCCCATGGGGGGTCGATCGACGGCCTGATCGCGGCCGGGGATAAACTGCTCGGTATGACCGATGCGAACACCAAGTTCATCAGCGGGCACGGGCCTCTGTCGAGCCGCGCAGGCTTGGGCGGATTATTTATGAATCTTTCAGATAGCCGTACTTAGCCAGCCCTTCGTAAAGCTCGACGGATTCGGCAGGACCGGCGAACGCCGGGCTTCCGGGTCTGTTGATCAATCCGGGGTATTCAAAGATCAGGATTTTTTCGACATAAGGGGATACGGCTTCGAGCTGCTTGATCACCCGTTCGGGCGGGGCGGGGAGCAGGGCACTATAGACTCAGCCCATCTGCTCTCGAGGCTGGTGAGGCCGACGCCCCTGGTGGCGATGCTGGCTTCCAAAATCGCTCTCCCCGCGTCCCTCTTTTTTTGCTAGGATATCGTCTTTCACATTTTGCCCGGAAAGGAGCCCGTCATGAAAAAGAAGATCGGCATCCTCGGCGCAGTCCTGAGTGTCTTAGTCCTCGCCATCGCCCCGTCCGCTTCCGCCGCCGGCCGGAACGGCTACTACAGGTTCCCGGCCATCCACGGCGGAACGATCGTCTTTACGTCCGAGGGCGACCTCTGGACCGTCGGCGTCACCGGCGGCGCGGCCCGGCGGCTGACCTCCCACGCGGGGCAGGAAACCAATCCCGCCATTTCCCCCGACGGACAAACCCTGGCCTTTTCGGCCCAGTACGAGGGGCCGACCGAGGTCTATACGATGCCGCTCGCGGGCGGGCTGCCCGAGCGCCGCACGTTCGCCGGACAGGGCGAGACGGTCGTCGGCTGGACTCCGGACGGCAAGATCCTTTATGCCACCCAGAGGTATTCGACCCTCCCCAACACCCAGCTCGTCGTCCTCGACCCGGCCACAAGCGGCGAGACCTGTCTCCCTCTCAGCCAGGCCGCCGACGGCTCGTTCGATCCCTCGGCCAATGCACTCTATTTCACCCGGCTTCCCTTCCAAGGCAGCTACACCAAACGCTACAAAGGCGGCACGGCCCAGAACATCTGGTCCTACCCCCTCGGCGGGGACGAGGCGTCGCCCCTGACGGCGGACTATGCCGGCACGAGCAAGAACCCCATGGTCTGGCAGGGTAGGATCCACTTCCTGAGCGACCGCGACGGCTCGATGAACATCTGGTCGATGGACCTCAAGGGCGGCGGGCTCAAGCAGCACACCTTCCACAAAGGCTTCGACGCGAGCTCCCCGAGCCTCGACGCCGGGCGGATCGCCTATCAACTGGTGGCCGACCTGCGTGTCTTCGACATCGCTTCCGGAAGCGATACGGCGCTCGCGATCACCCTCCCCTCAGACTTCGACCAGATGCGGGAACGATGGGTGACGAAACCCCTTGACTATCTAACCTCCGGTCATGTTTCTCCAAACGGCGATCGCGTCGTCCTCGTCTCCCGCGGCCACGTCTTCGTCGCTCCAGTCGGGGACGGCCGTTTGATCCGTGTCGACCGCCAGGAAGGCGTCAGGGCGCGCGCGGCGCGGTTCATGGGCGACGGCAAGAGCCTGATGCTCCTGACCGACGTGAGCGGTGAATGGGAATTCCACCGCTGTGCCGCCGACGGCCTCGGCCTGGCCGAACAGATGACGACCGGCTCCAAGGTCATCCGCTTCGACGGCATCCCCTCCCCCGACGGCAAGTGGCTCGCTTTCGCCGACAAGGACTTCCAGCTCTGGCTCCTCAACGCCGACAAGAAGGACCTGACCCGGGTCGACCTATCCGATAGCGGCATGTTCGGCGGTCTGACCTGGTCGGCCGACAGCCGCTGGCTCGCCTATGTCAAGCAGGCTTCGAACGGCTTCAGGCAGATCGCGCTCCTCGAGGTCGGGACGGGGCGCCCCGCCGAGCTCACGAACGACCGCGTCGACTCGTACAATCCGGCCTGGAGCCCGGACGGCAAGTGGCTCTATTTCCTTTCGGACCGCTACTTCCAGAGCGCCGTCGGCAGCCCCTGGGGACCACGGCAGCCCGAGCCTTACTTTGACAAGACGACCAAGATCTACGCCGCGGCGCTGACGGCCAAGGAGGCGTTCCCCTTCGCCCCGGCGACCGAGCTCCGGCCCGAAAAGAAAGACGGCGGCGACGAGAAAAGCCTGGGCGCCCAGCCCGACGCCAAGGCCGGCAAGCCGGCCAAACCCGCGCCGCAGGTCGTCATCGACCTCGCCGGGCTCCAGGAGCGCGTCTTCGAGGTCCCGCTTCCGGCTAGTGTCTATTTTGGGCTCGCCGTCGGCGAAAAAGCCCTTTTCTTCGTCGACAGGGGCTCTAACGCCGCCGGCCAACCCAAGCTCCAGGCGGTCGAGATCAAGAACCGCAACTTCCAGGCCAAGACCCTCATCGAGGACGTCCGGAACTTCGAGCTGTCCGGCGACGGCAAGAAGCTCCTCGTCCGCAAGGGCGACGACCTTCACGTTATCGACGCCGGAACCGCCCAACCGACGCAGCAGACGCTCGGCGAGCAGAAGGTCGATCTCTCCAAGTGGACCTTCTCTATCGATCCCCGCCGGGAGTGGCGGCAGATGTTCGTCGACGCCTGGCGTATGGAACGCGATTATTTCTACGACCGGAACCTCCACAACGTGGACTACGAAGGCCTGCTCGAGCGGCACCGGCCGTTCGTCGACCGGGTCAGCGACCGTTCCGAGCTCAACGACCTCCTGGCCCACCTCGTCGGCGAGCTATCGGCCCTCCACACGTTCGTCCGCGGCGGCGACCTGAGGCAGCCGGCCGAAAGCGTCAGTCCGGGCTCGCTCGGGGCTCGCCTTGTCCGCGACGAAGGCAAGGGCGGCTATCGCATCGACCACATCTACAGGTCCGACCCCGAATACAAGGACAATCTCTCGCCCCTGGGCCGGCCGATGTCGCCCATCAGCGCAGGCGAGGTCATCGTCGCGGTCAACGGCGTCCCCACGCTCGGCGTCCCCGATCCTTCGCTTCTCCTCCGGAACACGGCCGGGCAGCAGGTCCTGCTCGAGGTCAAGCCGGCCGCCGGCGGCGCGGCCCGCAAGGAGATCGTCGTCCCCATCACGCCCCACGACGAGCGGGACCTCCGCTACGCCGAGTGGGAATACACGCGCCGTCTCGAGGTCGAGAAGGCCGGCCAGGGCGAAGTCGGCTATGTCCACCTTCGGGCGATGGGCGGCGGCAATTACACGGAATGGGTCAAGAACTTCTACCCAGTCTTCGACCGCAAGGGCCTGATCATCGACGTTCGCCACAACCGCGGCGGCAACATCGATTCCTGGATCCTGGAAAAGCTAATGCGCAAGGCCTGGTTCTACTGGCAGGGCCGGGTCGGGAAGCCGACCTGGAACATGCAGTACGCCTTCCGCGGGCACATGGTCGTCCTCTGCGACGAGCGCACGGCCTCCGACGGCGAGGCCTTCAGCGAAGGCTTCCGGCGCCTCGGCCTGGGCAAGGTCATCGGGACGAGGACCTGGGGCGGCGAGATCTGGCTCAGCTCATCGAACTTCCTCGTCGACCGGGGCATCGCTTCCGCCGCGGAGACGGGGGTCTATGGCCCCGAAGGCGAATGGCTCATCGAGGGGCACGGCGTCGATCCGGATATCGCGGTCGATAACCTGCCGCACGCGACCTTCAACGGCCGCGACGCCCAGCTCGAGGCGGCCGTCAAGCACCTTCGGGAGCTGATCGCCAAAGAGCCGGTCGAGGTGCCCGAGCACCCCCCCTACCCCGACAAAAGAAATTAAATCGGGACCCAATCCGGCTCGACGGATTCCAATTCGGCTTTGAGCCTGAGCAGCGACTCGTTGAGCTTGTTCCTGTCCATGGCCGGTACCCTTTCTTTGAGATGATATTTCCGCCCGCAGACGGGAGTCAGGAATTCCTTGACAAGCCTATCCCCCCGGTTTGATGATATCTTCGGAACTGCTGGAATCGCTGGTGCATTAGGAAAAGGATTTGATCATCCCAAAGGCCGATTTTTTTGGCAATATTATCGAGGTGTGGTGATTCATGTTCAAACGTTTCAAACCGAAAATCAAGAAATCGCTTTCCCAAGCGAGTGAGGTCACGATGACCCAGGATTCGCCCCGGGCCCAGGAAAAGGTATACCGCCGGCTGGAGGACAGGGTCGATCCCAACGAATCGGTCATCGCGGCGCGGAGCTCTTTTGTCGGGAGGATAAGCGGCCAGGCGGGAGCGCGTATCCTTGGCAGCGTTGAGGGCGACATCCAAAGCGAGGCACTGGTGCGCGCCGGGAAATCGGCCAGGATCAAGGGGAATATCCACAGCCCTTACGTCATCCTCGAAGGAGAACTCGAGGGGGACATATGTTCTGCCCGGCAAGTCGAGCTCCGGACCGAGGCGAAAATGCGCGGGAATATCGAGACGGAAAAGCTCGCGATCGCCGACGGCTGTTTCTTTGAAGGTCAGATCCGCATGGCGAATCCCGAAACCCAGCCTGTCCGTTTTAAAGACAAGAGGCTCCCCGTAGAGGGTTGAGTTTTCCGGCCCGTACGAAAACGAACTCGCGTCTGGGAAATTCCTTGTGTCAACCGGTTGTCCGCCCTGCCCGTTCGTGCGCGGCGCCGGCCTGAGGAAGCAAGCCGATATCGGCCCTTACTTGATCGTAAGCTGACAATGCCCTTCAGGAATACACAAGCGGAGTTCTTGAGAATCCTGGTCATACGTCCAGCCTGAGGCCGGGGAACCATTGAGGTCTATTTCCTCGGGTTTTTCCGGAAGACGAAGGGTCAATGTCGTGCCGGCCGTTTCCGCCTCCACCTGAGCTAAATCATCGGCAAATGATACCGATAAAGACGCCTGATTGGAGCTTCTCACCGACACGCCCATCCCGTCAAACTGTGTTCCCCGCAGGAAAAGACTGCGAGCCGTGCCATCGGGCGCAGTCTCGACAGCAAACCTGTCGGCATCCGTGGCGCAGCCCCCGACAGTTGTCTTTCCCGCCGGGGCACCGGAGCGGAACATTGCCAGCGTTGTCCGGTTGTCCTCTTTAATTCTGGCTCCGATCCAGCCCGCGGGTTGGAGAAGCTCCGCCTCCATCTTCTTTGCCGGATCCGTGGGCCCGCTTGTGGCCGCGGGACGGAGCACGGCGAGGAACTCGGTGTCTTTGAGCCCATCATGGCTCGTGAGGGTGATGAAACTCTCGTCCCTGTCTGACGTCCGCAGCCTGCTGGAGGCGATCTCGGGGGCGAGGACTTTCATGTCGAGACGGGCCCGGGGACGGTCGATCCGGAGGTCTCCATGATCATAGGTTATGGAGCTTTTTCCGTTCGTATGTTCGGCATGGAAAAGCCAGCTGTAGGAATGCGGTTGATCGCTCCTGACTTTGTCATAGAGGAAAAGGATGTCCGGCTTGAGAAAAAGAAGCGAGCGGCGATATCCCGTAATCAGGTTGCGGAAGACGCAGGTCAGGTCCCCCTCGACCTCGTCGGCCGTCCAGCCCGCGAAAGAGCTCGTGATCTTGGGGTAGTTTCGGAGCGCGACCACGCCGTTCTCATAATCCGCGGGCCACTGGCTTTCGGCGATCCCGTCGACGAGCATCGTGTTGTGGCCGATCCCCTGGGTGTAGTAACACGGATAATAAAGGTTGGTGTAATAGCTCGAACCGTGCCCGGCATCGCTCAGGAGCTCGTTGCCGTTCGTGAACAGGAAGAACGTCCCCTGGTCGTTATGATAATGGTTCGAGTTGGGACCGCAGCGGAAGGCCAGGATCGAGCCCGCGTCCTCCCAGCCCGATCTCATCACCATGTTCCCCTTGACGGGAAAATGCCTGGAAGGGACAAGCTCGGTGCGGCTTTTGGGGGTCACGCCCTTCGGATACCAGAGCCAGCCGAGGACCCCTTCCCTGCCCGGCTCGCCCCGGTCCTTCACGAAATCGAAGGTCCAAGGATTTTTCAGACGGAAGGAAAGCCAGGTGAAGGTGCTTCCCGCCAGGTCATACCTCGGGGAGACATCGCCGAAATCCGGCAGGACGCCGTTTGTATAGGTGGCGTAGAGCGGATACAGATAAGTGTCTTTAAGGCTTGTCGTTGACGCATAATCAACTCCGAAATTCCTGGACAGCACATCCAGCGCCTGCACCAGGTCCCGGGTCGCCATGTCCTGGTAGCTCATCGGCTCGCCATATCCACCGTCCGGATAATAGGTCCTGTCGATGAACGCTTTCATTTTGGCGAGGATACCCGAGAGCCATGGTTCGACTGACGGGTTGGCTGCTTCATCCCCGTAAATCGCGGCGGCGGCGATCGATGTGCCAAAAACCGTGACCGCGATGTGGTTCGTGAGATTGGAGGGCATGCGGTTCATCTCGACGAGGTCGCGGTAGGTCGTCTTCAGGGCTTTCTCGACGATGGCCTCGCGAACCGTCTGTCTTTCCTGCTCCGTCAGCAGCGGATAAAGGAGGTCATAGCCGAGGCCGGCGGGAGCCGCGACATAGCCCAACGGGAAATGGACATGGTTGTTGATCCTGTACCACCCCTCGCCCGTCCAGTAGCCGAACGAGCAGAGCTTCAGCAGGGCCGCCTTGGCCTTGAGGCCGGCCCCTTCGTCCCCGGCCAGGGCGTACTGCCAGGCGCCGGATTGGATGACGTTGCACAGCCGGGTCATCGGCATTCGCCACCCCAGTCCCGGGTCGACGCTGTACGGGCCCATGGCCGTGTAGCCGTTGAACAGCCCGGGCCTGAATTCCTCGATGGCATCGATATCCGTCGTCCGCCAGGCCGTCTGTCCGCGGAGGGCGTTTTCGAGAAGCTGCTTTTCCGGCGCGGTCTGGGTCGCGAGCCTCTTCTTAAGCTCGGCCGCGGTAAAGAAGAGCCTGGGATGTACTCCCGCGGCGAGGCGTTTTCCGGGCATGAGGAAGGAGAATCCCCACTTGACCTCGAGTCCTTGGGGATTCAAGCCCGTGAAGTTTACTCTCCAGGCCCCGCTCGGATCCTTGGAGGAAAAAGTATAGACCTTATCGGCTTTCCAGACAGCTCCGCTTCTGACAAGTCTTGCCCGGCTGACGACAGCCTTCCCCTCGGGGGACAACACATCGCAGACAACGCGTGTCAGATCGTCTTCCCCCTCGGGTTTAACGGTCAATGTCAGAGGATCGCCAAAAAAATAATGCCGGTGAAGGTACACTGAATTCAGCTGGTCGAGGACTGTCGAGGCGGGTTCAACCGTCAGGAGTCTTCTCGGTCGTTCGCCGCTTAGAGAAAAATCATCGAGGTGAATTGTATAGCTTATGAAATCGTTGGTCCTCGGATACTCGGCCTTAATCGTCACAGCCTGTATTCTCTGCCCGGCCTCGAGGGGCCGGCCGTTGGCGGTGAAATCCCCGAGCGGAAGATCAAGCTCGAGCCAGCGGTTCACCTCGGGCGAGCCGATGATCCTTAAATACCTGCGCCCGTCGAGAAGGCATATGGACAGCTCGAGCTGCGGAGGTCGGCGGTCGGCGGTCAGATAGACGAGGCATTTCCATCGGGTATCTTTGGACGTCCACATATCTATCTGCCTGGTGAACCCGACATACGTACCCATCACATCGTTCGGCTCCATCATCCTGGCCAGGGAGAATCGGCTTCCGGGATGAGTGGGTTCCTCGAGGCAGAGGAAACGGGGATCCCAGCCGATATCCTGGGCATAGGGATAACTCTCCCAGCCATAGAACTCGGCTGTCTCGAAATCAAAGCTTACAATGCATGGCACTTTTTCAGTTTCCGCATTCGGCCTGCCCGGCGAGGCCATCATAACGCAGACAAGGATTAACGGAATAGCGCTTTTGACCGATCTCTTCATTTCCGATATACCTCCTTGGGCCGGCCGTCATTTTGTCAGCGTCACCGGCACGGTGAGCTTGACGAAGAACGCGCGCTGATGGCGACGCAGCGGGTCAGGTGTGGCGGGCAAAGCGGCCGGGTCGTCGAACCGATCGGCCGTATAGGCCAGGTAGAGCGCGCCGAAAGGCGGGGCGAAACGCCAGCCGAACAGGCCGTAGACATACACCCGGTTGTTGCGGGAGTTGTACTGGCTGAAGACCCTCAGCCAGAGGTCCGGGGTGAAATTCCAGTCCCCGGTCAGCACGTGCAGCCAGGTGCTGCTGCGATTCGGGTCGGGCGAAAAAGTCAGTCGGTTGGCCGAATAGCTGAGCGACAGCTCCGGCAGGGGCTTGAGTTTCTGACGGAACACGTACTGGCGGAAGTCCCGGTCGAAATTGCGGCCACCCCTGACTATCCAGCTCGTGTTGTTCCAGGACTGCTGGTTGTAGCCGCCCTCGAGCAGCCAGCTGTCGTTACGAAAACGCTTTTCAAACACCTCGGTGTGGTAGGTGCGGCCCGCACCGATCAACCACTTGCCAAGGAAGGTGATCGCCCCCCACTGGCTGAGGTTCACGTTTCGCAGTGCGCCGTCATGCCCCCAGAACACATTGTTCATCGAATGTCCCTGAACCTTGTCCAGTCCGCCGCGACGGATCCACCACACTCCGGCCACCTGAGCGTCCACTTCCCGGCGGTTGTCGTCCTCGACAAATCCTACCTGATTGACATCTTTGCGGAATCCCGGGTCGATACTGCTGTAAGACAGGTGATAGTTGTAAAGCTCCTTTTCTCTCTTGGCCTCGATTTTGTAGGACTTGGTAAAATCCCCGCCCGTGGGGAAGCTGCCAGTGAACTCTGCCGCAATCTGGATATCCGAAGGCAGCTTAAGCCTTAGGTCGGAATTCAGCACCCGGCTGTGCACCCCGTTGGACGAGCGCTCCACGGCGGAGAAACTCAAATTGGAGCGCCCGAGAATGTCGCGCTGGAGTCTGACAGCCGAGGTCTGCGCGGAGCTTCCCTCGCCCGAGGCTCGCTCATGGGCCGAGAGCAGCGCATAGTTGAACGCACCAATCCGCCCATTGGTTTTTAATCCCCAGTCAATATCCCCGATCCGGCGCGAATAAAAAACATCCGTCTTGTTCAGCAGCTCCGCCCCCTCCAGAAAATACAGGCGTTTCTCTGGGTAAAAGGTTTCGTAGCGGGTTAAGTTGATTACATCCTGGTCCGCCTCCACAGTGGCGAAATCCGGATTCCAGGTCAGGCTGGCATTGGTTGATGAGCCTAGCCGGAGCAGGAGGTCGGCGCCCGTAACCAGTTCTGTGCTACCCGAAGAATAGAAAGCACGGCCTTTAGCGGCAGGGGTATTGCTGTGCAGGCCCACCAGGTAGGGATAGAGCGAGGCGCCGAGTCCCTTTCGGAACCGGGGCAGGCCCGTGAGGTCGCCGGACTGGGAGACGCGCCAGGCTGCGTCGCGCGGGTGCCAATAGCTGGTCTCGAAATACTCTGGATAGTTGCGCCGGAAGTTCGCGCCCCAGGCCGCGACTGCCGTGCTGGGGATACGCAGCTCAGGCACGGGAATGGCCATCTCTGCACTCCACCCGGTCGAGTCTTCTTGCGCTGCCACCTGCCAGGCGCAATCCCAACTCTTGCTGTTGGAGCCACCGTCCTCCGCTATCCGCCCATCCACGCGGATGCCGAGGGAGTTGGTAGAAAAGTAGTAGCAGTCACGCCTTGTGTGAAACGTATCCAGGTACAACGTGACCGCGTTGTCCTGATCCATATCCCCGTCGCGACGGGTAACCTTGCTGGTGCTGGCCGGTCCGGCGGGATTCTCGCAGCGGAAGGCGACGAAGATGTGGGAGTCGTCGAAGGCCACTGCCACACGCGTCGCGGCGCGGGCGGGCTGGCCCTGATGTGGTCTGAGCTGGGTAAATCCGGCCTGCCACTCGGCAATGGACCACACGGCATCCTGCAAAGCACCGTCGATGACAGGCGCGGCCCCGGCGCTGACAGCCATCATGCTGCGCCCGGCCGGATTATGCTGCGCCTGGGACTCCGATTGGAGGGTGAGGCCTGACGAGCAAACCAGCAGGACACCCGCGCAGGCCCGCCTGGCGAGATCACCGGCCCGGACGGCCGCGAAAGCGGCCAAGCAAGGTGGAGTAATTAAACTTCTTTGAATTGAGTCAATTAGAGTAGTCCGACCCCGTCTCTGGCTGCACACTATCTGTCAGGCGGCGATGGCGTGGGCGGCCAGTGCGGCGCCCATGTTTTCGAGGGCCTCATCGACTTCAGACGCGCTGGCGAAGCCGATGGTCACCGCATCCACGAGCCCGCATTGCATCGCATACTGCATGGCGCGACCTCGGTCTTCCCATTTCTTGAAATCCCCGTTGCCGATGAGCTTCATGCCGATGATCCCGCGTCCCATCGCCTTCATGGTCTTCAGCTCCCCG
>Ga0154742_1031_pt2 | contig 14918 bp, 12 predicted proteins | sample Rifle2008BG16ft_FD_105750 | JGI IMG/M metagenome (GOLD analysis project Ga0154742, IMG submission 105750) | Candidatus Aminicenantes bacterium RBG_16_63_16 | reverse complement strand
CGAAATCCGAGCCGTCTCCCCGGGCAAGTAGAAAACCGCTCCTGCCTGGATAAAATCGACCTTGCAGGAGCTCGCTTTGACTCCCTGGGGCCCGACTTCCAGCACGGCCCGGCCGCCGGCCGTCAGGACATATTCCTGGAGCGTCGCTTTGTCCAAGATCACTTCGAACTGACCCTGAGGGCCTCCGACCACCGGGTTCGCATAGACCAGGCCGTCGTCCTGCATGAACACAAGGTAGCGGTGCCCGTTCTGAAACGCCGGCGCTACGCTCACCGTAACTCCCCTGCCCCCGACTCTTCCCCCCGCGTGCGTCAGCCGAATCGTTTTCAGCGGCGCCTGGACGGACCGGCCGCTGGCGTGGATCACCTGGATGTCGCCGAAATGGACCTGGGTGTAGATCATGCCGGATGAGCCTTCGGCGGTGCAGTCCTGGCCGGTCACCGTCCCCACGAAAATCAGGTCCGCCGTCTGGGCGACTTCCTGGAAGGAGACCTGGACAAAGCTCGCGTTCGCGGCGGGCTGGACCGCCGCCAGGCAAACCCAGAGAAGCGCCGCCCTGACCAAAACAGACGGGAATCTTCTCACTCGAAACGACGACTTGGCCATTTTCCCCTCCCCGCGAACCGCGTTGACCTTATAACCTGCCCGCGAACAGGGTATAGTTCAGGGTAGGGAAAAAGTCAAGCAACTTTGATGAAAGAAGGAAACCGGCCTGTCGCTATCCGGGCAAAACTGATATGCCGGTTCCGCTGAAGCTCACCACTTCTGGCCGTGGCACCTAAAGCAGGATATGCCGGCCGTCCCGCCGTTCAAATCGGCCCCGTGGCAGGCCACGCAATCGGCCAGGGGATTTTCCAGTCCGGGCTTATGATAGGTGCCGCCCTTGTTGACGGTATGATCCGCCGGATGATTCCCCGAATCGCCCGCCGGCGAGCTGCAGGCCGCCATTCCCAGGGCCGCGGCGGCGGCCAGCATGGCCGTCTTCCAAGGCGCCCTCATGGGTGCGCCTCCGGCGACTTCTCGGACTCCCCTTCTTTTTTTTCCTTCTCTTTCTTGGGAGGCTTGGTCGTGACCACGGCGTCGCGGAGGACGTCCTTCAGCCAGCCGAATATCTCCGGCCAACGGTCGTAATCCGTATGCCGGCCGTCCTTGACCTCGATGTACTTGAAGCCGGGGCCCAGCTTTTCCAGCCTGGCGGCGACCGCTTTGGCCTCCGTCACCGGAGCGAGTTCGTCCTCCGCGCCGTACACCATCAGGATCTTCAGGCTGCCGGCGCGGTCAAAAAGATCGAACAGGTTCTCCGCCTTGAGGCCCTCGGGAGGAATGTACTTTCCCGACCGAAGCACGACGCCGCTGAAGACGCCCGGGTTGAGAAGCGCCCACCGCAGGGCGCCGTAGGCCCCCCTGTCGAACCCGTCCAGGACGATGGCTTTCTCGTTGACATTGTAAAGCTTTTTCAGGTGGCCGATCGCCGCCATGATCTCCGCTCCGGCGTTTCCCGCGTACCAGCACTGGGCCATCTCGGCCGAAGGCTCCATGAAGATCAGGTCGCCGGCCCGCCGGTTCACCCGTGGGCTTAAGTTTATGGCCTCAAAAAAGCCGACATTTCTCTCGGCCTCCGCGGCCCCCCCGCCGAGCGTGACGAACAGCGGGAATTTCAGGCTCTTATCGTACCATTCGGGAATGATGACCGCATACGATTTGAGCGAGCCGTCGAGCGGCGAACGGTAGCCCAGGCTGGCCGCCCGGCCCGGGGGAAACAGCGCCGGCCGGCCGGCTTCCACGTTCCTGACGAGTTCCTTGATTTCCTCGTTCCATCGCCGGAGCGGGTCGATGTCCGCATACGGGTCGGCCGACTTCATGAATTCCTCGGTCCACAGCAGCCGGATTTCGAGGGTCGGCAGGCTCTCCCGAAAGACCGCGTCCTTGGCGTACAGCTCGCCCTTTTTGGCCTCGGCGATCTTGGCGGCGACCGCCTCGAACTCCGGCGGCTGGATGAGGAAGAACTGCTTGTCGTCGGAAAACCTGAGGGCGGCCTTTTCGTCCAGAAGTCCCAGGCTGAAATCATAGACGCCCCAGACCGGCTTGGATATTTCAATCGGGACCTTGAGGACGCTCAGGCCGCGGTCGAACGCCAGGCTCTTCTTGGATTGGACGCTGCCCTCGGGGGAGCTCAGGAGCATCACCAGCTCCCACCCGCTCTGGGCCGAGGGCGAGTTGACGGCCAGGCTGACCGTCATCTCGTCCCGCGGAAAATAACGATTGGCGCTCAGCAGGGACTGGAATTCTGGCGCCGCCGGTTGCCCCGGAACGAAACTCAACGGCCGTCCTTTCCTGACGGAGGACAGGTCATCCATAAAACCCAGGTCCGGGAGGAGCTGGGCGGTCTTGTGGGCAACGGCGTCGTAGTCAATATAGGCGAGGTTGATGCCCCAGACCGGCTGGAGGAAGGGCCGGAAATCCGGGATATAGCCCCAGGGTATGGCGACTTCATAGATGGCGGACTTCCTGTCGGGCGCGGGTTTGACCTTGACCTGGATATCCTTGACGAAGGACGGCACATTGGATTTCCCGTTGCGGCTGACCAGCATCTTGATCTCTTCTCCTCGAAAGAGGGAAAAGCCGTAGGTCGAATACCGGCGGCTCTCGCCCGCCGTGCCCGGGTCGACCAGGGTAATGTATAAGGAATCGCCTTCTTGAAGACGCCGGGCGGGAAAGTCGATCTGATCGTCAACGACCTTGACGCCCGCATAAAAATTCTCTGCGTCGAAACTGAGCCGGGCCGTGACCGTGAGGTCGGCCGAGGGCGCCAGGACCCGGCCCTCGGGTGTTCGCTCGATTGGGATTTCCTCCACCCCCGCCCAGTCATCCAGGCTGCCGTCCACGTTCAGCGGCTTGACGGCCTGGAATATCTTCCCCTCTTCGGCGGCCTGGCCGCCGTTGAGGGCGGCTCCGAGGGATATTATAGAGAGCAAAAGGAATACGCAGATATGAGCTTTTTGATCTATGTCCGGCATGGGTTCTCTCCTTAAAAGTACACGCCTTACATACTATTCTAGAGGATTCGGACGGGATTTCCAAATGACGCGCCGTCCGTTGACAAGGCGCAAAGCGGCCCATATAATCGGTGGCGATATCATGGCCGGGAGCGAATCATGACTTCTGCGGACGGAAAAGACCAGTCCCCCGAGACCTGGGCACGGGCCGCCCGGCTGGGCTCGGCGCTCGAGCTCAGCGGAGAATTGCGCGGTCGGGAGGACCTTGTCGTCCAGGGCCGCGTCCGGGGAAATATCCTGCTGCCGGACAACGATATCCTCATTGCCGAAAGCGCCCGGGTGGAGGGCGATATCCAGGTCCGGGACATCATCGTCAGGGGCGAGGTGACCGGGAACATCACGGCCTCGGGACGGGCGGTCATCGAAAGGACCGGACGCCTCGACGGAGACCTGGCGGCCTCAGTGATCGCAGTGGAGGACGGCGCCCGGTTCAAGGGCGGCGTCAAGATCCTCCGCCAAGCCTGAATCAGGCTTCCGCGTCCGCACGATCGATGCGACAGTTCGAGCTTCATTCCGAGTTCGCCCCCAAGGCCGACCAGGTCGGGGCCATCGACCGGTTGACCGAGAGCCTGGCCGCCGGGCGCCGCGACCAGGCCCTGATGGGCGTCACCGGGTCAGGCAAGACCTTCACCGTGGCCAACATCATCGCCCGGCTGCAGCGGCCGGTCCTCGTCATCTCCCACAACAAAACCCTGGCCGCCCAGCTCTACCAAGAATTCCGCAGGTTTTTTCCCCGGAATGCGGTCGAGTACTTCGTAAGCTATTATGATTACTACCAGCCCGAAGCGTACATCCCCGCCACCAATACCTATATCGCCAAGGAAGCCACGATTAACGATGAGATCGACCGGCTGCGACTGTGCGCCACCAACTCCCTCTTCGCCCGCCGGGACGTGATCATCGTGGCCTCGGTATCGTGCATCTACGGCATCGGCGCCCCGGAAACGTATTATGCGATGAGCTTTCATCTCGCCAAGGGGCAAGCGCTGGGGCGAAAAGCCTTCGCCGAGGCCCTGGTCAACATGCAGTACCAAAGGCAGGAGGACGATTTCAAGCGGGGTACCTTCCGGCTGCGGGGCGACATCGTCGAGGTTTTTCCGGCCTACGCCGACTGGGCGTACAGGATCGAGCTCCGGGAAAATACGGTCGGCGGGATCACCTCGATCGACCCGCTGCTCGGAAGGGCCCTGGACACTTTCGACGATCTCGTCATCCACCCCCGGACGTTTTTCTCCACGCCGCGCGACGTCCTGGACGCCGCGGTGTCCGGAATCGAGGCCGAACTCGCCGAGCGGCTCGAGTTCTTCAAGAGGCAGGGAAAGATCATCGAGGCCGAGCGCCTCGAGGAAAGGACGCTGTATGACGTCGATATGCTCCGGGAGTTCGGCTTCTGCCCGGGCATCGAGAACTACTCGCTCTATCTGAGCCGGCGCCGGCCCGGAGATCCGCCCTTCACCCTCCTCGACTATTTTCCCAAGGATTTCCTTACGATCATCGACGAATCCCACGCCACGGTTCCCCAGATAGGCGGCATGTACCACGGCGACCGGTCCCGCAAGCTGACCCTGATCGAGCACGGATTCCGCCTTGCCTCGGCCCTGGACAACCGGCCGCTCAACTTCAAGGAATTCGAAAGCAGGACCGGTCAGACGCTCTATGTCTCCGCCACGCCCGGTCCGTACGAGCTCGCCCAGGCCGGGAAAAACTCCGTGCAGCAGATCATCCGGCCGACGGGACTCACCGACCCCGAAGTCGAAATCCGCCCGGTCAAGGGCCAGGTGGACGACCTCAAGGGCGAAATCGCCGCCCGCGCCCTGAGAAACGAACGGACGCTCGTGACCACCCTCACCAAGCGAATGGCCGAGGACCTGACGCGCCATTATCACGAGCTCGGGCTGAAGGTGCGCTATCTCCATTCCGAGGTCGAGACGCTCGATCGCGTCGGCATCCTCAGAGACCTCAGGAAGGGTGTGTTCGACGCCCTGGTCGGGATCAACCTCCTCCGAGAGGGTCTGGACCTTCCCGAAGTCTCTCTGGTGGCCATCCTGGACGCGGACAAGGAGGGCTTCCTCCGGTCGGCGACCTCTCTCATCCAGACCTTCGGCCGGGCTGCCCGGCACGTCTCGGGAAAGGCGATACTTTATGCCGACACCGTCACCGAATCGATGAGACAGGCGATGGCTGAGACGGCCCGGCGCCGGGGAATCCAGCAGGCCTACAATGCCGCGCACGGGATCACGCCGCAATCGATCGTCAAACGCATCGACGAGGTCCTGACGAGCGTCTACGAGCGCGACTATCTCGATGTGACAAGGCTCGGTGAAGACAAAGCCGCCCTCCTCTCCCCCCAGGAGCGCCGGGCGAAAATCGAGGATTTGGAGAAGCTCATGCGGGCCGCCGCCCGGAACCTGGAATTCGAGAAGGCGGCCAGGCTCCGCGACGAGGTGGCCGCCCTGAAGAAGCTGGAGCTCGAGTTGGGGCTATAAGCCATGAATGACAAGCTCAAGGAGGACTTGGCCAGGCTGCCCGCGCGGCCCGGCATCTATTTTTTCAAGAACCGCGCCGGGGAGATCATCTACATCGGCAAGGCGCGGTCGCTCCGGGACCGGGTGAGGTCTTACTTCCAGCCCTCCCTCGACCCCAAGGTCAGCAATATCATCTCCGAAACCGAGGGCCTGGACTTCATCCTGACCGGCTCGGAGCGCGAGGCCGCGTTCCTGGAGAATAATTTCGTCCAGCGCTACCAACCCCGGTTCAACCTCAGGCTCAAGGATGACAAGAGCTTCCCGTACCTGAGGCTGACCGTTAAGGAGAAATTCCCCGGCATCTACCTCACCCGCAAGGTGGAACCCGACGGCGCCAGGTACTTCGGGCCGTTCAGCCCCGCATCCCAGGCCAGAAAGACCATCCACATCCTGAACAAGTATTTCGGGATCCGGGCCTGCGAAGAGGCCGTGCCCGGGAAGAGGCGGCGGCCCTGCCTGGAATACGACCTGAAGCTGTGTTCGGCGCCCTGCACCGGGGCCGCCGGCGAAGCCGAATACCGGGGCCGCGTGGGCGATGCTCTGCTCTTTCTCGAAGGCAAGACCGCGCGACTCCTGGCGCTTCTCAAGGAGAGAATGGAGGACGCCTCCGCCAATCTCGATTATGAGCAGGCCGTCCATTGGCGGGACCTGATCCGGACGATCGAGCAGGTCAGGGAAAGGCCGAGCCTCATCTCCGTGGCCCTCGAGGACGTCGACATCTTCGGGCTGGCCCGGTCCGGAAAGCGGCTGGCCCTGTATATTTTCTTTATGAGGAAAGGCAAGGTGCGGGAGGCCGAGGAGATGAGCTTCGAAGACGACGGGGAGGTCCCGAAAGACCGGCAGCTGGCGCGGATACTCGAAAGATACTATGAGGAAACCGACGACATTCCCGACAAGGTCCTCCTCCCCCGGGACGTCAAGTCCGCCGCAGCCATGGCCGGCCGGCTCTCGGAGAGAAAGGGATCCCGCGTCAGGGTTATCTCGCCCCGCCGGGGCAGGGACCTGCGGCTCGTCGAGCTCGCCATCGGAAATGCCGAAAATCTCCTGGAACGGAAGCCCGCCTTGCCCCAGGCGCTTGTCGAGCTGGCGGAGATCGCCGGTCTCCCGGAGCCGCCGGAGCGGATCGAAGGCTTTGATATCTCCAATACCGGAGGCCAGGAGTCGGTCGGTTCACTCGTCGTCTTTGACCGCGCCGAGCCGAACAAGGACGAGTACCGGAAATACAGGATCCGCAGCGTCGCCGGGCCGAACGACGTGGCCAGCCTGGCCGAGGTCGTCCGCCGGCGGTACGCCCGCCTCGTGGCCGAGAAGAAACGGCTTCCCGACCTTGTCCTGGTCGACGGCGGCAAGGGCCAGCGCCGCGCCGCCCAGGCCGCCCTGGAGGAGATCGGGCTGAAAACCCTGCCCGTGGCCTCGATCGCCAAGAAGGAGGAGATCCTGTACGCGCCCGGCCGGGCGGACGGCATCCGGCTGGACCGGACCTCACCCGCCCTGAAGCTCATCCAGTTCATCAGGGACGAAGCCCACCGATTCGCCGTCGCCTACCACCGCCGCCGGCGCGAAAAAAAGAGCTTTGCGTAAGAAGCGGGGCTAAAGGAGGCCCCGGGGGACGGGTTCAGAATATCAGGCGGACCAGCAGGCTGAAAATCATGGCCGCCGCGATGCTCAAGGCCGCCGACAGAAAGGCGACCCGCCTCCCCATTTCCCTCCACAGGACCGCGAAAGTCGACAAGCAGGGTATGAAAAAGCTGACGAAAACCGAAAAGACGAGAATCTGCGGGGGAGAGATCACCGAAAGGAGGTCGCCGTACCCCACACCCAGGGCCTGGAGCATCATGACGAGCGACAGCTCTTTTCTCAGGAACCCGAAGACGAGCGTGATCCCGAGCTCCTTGGGCAGGCCGAGGCCGTAGACGACGAGCGGCGATAGCGCGGAATTCAGGACTCTGTCCAGCCGGACGAACTGGAGGAGGCTGAGGACGACGCTCCCCGCGATGAGCAGCGGCCAGGCAAACCGCAAGAATGACCTGAGCTCCATATAGGTCTTTTGAAGGACAGTCCTGGGGGATGGCGATTTGAGGGACGGGATCTCCAGGATGAGCCCGGGGGAAGGTTCCCTATAGAACAGCGTCAGGAGCCGGCCGACCGCCGCGACCGCCAGGATGTTGAAGAAATAGAACCCCAACGCCCAAGCGGGCCCGAGGAAGACGGCGACCAGGGCCAGGATGATGGTCGAGCGCGCCGAGCACGGTATGAAGGGGATGAGGAGTGAAGTGATGACCCGGTCGCGGCGGGATTCCAGGATCCGCGTCGAGACAATCGCCGGCACGTTACAGCCGAACCCCAGGATGAACGGCGACACGGATTTTCCATGGAGGCCGATGCGGTGCATGAAAGTGTCAAGGAGAAAGCCGGCGCGGGCAAGGTAGCCCAGGTCCTGGAGGATGTTCATCAAGACGAGGAGAGGCAGAAAATAGGGCAGCACAATGGCCATCCCCCCTCCGATTCCCTGGAGGAGGCCGTCGGCAATGTGAAAGGCCAAGCCCTGCCCCAGGAGAGCGGCCAGGTCGCCGCGAATGTGGCTCATGGGTTTAAGGAGCAGGTTTTCGAGCGGGCTCCCGATTTTGAAAATCAGAAAGAAAAAGCCGAGAAAGACCGCGGCCAGGATCGGATAACCCAGGACGGGGTGCATCAGCAGTTCATCAAGCCTCTTGTCCCAGCTCAATCGTCCCGCGCGGCGGACCCGGCTGGTCTGCTCGAAGATCTTGAGGGCCAGGTGATGCCGCTCGGCCGAGATAACCTCATAAGCCGGCGCCTGCCTCTGTTCTTCGATGCCTTTTTTGGCCGCCTCGATCCTGTCTCTGAGAGAAGCGTCGATCTCCGTGAGGACTTCGGTGCAAAAACTCCGGTCGGCCTCGAGCCACTTGATGGCTGTGAACCGGCAATTCCCGAAAACGCAGGTTGCGGGATGAAGCTCCGCGACCAGGCGGCTCAAACGTTCCTCGATATCCGCCGACCACCGCGGGGCGCGCACCGGGCAGCCCGTATCCAGGCAGTTGAAAGCGGCCACCAAGAGGTCCTTGATCCCCCGGCCGTGCCTGGCGATAATGGGAATGACCCTGATGCCGAGCCGCTTTTCCAGGCCCTCGATGTCCACCTCGATGCCCTTTTTCTCGGCGAGATCCATCATGTTCAGGGCGATGATCATCGGTTGTTCGAGCTCGAGGAGCTCCAGCGTTAGCTCCAGGCTGCGGCTGAGGACCGAGGCGTCGACCACGTTCACGATCAGGTCCGGCTTTTCACTGAAAAGGTGCGTTAGGGCGACTTTTTCGGCGGGATCGCAGGGATTGAGCGAGTAGGTGCCCGGCAGGTCGATGACCTGGAGGAGGCGCCCCTCGACGTTGACGAGCGAATGGGCGTGCTTGACCGTCGTCCCGGGAAAGTTCGAGGTCTCGGCCTTCAGGCCGGCGAGGGCGTTAAACAGGGTGCTCTTGCCGCAGTTCGGCTGGCCGATCAGGACGACGGACGGCGGCCTAGGGTTCATTCGTCGAGATCTCGACCTGAATTTTCCGGGCCACGCCCCGTCCCAACGCCAGGCTGGTTTCCGATGTTAGGTTCTTGACGAGGAGCGGACCCCGGAGGATGCCGCGGGCGTTGACCTCGACGACGGCGCCCACGCGAAATCCGAGAGCCAGCAACCGGCGCCGGACGCCCTCCCCTCCTTGGACAGACACGATACGGAGGGCCCTCCCCTGCGGCGCTTGATCCAGGCTCACGTTGCTCTCTCTCCAGTTTCTTTCATTGATCAGGTTGCCATTATAGCACGCCTGCCGGGCGCACCGAAACCTCCGCCAAGCCGGGGTCAGCAGCGCTTTTTATGTGAGGGCACCCGATCATCAATAGCGAAACAGACGATCACATTAAAACGGCTTCTAACGCCGCCGGCGGACTGATTGACAATAACGGAAGTTTCTGATAATAAATAGAAAATGGTCAAGTGGCTGATCACTAAAATATTCGGGACCCAGAACGAGCGGGACCTGAAAAAGCTCCAGCCGTTCGTCGCCGCTGCGAACGAAATCGAACCCCGCATCCAGAAGCTCTCGGACGTGGAACTCCGCGCCAAGACCGCCGAATTCAAGGACAAGCTCAGCCAGGGCGCCACTTTGGATGACATCCTGGTCGAGAGCTTCGCCGTCGTCCGCGAGTCAGCCCGCCGCACCGTCCGGATGCGCCCCTTCGACGTCCAGGTCATCGGCGGCGTGGTCCTCCACCAGGGCAAGATCTCCGAAATGAAGACCGGTGAGGGAAAGACGCTAGTGGCCACGCTCCCCGCCTATCTCAACGCCCTCGAGGGCAAGGGCGTCCACATCGTCACGGTCAACGACTACCTCGCCAAGCGCGATACGGAATGGATGGGCCCCGTCTACCGCGCTCTGGGGCTCGCCGTGGGGACGATCCAGCACGAGATGAACGACATTGACAGGAAGGCCGCCTACGGCGCCGATATCACCTACGGCACCAACAACGAATTCGGGTTCGACTACCTCCGCGACAACATGAAATTCCGATTGTCCGACCTCGTCCAGCGGAGCCATCACTACGGCATCGTCGATGAGGTCGACAGCATCCTGATCGACGAGGCCAGGACGCCCCTGATCATCTCCGGCCCTACGGAGGAGTCGACCGACCGCTACTACAAGGTGGATAATCTCGTCAGGCGCCTCCACAAGGAAAAGCACTTCAAGGTGGACGAAAAGACCCGCACGGTATCGATCCTCGAAGACGGCGTCGCGGAATCCGAGCGGGGTCTGAATGTTTCCAACCTCTACGACCTGGCCAATATGGACCTCGTCCACCATATCAACCAGTCCCTTAAGGCCCATTACCTTTTCAAACGCGACGTCGATTACATGGTCAAGGACGGCAAGGTCATCATCGTCGACGAGTTCACCGGCCGGCTGATGCCGGGCCGCCGGTACAGCGACGGGCTTCACCAGGCCCTGGAAGCCAAGGAACGGGTGAGGGTTGAGGAAGAAAACCAGACCCTCGCTTCGATCACCTTCCAGAACTACTTCCGGATGTATAAGAAGCTGGCCGGCATGACCGGCACGGCGGCCACCGAAGCCGCCGAGTTCGGCCAGATCTACAAGCTCGATGTCGTCGAGATCCCCACGAACAAGGAACTCATCCGGCTCGAGAACCCCGACGTCGTCTACCGCACGGCCAAGGAGAAGTGGGAGGCGGTGGTCAATGAACTCACGGAGATGAACCGCGAGGGGCGGCCCATCCTGGTGGGCACGACGTCGATCGAAAAATCCGAGCACTTGAGCGAGATCCTCAGGCGCCGCGGGGTGAAGCACGTCGTCCTCAACGCCAAGTACCACGAAATGGAAGCCAAGATCATCGCCCAGGCCGGGAGAATCGGCGCCGTCACCATCGCCACGAACATGGCCGGCCGCGGCGTGGACATCCTGCTCGGCGGCAACCCGAGCTTCCTGGCTTCCGAAAACATCAGGAAGTCCGGCGTCGACCCTTTGAAGGCGACCCCGGAGCAGTGGGAAGCGGCCTTGGCGGCCGCCGCCGCGCCCACCCAGATGGATCACGAGAAGGTCGTGAGCCTGGGCGGCCTACACATCTGCGGCACGGAACGGCACGAGGCCCGGCGCATCGACAACCAGCTCCGCGGCCGGGCCGGCCGGCAGGGTGACCCCGGCTCCTCGCGCTTCTACCTCTCGCTCGAGGACGACCTGATGCGCATCTTCGGCAGCGAGCGCATCTCCGGCCTGATGGCCAGGATCGGCATGAGCGAGGGCGTCCCCATCGAGCATAACATGGTCAGCAAGGCCATCGAGCGGGCCCAGCGGCAGGTCGAGGCCCAGAATTTCTCCATCCGCAAACACCTCCTCGAGTACGACGACGTCATGAACAAGCAGCGCGAGACGATTTACAAGATGCGGAAGGAGATCCTCGAGGGCAAGGATATGAAGTCCTACCTCCAGGAACTCATCGATACGATCGTCGACTGGCACCTGGACACATACGCCAACAAGGAGAAGAGCCCCGAGGACTGGGACATTGAAGCGCTGAAGCAGGCGGTCGGCACGCAGTTCGGGTTCAACCTGGACGAGCTGAAAATCGACTGGCAGGCGGTCACCTCGGCCGAACTCCCGGAGAAGATCACAGGGACGCTCAAGTCGGTCTACGATGAAAAGGAACGCCTCCTTACCCCGCCTCGGATGCGCGAGTTCGAGCGCATCATCATGCTCCAGGTAATCGACCAGCAGTGGAAAGACCACCTCCTTGGGATGGATTATCTCAAGGAGGGCATCGGCCTGCGCGGCTACGGGCAAAGGGATCCCCTTATCGAGTACAAGAAGGAAAGCTACGAGATGTTCCAGGCCATGATGGACAGGGTGGAAGAGGATACCATCCGGTACCTCTTTTTCATCCAGCCCGTCCTCGAGCAGGAGCTGCCGCAGCGCCGCCAGCAGCCTCTGTATTATCAGCAGGCGCCCGCCGCCGCCCCTCCCCCCCGCGGCGGCCGTCAGGTCCGGACCATGATCCCGAAGGGAAAGAAAAAGAGATGAGGGCAGCCAAGGAGGCATGATGGTCAACGCGAGAATCAAGGAAGGCCTGACCTTCGACGACGTCCTGATCCTGCCGGCCAAGGCCACCGTGATCCCCTTGGAGGTGGATGTCACGACGAACTTGAGCCAGCACATCAAGCTCCGGATCCCGATCGTCAGCGCGGCCATGGACACCGTCACCGAGTCCCGGATGGGCATCGCCCTCGCGCAGCAGGGAGGCATCGGTATCATCCACCGGAACCTGACGATCGAGGCCCAGGCGGACGAGGTGGACAAGGTCAAACGCCATGAGAGCGGCATGGTCGTCGACCCGATCAGCATGCGTCCCCAGGACAAGGTCTACCGGGCCATCGAGCTGATGCAAAAATGCAGGATCTCGGGCGTGCCGGTCACGGACGAATCGAACAAACTCGTGGGGATCATCACCAACCGCGACGTCCGATTCGAGACCCGTCTTAATCTTCCCGTTGAAAAGGTCATGACCAGGAAACTCATCACGGTCCCCGTGGGGACCACGCTCGAGAACGCCGAGAAGCTCTTCCATAAGCACAAGATCGAAAAGATCCTGATGATCGATGAGGGGGGCCGCCTCAAGGGACTGATCACCTACAAGGATGTTCTCAAGCGGATCCAGTTTCCGAACGCCGCCAAGGATAACCTCGGACGGCTGCGGGCGGGCGCCGCGGTGGGCGTCGGCGCGGACACTATGGAAAGGGCTGAGGCGCTCATTCAGGCCAAGGCGGATGTCCTGATCGTTGATACCGCCCACGGCCACTCGCAGCGGGTCATCGATACGGTGAAAAAAATCCGGGCCAAGTACCCCGGCCAGGAACTGGTCGCCGGCAACATCGGCACCGCCGAGGCCGCCCGCGAACTCATCGATCTCGGCATCAACGCCGTCAAGGTCGGCGTCGGCCCGGGGTCGATCTGCACGACTCGGGTCGTCACCGGGGCCGGAGTGCCCCAGATCACAGCGATCGCCGATGTCCATCGGGTGGCGAAACCCAAGGGCATCCCCGTCATCGCCGACGGCGGCGTCAAGTTTTCCGGGGACATCACCAAGGCCATCTCAGCCGGGGCCAGCTCGGTCATGTTGGGCAACCTCCTGGCCGGAACCGACGAGTCCCCGGGGGACATCGTGATCTACCAGGGGCGCTCCTACAAGACCTACCGGGGGATGGGATCGCTCCAGGCCATGAAGGAGGGCAGCCGGGACCGCTATTTCCAGGATTCACCGCTCAGCGAAAGCAAGCTCGTGCCCGAGGGGATCGAGGGCCGGGTCCCCCTCAAGGGCGGCGCCGCCCGGATCATCCAGATGATGGTGGGCGGGCTCAAGGCCGGGATGGGATACGCCGGCTGCCGGAATATCGAGGAGCTGAAAAGGAAGGCCCGGTTCATCAAAATCACCGCCGCCGGGCTCAGGGAGAGCCACGTCCACGACGTGGTGATCACCGAGGAAGCCCCCAACTACCGCCTCGAGTAAGCGGCTCCGTGGTCGGGCGCTGCGGGGGACCAACACCATGCCACCAGTTCTTCCTCAATCCCCGGAGGATTTGACCAATCTTCATTTTTCCGCAAAAATACTAGCTGAGGCACCTGACAGGAGGCGAGATGAAAAAGTTCTGGCGCTGTAACGTCTGCAACGACATCCATTACGGCGTCAAGCCGCCCGAGCTCTGTCCCACTTGCCTGGCCATGAACGCTTATGTCGAGATATCGTCCGAGGAAGCCGGGAAGATGATGGCGGTCACGAAGACATCGATGAACCGGGAGCAGTTCGCCCGGGCCATCGCCGCCTTCACCGAGAAAAACGAGTTCGAGCTCAACCCCGACAAGGCCAGGGTCGAAATGCTGCTCGACGGGGTTATGGCCAACGAGCAGAACCACGGGCTTAAGTACTGTCCCTGCCGGCTGGCGACCGGGGATTATAACGAAGACTTGAAGCTGGTCTGTCCCTGCAACTTCGGCATCCATGAGACATACCGGGGAAGGCCGGACGGCGAGTGCTGGTGTTCGCTTTTCGTAAGGAGGAGATCATGAGCAGGCTGATCATGTTTTATGCGCGGGAATGCCCCCACTGCAAGGCCATGATGCCTTATGTCGAGAGGCTGGAGAACGAGGAGAAGGTGGTCCTCGAAAAACTCGAGGTCTGGCACAGTGACAAGAACGCCGACCTCATGAGGTCCTTCCGTCCCGTCATCGCGCCCAAGTGCGGGGGCCAGCTGAGGACACCCACCTTCTTCAATGAGGCCACCAACGATGTCCTCTGCGGCGAGGTGACCTACGAAAAACTCAAAGAGTGGGCCCTCAAAGCGTCCTAGCGGCCCGGCCGTTCGGCCTCGCACCAGGAGAGAGCCTTGATCGAGCAATTTGACCCTCTCAAAGGAGAGCGGCTGCAGATACTTTCGGAGGCAGGCTCTGCCGACCCGAAACTCGAGCCGACCCTTTCGGGCGAAGATCTCAAGAAGATCTACGCGCTGATGGTCACCACCCGGGCGGCGGACGTCAAGGCTCTCCGGCTCCAGAGACAGGGCCGACTCGGAACGTTCGCCCAGAGCCTGGGGCACGAAGCCTGTCAAGTGGGCTCCGCCATGGCCGTGGGCGGAAAAGACTGGGTTTTCCCCTACTTCCGGGACCTGGGAACGTTCGTCTCCCTCGGATTGCCGCTCAAGAACTATTATCTCCTCTGGATGGGGAGCGAAGACGGCAACCGGATTCCCGACGGGCTGAACATTTTCACCGTCACC
>Ga0154742_1112_pt2 | contig 14968 bp, 11 predicted proteins | sample Rifle2008BG16ft_FD_105750 | JGI IMG/M metagenome (GOLD analysis project Ga0154742, IMG submission 105750) | Candidatus Aminicenantes bacterium RBG_16_63_16 | reverse complement strand
GACGGCGCCGAGCAGCCCCTGATCCTCTGGTCAATCCGAGAGGATCGAAAACTCCCGGAAACGAGTCCCCGTTCAACGCAGAGAAGTGCGCCTGTACGGCGGGGGCCTCGAAGAGAGAGTGCGGGCTGTTGTCAGCAAAAGGGGGGTTGATGATGGGAACCAAAAAGGTGGGGGCTTTCTCCAGCCCGCGCAAGAAAGCCATCCCCATTATAGCATCGCAAAGTCAAAAGTAAAGTGTTTTTTAATTTTTTTTTCGGATTGTATTTTCCTTTGCGTTCGTTAACAATAAAGACTGTTCTCAGGACAGGAGGAGGAATGGACGATAAGAAGATCGACATCAAGGTCGACGAGCACGTGGCGCTCGGACAGTATTCGAACCTGGCCGCGATCCGTCACACCCGGGAGGAGTTCATTTTCGACTTCGCCTTCGTGTTCCCCGACGGTCCGATGGGCAAACTCGTCTCGCGCCTGATCCTCAGCCCGGCCCACGTCAAGAGATTTCTGGAGGCGCTCGAGGCCAACGTCAAGCGCTACGAAGACAGCTTCGGCACGATCGTGCCCGCCGAGACCCCGCCCTCGGTCGGGTTCGTTCATTAAAATTGAACTTGACAGAAAGCTCGATTTATTTTAAATACTTGAGCGCATTCCAAGACAACCTAATTTAGGAGGCAGGAGTGAAGAAGTATATTGTCGGAGCGGTTCTTATCTGTCTCGTGCTGGGCCGCGCGCCAGTCAGTCAGGGCGCGGGCTTTCTCATATACGAGCACGGGGCGGCAGCCATGGCGATGGGAGGCGCCTTCGTGGCGGTGGCCAACGACCCCTCGGCGGTCTTTCATAACCCGGCCGGCATCGCCTTCCTCAAGGGGACGCAGGTTTCCGTCGGCACGACGCTCATCTGGTCGGCGAGCCAGTTGACGCTTCCGAACTACCCCGTGGCGTCCCAGCGTGAATGGGAACAGGTCAAGCAGACCTTCTATCCCTCGACCCTTTACCTGACCCAAAGCATGGGCGACCGGGTCACCCTGGGGTTCGGGTTTTTTACGCCTTATGGGCTGGGCGCCGAGTGGCCGAAGGAAAACCCTCTCCGTTACCTCGGGTATAAAGACGACATGAAGACGTTTTTCTTCAACCCCGTGGTCGCCGTCAAGCTCACGGATAACGTGTCCGCCGGATTCGGAGTCTCCTACATCTACTCGACGGTCATGTTCAAGCTCGTGGATCTTCTGGACTTCACGGCCCTGCGACTCGGCAAGTATGACGCTCCGGCCTCGCTCGAAGGGGATGGAAATGCCTGGGCCTTCAATGCCGGCCTGCTCTACAAAACGGACAAGCTCAGCCTCGGGTTCAACTGGCGCAGCCAGTTCGACATCAAGTACAGCGGCGACCTCACTCTCGACACCTCGTTGGTACCGGCTCCCGTAAGGCCGGCGGTGCCCACCTCCGCCGTGGGCGAAACCACGTTCCGGTTTCCAAACATCTTCGGAGTGGGCCTGGCGTACAACGCGACGGAGAAGCTGCTGCTGTCGGCCGATTTCCACTATATCAACTGGAAACGTTTCGACAGGTATGTCGTGACTTTCGATAATCCGAAAATCGCGACCATGGACATCGAACAGAATTGGGATAATTCCTGGCTCCTGAGGGGCGGCATTCAATACGCCTTCAGCCCCAAGTTTGCTCTCCGGGGAGGTCTCATCTACGACACGACGCCGCAGCCCGAAGAGGTTACGGACCCGCTCCTTCCCGATGCCAACCGGTTCGCGCTGACCGGCGGGTTCGGGATCAACCTGACGGGCCATCTGGTCCTGGATTTGGCCTACCAGTACGAGCCGTTCAACGACAGGACCGTGCCCAACCGGCACGTTTTGCAGGTGGGGTCGATCAACCTGGGAGAGGGCACCTACAAGACGACAGCGAACCTTCTTGGCGTGAGCCTGAGGTTTGTTTTCTGACGAATTCTAAATGGAGGTCATACACCATGGCTTTTGCATTCACTAACAAAAAAGGGGTCATGTACTTTCTGCATTCGAAGAAAGTCAACCTCAAGGGAGGCCGGGAGCAGATGATCTACTATTTCGCCAAAGACGTCCGGCCGGGAGCCCTGGATGCCGTTCCCGCAGGCTACAAGGTCCAGGAGACCGAAAAGACCGGAATGCCGATCCTGAAGAAGGCCTGAGCGCCTTTTTCCCGCGACATCGAAACCGCCGACGGGGACGGCCCCGGCCTGGGGCCGCCCCCGCTCACCCCTCCGGCGCATCGATTTTCATTAAATTGACTCGGGCGGATTATCTCATTATACTCGGGGCATGAGAATTCGGCCGGTTCCCATCCTGGCGGCGCTTCTCGGACTCAGCTTGGCCTGGGGCTGCCGGCCGGGCGCCGAAAAGCCCGCGCCTGCCAAGTCCGCCGGACGGCTGGAGATCGCCGTGATCCCCAAGGGCACGACGCACGAGTTCTGGAAAGCCATCCACATGGGCGCCCTGATGGCCGCCGAAGAGACCGGGGTCGATGTGATCTGGAAGGGCCCGCAGAAGGAGGACGACCGGGCCCAGCAGATCACGGTGGTCGAGGATTTTGTCAGCCGCGGGGTGAGCGGGATCGTCCTCGCCCCCCTGGACGAGCGGGCCCTCCATCGTCCGGTCCAGGACGCCGTCCGGGAGAAGATCCCGGTCGTGGTCATCGATTCCGGGCTGGAGGGCGACGATCACATCAGCTATGTGGCGACGGACAACACCAAGGGCGGCGTCCTGGCCGCTCGGAAGCTCGCCGAACTCCTGGGCGGCAAAGGCAAGATCTTCCTGATCCGCTATCAGGCGGGCTCGGCCAGCACCACCCAGCGCGAGCAGGGGTTCCTCGACACCATCAAGGCCGAGGCGCCGGCCATCGAATTGCTGGTGCAGGATATCTACGCCGGCGCGACCACCGAAAGCGCCGTCCAGCTGGCCGAAAACCTGCTCAGCCGCTTCCGCGACGTCAACGGCATTTTCAGTCCGAACGAGTCCACCACCTTCGGAACGCTGAGGGCCCTCCAGCAGGCCGGGTTGGCCGGGAAGGTTGTTTTCGTCGGGTTCGATTCCTCGCCCAAGCTCGTCCAGGGGCTGCGCGACGGCGAGATCAACGCCCTCATCCTCCAGAATCCTGTGAAAATCGGCTACCTGGGCGTCAAACAGATGGTTTCCTATCTGCGCGGCCAGGAGATAGAAAAAGTCGTGGACACGGGCGTCTACGTGGCCACCCCGCAGAACATGGATGATCCCGAGATCAAGTCCCTGTTGCTGCCGGATTTCTCCAGGCATCCCAATATCTGAATTGACCGTCCCAAGCTCCGCCCCGCCGCTTCTCCGGATGGAATCCATCGTCAAGGACTTCGGGGCGACCCGGGCCCTGGATGGCGTGAGCTTTGACCTCCGGAGGGGAGAGGTCCACGCCCTGCTGGGAGAGAACGGGGCGGGCAAGAGCACGCTGATCAAGATCCTGAGCGGCGCCGTCCGGGCGGACGGCGGCGCCATGAGCCTCGACGGAAAGCCGTACGCCCCCGCGGGCCCGCTCGAGAGCAGGAACTCGGGGATCTCCGTCATCTACCAGGAGCTCAACCTGGCTCCGCACCTGACCGTCGAAGAAAACATCATGCTCGGCCGGGAAGACCACCGGCGCGGCTGGCTGCGGCGGCGCGTCATGAGGGAGCGGGTGCGCCGGGCGCTCGGCCTCGTCCATCACGGCGAGCTCGATCTCGAAACGCCCGTGAGGCGGCTCGGGATGGCCGCCCGCCAGATCGTCGAGATCGCCCGGGCCCTGGCGGAGGACGCCAAGATCCTCGTCATGGACGAGCCGACGAGCTCGCTCTCCGGCGAGGACGCCGGGCGGCTGTTCGAGATCATCCGGTCGCTCAAAGCGGGCGGGGTGGGCATCATCTACATCAGCCATTTCCTGGAGGAGGTCCAACAGGTCGCCGACCGGTTCACCGTGCTCCGGGACGGGAAGCTGGCGGGCGAGGGCGAAACAGCCGCCAACTCGCTCGACGCCATCATCCGGATGATGGTCGGCGGCGAGGTCAAGGAGCTCTTCCCCCGCGATGGGCACGCCATCGGCGAAGCCGCCCTCGTGGCGCTGGAGCTCAAGGGCAAGAAAATGGGCGCGGCGGTGGACCTGACCCTGCGCCGCGGCGAGATCCTGGGTATTGCCGGGCTGATCGGTTCGGGCCGGACCGAGCTCCTCCGGACGATTTTCGGACTGGACCGGCCGGCCACGGGGAGCATTCGCGTGGAGGGCGCGGGAGCGCTGCGGGGCGGCCCTGGCCCGCGGATCGCGGCCGGCCTCGGCTACCTCAGCGAGGACCGGCAGGGCGAGGGCCTGGCTTTGAGCCTGTCCGTCGTCGACAACCTCACCCTCAGCCGGTTCTCGCCCTTTGTCCGCTTCGGGTGGCTCAGCCTGGGCCGGCAGCGGCAGGCCGGCTGGGACTGGATCCGCCGGATGAACATCAAAGCCCGGAGCCCGCTCCAGGTGGTCGCGCACCTCTCCGGCGGCAACCAGCAGAAGGTCGCCCTGGCGCGGCTCCTCCACCAGAACGCCGAGATCTTTCTCCTGGACGAGCCCACCCGCGGCATCGACATCGGCAGCAAATCGCAGATCTACGAATGGATGAGCGACCTGGCCGGGCGGGGAAAATCCGTCCTGTTCGTCAGTTCCTATTTTCCCGAGCTCCTGGGCGTCTGCGACCGGATCGCCGTTTTCCACCGGGGGCAGATGGTCGAGACCCGGGAGTCGGCCGGCTGGACGGAGGAATCCCTGTTGGCGGCGGCCACGACCGGACGGACGGCTGCGGAGTGGTGAAAAGGACGGCAGCCATGACAGACTCAAACGCCGGGGTCAGAAGATTCCGGGTGATGATCAATTTTCTCGGGCCCTTTATCGGGCTCCTGCTCGTCATCCTGATTTTCGCGCTCCTTCCCGACGTCCAGGACCGGTTCCTCAGGCTGGGAAACTTCAAGAGCGTGGCCACCCAATCCGTGATCGTCGCCTTGGGTGCCCTGGGCATGACGTTCGTCATCATCAGCGGCGGCATCGACTTGTCGGTGGCCTCGAACATCGCCCTGGCGAGCTGCGTCACCGCCTACGTCATCAACGCCGGCCTGCCGCCGTGGCTGGGGGTGATGTTGGGGATTCTGACAGGGGGTGGGATCGGCGTCATCAACGGGGGCCTGATCACCTCGCTTCGCGTCGTCCCGTTCATCATCACCCTGGGGATGATGGGCATCGCCCGGGGCGTCGCCAAGTGGATGGCCGGAAACCAGAAAATTGACGCGCCCATGACCTGGGTCAATGAGCTGATGACCCGGAGCCCCAGCCCGGGCTGGCTGTTGTTCGCCCCCGGCGTCTGGCTGATGATCCTCTTCGCGGTGGTCACGGCCGTCGTGCTGAGATACACGGTCTTCGGACGCCACGTTTTCGCCATCGGCTCCAACGAGGCCACGGCCCGGCTCTGCGGCATCCGGACCAACAGATCCAAGGTGCTGATCTATGCCCTGGCGGGGCTGTTCTGCGGGCTGAGCGGCGTCATGCAATTCTCGCGCCTGACCGTGGGCGATCCCACGGTGGCCGTCGGGCTCGAGCTCGACATCATCGCTTCGGTCGTCATCGGCGGCGGCAGCCTGAACGGCGGCCAGGGCAGCATCCTGGGGTCGATGATCGGCGTCTTCATCATGTCGTTTCTTCGTAACGGCTGCACCATGATGGGCTGGCCGAACTATATCCAGGAAATCATCATCGGGTTTATCATTGTCGTGGCCGTGAGCCTCGACCAGTTCCGTTACCGGCGCGAGGCCTGAGGAGGTCCATGATGGAGGAAAATCGACATCCCGGACGCTACGCCCGGATGGTCCACGCCCGGGCGCCCCTGCGGATCAACGACATCGGCGGCTGGACGGACACCTGGTTCGCCAAGCAGGGCTGGGTTCTCAACATGGCGGTCGCGCCGCCGGTCGAGGTCCAGGTCAAGGTTTACGAAAACCGGGAACAGAGGAAAAAGCGGATCCTCGTCCACACCGAAAACTACGGTGAGAGCTTCTGGGTCCACCCCGAAAAGCCGACCCGGGCCCCTCATCCCTTTCTTCAGTACATCATCGCCCGCGTCCCGCCGCCGCCCGACGTCAAGCTGGAGATCAACCTGTTCTCGCCGGTTCCCGCCGGGATCTCCACGGGGACATCGGCCTCGGTCTGCGTCGCCCTGTTGGGAGCGCTGAGCTTCGTGCGGGACGGCGGGTTCATTCTAAAGGACATTATCTCAATCGCCCACCGCGTCGAAACCGAGGACCTCGGCCAGCAGAGCGGCATCCAGGACCAGATTTCCGCGGCCCACGGCGGCATCTGCTATATCCATATGTACCGCTACCCCCTGGCCCGAGTGGAGAAGATCGCCCTCGAGCCACGCGTCTGGGAGGAAGTCAACCGCCGGATCTGCCTCATCTATCTCGGCCGGCCGCACCTGTCCTCGGCGATCCACGAGCGGGTGATCGCCCGGCTGGAGAGCGGCGGCCCGTCCTGGAAGACGCTGGAGCGGATGAAGCAGCTCGCCGAGCTGGGCAAGATGAATCTCCTGGATGGAGACCTGGACGGGTTCGGCGAGATCATGACCGAGAACAACGAATGCCAGAGGAGTCTCCATCCCGAGCTCGTCTGTCGCGAGGCCGACGCCATTGCCCTGGTGGCCAGGAAATACAAAGCTTCGGGCTGGAAGGTCAACGGGGCGGGCGGCCGCGGGGGCTCGATGACCGTCCTCGCCAACGGCGACGACGGGCTGAAGAGGAAGATGCTCCAGGAAATCGCCGCCCTGGGGAAGGGCATCCGGCCCCTCCCCGCATCGTTGTCCTTCGCCGGGCTGGAAGCCTGGGAAGTATAGGCTCGGGAACTCAATCAACCGACGGGTCCTGTCTCGGTTCACCCCCGGCGTCCCGAACGGCCCATCTTGCCGATCTCGAACCACAGAGTTTGCGGCATCAAACGTTCGGTCCGGCGGGGGGCCCCCGAACCGCGCCACCCGTCGGTTTCCCTCTACGCACACAACGCTCGCCTCGGTATAGTAAGGAACCCCTTCCGCTCCGGGCGTTGCGGGGACTGGCGCCGTGCCACCCTCCCGTGATTTAGGCTCTGCACGAAAAGAGCGATGTTCCCTCGCCTCGGGAGAATAAGGAGCGCCACCCGTCGGTTTCCTTCTACGCACACAACGCTCGCCTCGGCAGCAGGAGGAGCGCCCGAGGACGGGCGAATCCTCCAAGGTTTTTTTTATATGGTTGTCTAACTGATACGGAGATTAAAATTCGGAGGTACACGATGAGCAACAAAAAACTGATCGTAGGTTTGACGGCGACTCTGTTTTTCCTTGCCTTGTCGGGTGCGTTTGCCCAGAACCCCCCGGAGAAAGTTCAGCCTGGCGGCGCGTGGTTTTTTGCCGGGCAGCAAGGCGAGAGGGTGGCCCGTTTCCTGGACCTGACTCCCGAGCAGCAGACCAAGCTCGATGAGATCAGGAAGGCGCGGCAGGAGGAGGCGAAGGCCTTCCGCGAGGAGATGGGCAAGCTGCGGCCCCAGCTCCGTGAGGCCGTGAAGGACCCGAAGGCCGATCCGGAGAAAATCGACGGCCTGATCGACCAAGTGAGCCAGGTCCGGGCGGCCCACCAGAAAAGCATGTTCCGCAGCCTCAAGGACATGGAAAAAGTCCTGACGCCGGAACAGCTCGAAAAATTCCGGAACACCAGGGCCGGAATGGGCGCGCGGCGCGGTTTCGGCCGGGGCTTTGGCCGCGGGTCCGGCCGCGGCTTCGGACCCCGGCGCTGGATGCATCCCGGGTGGGGCGGGCGTCCCTTCAGGGGTTTCGGCCCGGGTTCGGACGACTGGTTCTAAGTCCGGCGACGCGCTGATTCGGGCAAATCGCGAGGGGCCCGGGTAACCGGGCCCCTTTTTTTTATCTGGCAGCCTGGAATGTCGGCTAGGGTTTCCATCGGTCCGCGGATATGCCATCGAGCTGCCCGGCAAGCTTCCTGACTCCTGACAGTCCATATGTCCGAATTTAAGGACAGGTTTTCCGTCACCCGGTGCCGCTATATGGGAAGAGAACTTGGCACACGGCTTGCAGATAAGAGGTGTGTAAGGAGAAAGGAAATGAGAAAGATCGCCTGGATCATCGTGGGAATGGCGCTTTGCTGGCCGTTCACGCTGTCAGCCCAGAGCGAAAGCTATGACGGCGCGAGCTTCGCCCGGGTGACCTACGTCAAGGGCGAAGTGAATGTCGCCAGGGCGGGCGACCTCGGGTCCGAGGAGGCGACTGTCAACGTGGCGCTCGTCGAGGGCGACAAGATTGCCTCTCGAGAGGGACGCGCGGAAATCGATTTCGGCCGGAAGAATTTTCTCCGGCTGGACCGGGGGACCGAAGTAGAGATTTCCAACCTTCCCCGGAGCGGCGACGACCGGACACGGCTCCACCTTCTTTCCGGCCGGATCTATCTCCGCGTCAACAACCTGGATCAGGAAAAGAATATTGAAATCCATACCCCCGACGCCTCTTATTATATTTTGGAGGAGGGGCTGTTCCGCTTCGAGGTTCGGCCCAACGCCGAGACGGAGCTCGCGGTTATCGAAGGGTCGATCGAGGCCGCCGGCGAGGGGGGCTCGCAGCTCATCGGCAGCCGCGAGCGGCTGGTCGCTTCGAACGGCCGGCTGGGCTCCCAGGGTTCCTTTTCCTACAGCCGGGACGATTTTGATTATTTTAACGAGGACCGGGACTCACTCCACAGCCAGTATGTCTCGAACCGCTACCTGCCGTCCGAGTTAAACGATTATGAGGAGGAACTCTCCGATAACGGGTCCTGGGTCTATGAGCGGCCCTACGGCTATGTCTGGGCGCCCAGGAATTATTATTCGGATTGGCGGCCCTATTATTACGGTTATTGGAGGTGGTATGGCTCCTGCGGCTGGACCTGGATCCCCGAGGAGTCATGGGGCTGGCCGGTCTACCATTACGGCCGCTGGCAGTGGAGGCTCGGGCTGGGCTGGTACTGGATACCCCATCATGCCTGGGGACCGGCCTGGGTTCATTGGTACCATGGGAGCGACTACTTCGGCTGGTGTCCTCTCAGCTGGTACAATTATCCCTCGGTTCTGGTCGACAACTATTACTACGATCGCTTTCACGGCTCACACTTCCCGGGACACAACCGGGCGATGACGGTCGTGCACAGGAACCAGCTTCAGGACCGGCACATCTCCCGGGTGGCGCTGAGCCGCCAGGAGGCCTCGCGCCTCGGACAGGTCAGCCTGGCCGCCCGGCAGCCGGATGTCCGGCCGTCCATCGGCCGGAGCGGGCTGCGGGACGTGAATTCCTTGGGGAGCATCGCGCGGCCGCAAATCCGGTCATTCGAGCGGACGCAGGACAGGTCATCGTTGGGCGCCTCTTCCCGAAGCGCAGGCCGGTCTGGTGTCGGCAGCCGGCCATCCGGGTCCATCGGCCGGAGCGATTCGCCGCGCTCGGTTTCGCCGGGCAGCCTTTCGCCTGGCGGCCGAGTGACATCCAATCCGAGGCCATCGGTGGGATCGAGATCCGTGGACAGGTCCTCGGCCGGGTCGAGCTCGATCGACAGGTCCCCGGCGGGACGGACCCAGACGCCCGCGAGACGCGACCGTCAGCCGTCCGGGGTTTCGTCGAGGCCGAATTCCGCCGGTTCTTCTTCAGGGGTGCGGTCGTACGCCCCTGCTTCAAGGTCCGGCTCGAACGACCGCGGGACCTCCGTCCAGCGCCGCGAGTCGCCCCGGCGGTACTCCCCCAACGCGAGCATCAGCCGCTTCGGAACGTCGGGCCTGAATAATGAGAGTTCATCGGACCGTCAGGCGCGATCCCTCGACAGGGGCCGGCAGACCGACAGGTCGGCCGGCCTGTCGCGGGGGAGTTCGGGCTCGGGCTATCGCCCCGGCGCCTGGCCGCCCTCTCCGTATACGGGGGACCGGCTGGAGAAGTCGTACGGAAGTTCTCAGAGCAGGTCTCGTTCATTTTCGGGTGACCGTTCTTCGCCGGGCAGGGCCCTCTCCTCGCCCGGCCGCTCCTACTCAGGTTCCGGGCGTTCGTTTTCGGCCCCCAGCCGATCCTATTCCTCTCCCGGCCGCTCGTCTTCAGGTTCCCGAAGTTCCTATTCCTCTCCCGGCCGCTCCTCATTAGGCTCCGGCCGTTCCTTCTCCGCCCCGAGCCGCTCCTCATCAGGCTCCAGCCGCTCTTCTTCCGCTCCCAGCCGCTCCTATTCCTCGCCCCGGTCGTCTTCAGGCTCGGGGTCGGGCCGCAGCGTCTCCTCCGGCTCGAGCCGGGCTCCGTCGCGTTCCTCATCCTCATCTTCCCGCAGCTCCGGCGGGAGGGTCTCCAGACGAGGCTGAACCTCAGGTCCCGGGTTCACTCTTTACTTTTCTTTTTTACGGTGGTATAAGTTATTCCTGTTTCCAGTCGTGGCCGGGCTTTCGGGCCTGATTTCAGTTTGGAGGTTAGACCGATGGTGCTTCAGGCAAGGTTTTCGAAGATCGCTGTTCTCACCGCCTTCGTCATTTTCATAGCCGCCGGGTTGGCCGCGGCCCAGGAGTCCGCCGAGCAGGCAGCGGCCCCTGTCAAACCGGAATTCAGTGGAGTCGTGAAGGCGGGCCTTGGCAAATATCTCTACCTGCCGTCCGCCAAGGGATATGACATCGTGGTTCAGGGACAGGTCGATGGGAAAGACGCGGGCTCCTTGACCGGCAAGGAGATAGTCCTCAAGGGCGAGCCCCTTAAGGATGAGCCCTCGCTCCTCGTCGCCGACACCATCGAGGTCAAAGAGGGCGGCGCCAGCCGGAACGTCTTCACGAGAACCGAGGAGGTCAAGCTCGACGACTACCTCGACGCGGCGGCCCGGCAGGGGTTCGCCGAACTGAAGATCACCGGCGCCGACAAAACGGCCGATTGGGAAGGCAAGGGGAAGGGCAAGGTCTACGGCCGGCTGATCACTTCGAAATCCCCCGACGGCAAGGAGACCGTGACCATCTCCATCGCCGATGAGAAGGGCAAGGAAGTCGGAAAGATCATCGTGGACAGCCTGACCGAATTTGCCAAGTACTACATCACCAAGCTTCGGCTGTTCGATCGGTTCTGGCTGCATCTCAACATCAAGGACACCGTGGACGCGAAGGTCCGCCGCCGGACCCGCGAGCTCTTCCACGCGGACGTTCTTTTAGCCGGTCTTTATTAGGACGGTCTCCGGACCACGGTCTGGTTGATCCCCGGCGCCGTGGCCGGATAGACGATTTCTGTTTCGCCGACCCGGACCCTGAGATAGTACTCGATGTCCTGCCTTGTCTCAGGGCAGCTCACCTCATAGACTCCCCGGGCTGCTCTCTTCAGGTCCACCGCCCGGAATTCACCCGCGCCCATCAGCCGCCAGTGAAAAGACGCTTCCGAGGGCGCAGCCGCGGCGAGGATAATGACCCGGATGGCCAGCGGCTCTCCGTCGGCAAGCAGTGTTCGCGCCGCGGGAACAATGATCCTCGGACGACCCTCGAAACCCCCAGACGGCTCGGCTGAGGCCGGCAGATCCCGGCCCAGGATCTTGCGGAGCTCCGCGTTCGGCTTGAGTATGATGCCGGGAATCAGGTGCTGCTCCCAGTTGGCGACCGTGCCGAGCTCTCCCGGATTGCTCACCGTGGCCAGGAGATGACCGTAGATCAATTTGAGGCACTCGACCAGGCGCTCGCGGATCGGGAAAAGCGTCGTCTCCGCCAGAGACGCTTTTGACGTGGCGTCCCCCGGCCTCTTGAGCGCCTCGGCGGCCTTGTCATATTCACCCCACAGGCACTCCAGGCGGGCCGTTTCCCGCATGTACTGGAACGTGTTCAGCCAGTAGGTGAAGCGCTCCTTATTTCCCTCTCCCGCCACCCGGGGCTCGAGGGCCGCCAGCTCCTCAACGAACCCATAGTCCTTGACGGCCTCCTCCCACGGCCGGGGATCGGGCCGGAGCCCTCCGGGTCCGGTCCAGACATTGATCTGAGGGAGCCGGCCGTCGATCCTGGCGAAAACCGCCGCCGCCATCGGCCCGGCTTCCTCCCCGAACTCGCTCGCCGCCCAATCGGCGTAGAAATCGTCGACGGGCGCGTACCGGGGCGTCTCCGGCCAATCGGCCTCGTAGTCTTCAAGGCGCGGGCCGCCGCAATTGATTCTCCGGGCGAATCCCTGGCCCTGAATGCTGATCCCGGCGATGGCCGGGTAATGGATCCGGTCCGCAAAATCCAGGGACAGCGTCCCGTCGGCGACTTCGATATCGTTGAAACTGAGGTCCAACGGCTTGAGCTTTCCGGCCCTGGCGAAGATATCGAATTTCTCGATCATCTTCTTTCCCTGGAGGGAGATGTCGAACACCCGGCGTCCCTTCTCCTGCATTTCCCCTTCGATGAACTGGAGGACCACCCTGTATTTCCTATTAGGAACAGCCAGCCGGTACCCGTAAACGCGGTCGCGGTAATCGCGGTAGACCTCCTGGGCCGCCCCGCTGGCGACCGGGCTGCCCTTGACGGAAACATAAACGCCGTTCAGCGGACCCCCCGCGTGTTCGGAGGAGAAGGAGGCCTGGACCCATGGTTTCTGGTCCCAAGCCGCCCGGGCGAGCGCTGAGACATTGGGCCCCAGGACGCGGGTCCGCCAATGGATGCCCAGGAGCCCATCGCAGCCGTAAGAGAGCGCGTCCTGGGCGTCCTTTCTCATCCGGCCCGCCCAGAGTTGGGGAGAGGTGAGCGCCGGGTCATCCTCGAGCCAGGGAATGGCCCATTTTGACCGGCCCGGGATCCGGGCGAATACCGGGTCGACGGGCGCCTTGCCAACTTCCCTGTTGATGCAGCTCACGGCCACGTTTTTCGCGAGCTCCCGGTCAAAAAGAGTCCGATCACTGGGAGGCCCGAGAACCCAGCCGCAGGTGGCCATGGAGAACGGCGCGCCGGCCTCGGCGGCGGCCCCGATGGCCGTCCGCGCATCCTCGACCACGGCCTTGACCTGGGCTTCGGAGGCGTCGCTCCAGGTCCAGTTCTCATCCGTCCAGAGCCAGTAAAAATCGAGCGGATAGGTCTCTTTGATCCGCTCGAATATCCCGCGGTAAAGGTCGGCGACCGTTTTTGGATCGTCGGGATTTTTCCCCTGCTCGAGGAGCCTTTTCTTGACCAGGTCGGGAATCGTGAGCGGCATCTCGGTCCCGACGCAGGACTTGACGCCCAGGCCGCGGCCGAAAGAAAAGGCGTCGCGGAGGAGCAGTCCCGTGCGGCGGAAAAGCTCATTCATGTCCTGGGCGGTTTTCGGCTCGGGAGCCAGGCCGTTCATGACGTCCGCCCCGTAATCGTCCCGGTCGAAAAGCAGGGAGGCGCCATAGTGAAAATCCGAGGTCCGGGTGGCTTCATATCCCCAGTTTCCCCGCTGCGTGTTCTGATAGCTTGACGGATAGCTGAACGTAGGCTGGCCGTTCTCCCCGGCGTCGCCGGGCTGGCCGATCCAGACGGTCGGCTCGGCGTTCGGCCGGCCCTCGGGATAGGTGTGAAGGCCGAAGAAGTTCATTCTCAGCTTGGGAAGCTGGGCGATGACGGCCAGGTAATCCTCGCGGCTCCACCAGTCGGGGCCCTCGGGGAAATCGTGGAAGGGATGGATGCCGCGGAGCCGGAAAAGCGGCTTCCCCAGCTCGTCGACGGCCGGCAGCGCCACCGGGGCGCGGCTGTCCGGCACGACGTCGCCGTGAAGATAAAACCGGACTCCCAGATTCTCGATGAAACGGTAAGCGCCGTAGAGCGTCCCCACTCCGTCGCCTCCGGCCACGAGGACCACGGTGGTCTTCCCGCGGGGGATTGTCTTGAGCGCATATTCCTGCTCGCCCAGGCGGTCTATGTCCGGCGTGACGTCGGGCCCCGCCCAGTCGGGAAGCTCGAGACGGCCCTTGGTGAAAATGGCGACGACCGGATGCCGCCCGGCTTTGAGCCCGGAAATGGTCTCTATAGGGAAGAGGGACCCGGTGCGAAGGTAGATATAGCGCCGGATCTCCCGCGCGGCCAGGGTTTCCAGCGGCGAAGCGTCCCTGGGGGTAGCGATGACGATCTTCTTTTCTCCGCCCCGGCAAACCGCCAGGACCAGACAGGCCGCCACGGCGGCCGGCAGGAGTGACCAGGCTGTCGCTTTTTTCATCAAGGCCTCCTTTGGTGTCTCGGGAAGGCTGAACCTTCTTTGGTCGCTTCAGGCGGCCCGCATCACCGTGTTTTTCCGTTGAACTCCCGGACGGCGTCGAGCATGGCGGCGATATTCGCCACGGGCGTGTTGCCCTGGATGTTGTGGATGGCGTTGAAGATGAAGCCGCCGCCCGGGGCCAGGACCTCCAGCCGGCGGAGGACTTGGCCGCGGACCTCTTCGGATGTGCCGAAAGCGAAAGTCCGCTGGGTGTCCACGCCGCCGCCCCAGAAGACCAGCCGCCGGCCGTATTTTTCCTTAAGGCGCGCCGGCTCCATCCCCGCCGCCGTGACCTGGACCGGGTTCAGGATGTCGAACCCGCATTCGATGAAGGACTCGATCAGCGGATCGACGGCGCCGCAGGAATGCTTGAAGGTTTTCCACGGAGTGTGCCTGTGGATCCAGTCGTTGATCCTCTTATAGTAGGGGAAATATAGGCTCCGGAAGGTCGCTACGGACAGGAACTGCGACGACTGCGATCCGAAATCCGTGCCGCAGACGTAGACGACATCCGCGCGGCCGTCGATCACGGGCCGGGTCTTTTCCAGGTTCGCGATGCCGATCTCGGTCTGCTTTTCGAAGACGCGATGGATGTATTCCTGCCGGGTGACGGTCGAGACATACCATTCCTCGACATCCCGGATCCCTTTGGGATGCGTGAGGAAGGGCGCCGGCACGAGGGCGATGTCCCCGAGGCCCAGCCCGCCGACGGTCACTGCGACC
>Ga0154742_1107_pt1 | contig 15048 bp, 12 predicted proteins | sample Rifle2008BG16ft_FD_105750 | JGI IMG/M metagenome (GOLD analysis project Ga0154742, IMG submission 105750) | Candidatus Aminicenantes bacterium RBG_16_63_16 | reverse complement strand
TGCCCGATCGTCCCGATGTTTAAGTGCGGCTTCGTCCTCGCAAACTTTGCCTTAGCCATTCTTGTCCTCCTCCTGACTATCTATGGGCGGGCAGGCGTCCCTCGATCCGGGCGATGATCTCCTCCGCGACGGCGGGGGGCGCCTGCTGGTACTTCCAGAATTCCAGGGAAAAGACCCCTCGTCCCTGGGTGAGCGTGCGCAGGACGGTGGCATAGCCGAACATCTCGGCCAGGGGGACCACCGCCTTGATGACGCGGGAGCCGCCGCGCATCTCCATGCCCTCGATCTTCCCGCGGCGGGCGTTGAGGTCGCCCACGATCCCGCCGAGATACTCGTCGGGGCTGACGACCTCGAGCTGCATCATCGGCTCGAGGAGCGCGGGCTTGGCCCGGCCGGCGGCGTTGCGGAAGGCGAGCGAGCCGGCGATCTTGAAGGCCAGCGGCGTCGAGTCCACCTCGTGCCAGGAGCCGTTATGCAGGGTGGCCTTGACGTCCACGACCGGAAACCCGGCCAGGATGCCGGCCTCCATGGCCTCCCGGATGCCGTCGCGGACGCTGCCGATGAACTCTTTGGGAATGACGGCACCACGGGTTTCGTCCAAAAAAACAAAGCCGTTGCCCCGTGGCAACGGCTCGATACTGATCTCGCAGTGGCCGTACTGGCCGCGGCCGCCGCTCTGACGGATGTATTTTCCCTCACCCTTGGCGGGCTCGAGGATGGTCTCCTTGTAGGCGACCTGGGGCTTGCCCAGGTGGGCCTGGACCCCGAACTCCCGGCTCAGGCGGTCCATGATGATCTCGAGATGGAGCTCGCCCATCCCGTAAATGAGCGTCTGGCCGGTTTGCGGGTCCTGGGCGACCTTGAAGGTCGGGTCCTCGCGGGTCAGCTTCTGGAGGGCGCCGGCCAGCTTGGCGTGCTCGACCCTGGTCTTGGGCTCGATCGTCGCGTTGATGACCGGCTCCGGAAACTTGATGGTCTCGAGCACGAGCGGCCGGCTCCGGAGGCACAGCGTGTCGCCCGTGGACAGGCTCTTCATCGAGGCCAGGGCGGCGATGTCGCCGGCGTAGACCTCCTTGATCTCTTTTCTCTTGTTGGCGTGCATCTCCAGGAGGCGGGAGACGCGCTCCTCCTCGTCCTTGATCGGGTTGTAGAGGACGGAGCCGATCCTGGCCTTCCCGGAATAGACGCGGAAATAGGCCAGCGAGCCCACGAAGGGGTCGCTCATGATCTTGAAGACGAGCGCCGAGAACGGCTCGGCGTCCGAAGCCAGCCGCTCCTCCTTTCCCCCTGTGCGGGGGTGCAGGCCGACGACGGGCGGAATGTCGACCGGGGACGGCAGGTAATCCAGGATGGCGTCGAGCAGCGGGTGGACGCCCTTGTTCCGGAACGAGGCGCCCACCAAAACGGGAACGAACCGGAGCCCGAGCGTTCCCCGACGGACGGATTCGCGGACCTCCCGGGCGGAGATCTCCGCGCCGGAGAGGTACTTCTCCATCAGGTTGTCGTCCGTCTCGCTCAAGATTTCCAGCATCTCGTTTCTTCTCGCCCGGGCCTCTTCCCGGTTTTCCTCCGAGATCTCCCGGACCTCGAATTGGGTTCCCAGGAGGTCGTGTCCCCAGTCGATTTCCTTCATCCCGACCAGGTCGATGACCCCGCGGAAATTCTCTTCACGACCCAGGGGCAACTGGATGACCAGCGGCCGGGCGTTCAGCCGTTTCCGGATCTCGAGAACGGCGATCTCGTGGTCCGCTCCGACCCTGTCCATCTTGTTGATGTAGACAATTCTCGGAACGCGGTACCGGTCGGCCTGCCTCCAGACGGTTTCAGTCTGGGGCTCGACGCAACCCACGCCACAGAGAATGATAATCGCCCCGTCGAGAACTCGTAAGGATCTCTCGACCTCGGCGGTGAAGTCTACGTGCCCGGGAGTGTCGATGATGTTAACGCGGTGGTCTTTCCAGTGGCAGGTCGTGGCCGCCGACGTGATCGTGATGCCGCGCTCCTGCTCCTGCACCATCCAGTCCATGACCGCGGTGCCCTCGTCGACCTCTCCCATCTTGTACGTAATGCCCGTATAAAACAGGATGCGCTCGGTCGTGGTCGTCTTGCCCGCATCGATGTGAGCCAGGATGCCGATATTCCTGACTCTCTCGATCGGGTGAGAGCGCATACCGTCTTTTCTCCATCTGTCTCGTCAAATCCGCCTGTGGTTTTATGGAGACTACCATCTATAATGTGCAAAAGCCCGGTTGGCTTCCGCCATCTTGTGCGTGTCTTCCCGTTTCTTGATCGCCCCGCCCCGGAGGTTCATGGCGTCCATCACCTCGGCCGCCAGATTCTCCTCCATGCTCTTGCCGCTCCGCGCCCGGGAGTAGTTCAGCAGCCAGCGCACGCCCACGGCCACCGACCGGTCCATCGGCACCTCGATGGGCACCTGGTAGGTCGCCCCGCCCACCCGGCGGGACTTGGTCTCGAGCACCGGCCGGACATTCTCGATCGCCTTCTCGAAGGCCTTGAGGGGGTCCTCCTTGGTTTTCTGCTTGACGATCTCCATGGCGCCGTAGATGACGCTCTCGGCGGTGCTCTTCTTGCCCTTCTTCAGGAACAGGTTGATAAACCGGGAAACGAGCGTGCTGTTATAGAACGGGTCGGGCGGGATCTTTCGTTTCTTGATGATTCCTCGTCTGGGCATCGGGTCCTCTTCTCTTTCAGCTCGCGGCGCGTTTTTCCTTGGGCCGCTTGGCTCCGTACAGGGAACGGCTCTGGTAGCGGTTCTGCACGCCCTCGGAATCCAGCGTGCCGCGGATGATGTGGTACCGGACGCCCGGCAGGTCCTTGACCCGGCCGCCCCGGATGAGCACGATGGAGTGCTCTTGCAGGTTATGGCCGACGCCCGGGATGTAGCCCGTCACCTCGATGTTGTTGGTCAGCCGGACCCTGGCGACCTTGCGCAGGGCGGAGTTCGGCTTCTTGGGCGTGGTGGTGAACACCCGCGTGCAGACGCCCCTTTTCTGAGGGCAGGTCTCGAGCGCCGGGGACTTGCTTTTGTAGTGCTTCTGGGTCCGGCCCTTTCTCACTAACTGGTTAAAAGTTGGCAAAAAATATACTCCTCAACAAATTCAAAAATTTGGCTTCATCCCGACGGATTTAGTCTCGAGACGAATTGTGTCGATAATAGCAGAATCGGCTTTCTATGTCAAGAATTTTGAGCGCTTTAGCCGCGTCTTCAGCTCCGGACCGGAACCTCGATTTCCTTCCCCTCGCCGGCCTCTTCCGACTCCTTCAGCTCGACATCGCGGTAATACCGGTAGCCGGTGCCCGCCGGGATCAGGCGGCCCATGATGATGTTCTCCTTGAGCCGCCTCAGATAATCGACCTTGCCGTACAAGCTGGCCTCAGTCAGGACCCGCGTCGTCTCCTGGAAAGAGGCGGCCGCGATGAAGCTGTCCGTGCTCAGGGCGCTCTTGGTCACACCGAGGAGCAGCGGCCTCGCCTTGGCCGGCCGGCCGCCTTTTTTCATCACCTTCTCGTTCTCCTCCTGGAAGATGAACTTGTCCACCTGCTCGTCCACCAGGAAATCGGTGTCGCCCACCTCTTCCACCTTGATCCAGCGCAGCATCTGCCGGATGATGGCTTCGATGTGCTTGTCGTTGATGGTCACGCCCTGGAGCCGGTACACCTCCTGGACCTCGCGAAGCAGGTATTCGGCCAGCTCCTTCTCCCCCAGGACCCTGAGGATATCGTGCGGGTTCACGGGTCCGTCCATGAGCGGGGTTCCGGCCCGGACCTTCTCGCCCTCGCCGACGCTCAAATGGGCGCCCTTGGGAATGAGATATTCTTTCTCGCCGCCTTTTTCGTTGACGACGGTCAGCTTTCGATAGCCCCTGACCAGGCCGCCGAACTGGACCGTCCCGTCGATTTCGGAGATGACCGCCGGCGCCTTGGGCCGCCGGGCCTCGAACAGCTCCTCGGCCCGGGGCAGGCCTCCCGTGATGTCCTTGGTGCGGGCGACTTCCCGGGGGATCTTGGCCAAAATATCACCGGCGAAGACCTTGTCGCCCGCCTTCTTCTCCAGGTTGGCGCCCGAGGGCAGATAGTACCGCCGCAGGAGGACCGGCTTATCCTTGCCGTCCTTCCCCCGCTCTTTCTTGGTCGGGTGGACGACCTCCACCCGGGGCTGCATCTTCTCGTCCTTGGGCTCGATCACGACCTGGGTGATCAGGCCCGTAAACTCGTCCTGGATTTCCTCCATGGTCAAGCCGAGCTCGACGTCATGGAACTCGGCGAGGCCAGAATCCTCGGTCAGGATGAAGGTGTTGAACGGGTCCCACTCGGCAAACGGCTGGCGGGCCTTGACGGCGTCGCCGTCCTTGAGGAACACCCGGGCGCCGTAGGGAACCTGGAAGTGCTCGATCTCCCGCCCCCTGTGGTCGAGGACGGCGATGTTCGCGTTCCGGTTGACGACGACCAGGGTGCCTTCCTGGTTCGCGACGCCTTTCAGGTTGTTGAACATGATGACGCCGTCGCTCTTGGCCTCGAGCTTGGACCGCTCGGCGCCCCTCATGGCGATGCCGCCGACGTGGAACGTCCTCATGGTGAGCTGCGTTCCCGGCTCACCGATTGACTGCGCGGCGATGATGCCGACTGCCTCGCCCAGGTCGGCCAGGGCGCCCGTCGACATGTTCCGTCCGTAGCAGAGCTGGCAGACGCCCCGCTTGGCCTCGCAGGTCAGGACGGTCCGGATGCGGAGCCGCTCGATACCCAGGTTCTGGAACTGGTGGGCGATGGCCTCGGTGATTTCCTGGTTCGGCTCGACGATGACTTCCCCCGTGTCCGGGTTGACCACCCTATCCATGCCGACCCGGCCCACGATGCGGTCGATGAAGGGCTCGACGATCTCGCCGTTTTCGACGATGGCGGTGACGTTGACGCCCTTGAGGGTGCCGCAGTCGTGCTCGTCGATGATCACTTCCTGGGCGACGTCCACGAGCTTCCGGGTGAGATATCCGGAATTCGCTGTTTTCAGGGCCGTGTCCGCCAGGCCCTTCCGGGCGCCGTGGGTCGAGATGAAGTACTGGGAGACGTTCAGGCCCTCGCGCAGGTTGGAGACGATCGGCATCTCGATGATCTCGCCCGACGGCTTGCTCATCAGTCCGCGCATGCCGGCCAGCTGCCGGATCTGCTGCTTGGTGCCGCGGGACCCTGAATCCGTCATAACAAACAGGGAATTCAACTCGTTCCCCTCGAAGCTGATGCGCTTCATCTCGTTGATCATGGCCGCCGAGACCTTGTCCGTGACGGCGCCCCAGATTTCGACGACGCGGTTGAACCGCTCGCCGCCCGAAATCGTGCCTTCCCGGTAGAGCTTCTCGATGTCCTGGACCTCTTTCTGGGCCTTGCCGACAAGTTCGCGCTTTTCCCCGGGGATGACGAAGTCGTCGATCCCCAGCGAGAAGCCCGCCAGGGTGGCATGGGTGAAGCCCGTTTCCTTCAGCTTGTCCAGCATCTCGATCGTCGAGCCCAGCCCCATCTTGAGATAGGTGTAGGTCACGAGGCTCTCGATGCCCTTCTTCCGCAGCATGCCGTTGATGTACGGGATGCCTTTGGGAAGGACGTTGTTGAAGATGATCCGGCCGGGGGTCGTGTCCACGAGCTTGCCCTGGATATCCGCCACCGGGCAGGTCATGACCGCCTGGTCATCGTAGTAGGTGGCCAGGTTCATGAACGGCCCCTTGAACCGGAGCTTCACCCGGGCCTGCAGGTTGACCTCTTTGTTTTCCAAGGCCAGCAGGACTTCATCGGACGAAGAAAAGATCCGGCCCTCCCCCTTCAGCCCCTTCTTATCCAGCGTGAGGTAGTAGCAGCCGAGGACCATGTCCTGGCTGGGGATGGTCAGGGGCCGGCCATGGGCGGGCGACAGGATGTTGTTCGTCGAGAGCATGAGCGTCTGGGCCTCGATCTGCGCCTCGACCGAAAGAGGAATGTGGACGGCCATCTGGTCCCCGTCAAAATCGGCGTTGAAGGCCGCGCAGACGAGGGGATGGATCTGGATGGCCTTGCCCTCGATCAGGATCGGCTCGAAGGCCTGGATGCCCAGCCGGTGAAGCGTCGGCGCGCGGTTGAGGAGGATCGGGTGCTCGCGCACCACCTCCTCGAGATAGTCCCAGACCTCGGGGCGCTCGGCTTCGTGCCACTCCCGCGCGATCTTGACGCTCGGGACCAGTCCCTCCTTCTCCAACTTATGGAAGATGAACGGCTTGAACAGCTCCAAGGCCATTTTCTTGGGCAGGCCGCACTGGTTGAGCTTGAGCTCCGGTCCGACGACGATGACGGAGCGGCCGGAGTAGTCGACCCGCTTACCCAGGAGGTTCTGCCGGAAGCGGCCCTGCTTGCCGCGGAGCGCCTCGCTCAGCGACTTGAGCGGACGCCGATTGGCGCCCAGGTGGACCCGTCCGCGCTTGCCGTTATCGAACAGGGCGTCGACCGCCTCCTGGAGCATGCGTTTCTCGTTGCGGATGATCAGCTCCGGCGCTTTCAGCTCGATCAGCTTCTTGAGCCGGTTGTTGCGGTTGATCACCCGGCGGTAGAGGTCGTTGAGGTCGGAAGTGGCAAACCGGCCGCCGTCCAGCCGGACCAGGGGACGCAGGTCGGGCGGGATGACGGGAACGATCTTGAGGACCATCCAATCCGGACGGTTGCCCGATTTTTTCAGGGCCTTGAAGACGCGCAGCCGCTTGGCGTACCGGAGGCGGCGCTGCTGGGAGGTCTCCTTTTTCATCATCCGCCGCAGGCGGTCGGTCTCTTTGGCGGTGTCGATTCTGGTCAGCAGGAGGTTGATGGCCTCGGCGCCGATGCCGGCGTCGAACTTGTGGCCGTACTTTTCCTGGGCCTCCTTGAATTCCTCTTCGCTCAGGAGCTGCTTCTCCTTGAGCGGCGTCTCCCCCGGGTCGGTCACGATGTAGGCTTCGAAATACAGGACCTTCTCCAGGTCCTTGATCGACAGGTCGAGCACCAGCCCGATGCGGCTGGGCGGGCTCTTGAAATACCAGATGTGGGCGACCGGCGAGGCCAGCTGGATGTGGCCCATCCGCTCGCGCCGCACCTTGGATTTGGTCACCTCGACGCCGCAGCGCTCGCAGATGATCCCGCGGTACTTCATCCGCTTGTATTTTCCGCAGAGGCATTCGTAGTCGTTGATCGGGCCGAAGATCTTGGCGCAGAACAGGCCGTCCCTCTCGGGCTTGAAGGTCCGGTAGTTGATGGTCTCGGGCTTGGTGACCTCGCCCCAGGACCAGCTCTTGATCTTCTCCGGCGAGGCGATGCTGATCCGGACCCGGTCGAAATCCACCCGGCTCTTGCCCGTGACGCTTGGTCTCGTTTCCATTACCGTTCTCCTTTGATCGAGGGGACGTCGATCCCCCAGGGCAGGATTTCTTCCCTCTCGGCCCGCTCGAGCTCCACGTTGAGGCAGAGGCTCTGGAGCTCGCGGATAAGAACATTCACCGACTCGGGCAGCCCTGGCTGGAAATCCAGGTCGCCTTTCACGATGGCCTCGTAGATCTTGGCCCGCCCCTCGACGTCGTCGGACTTGACGGTCAGGAGCTCCTGGAGGGTGAACGCGGCGCCGTAGGCCTCCAAGGCCCAGACCTCCATTTCTCCGAAGCGCTGGCCGCCGAACTGGGCCTTGCCGCCGAGCGGCTGCTGGGTGATCAGGGAGTAGGGCCCGGTCGACCGCGCGTGGATCTTGTCGTCGACGAGGTGATAGAGCTTCATCATGTAGATGTAGCCGACGGTGACTTCCTGCTGCATGGGCTCGCCGGTCACGCCGTCAAACAGGATCGTCTTGCCCGATTCCGGCAGGCCGGCCTTTTTCAGAAGCTCCTTGATCTCGCCCTCGGTGATGCCGTCGAAGACCGGCGTGTCGACCCAGAGGTTGAGGGCGTTGGCCGCCCAGCCGAGATGGGTCTCCAGGATCTGCCCGACGTTCATACGGGAGGGCACGCCCAGGGGGTTGAGGACGATCTCGACCGGCGTGCCGTCGGGCAGCCGGGGCATGTCCTCTTCCGGTACGATCTTGGCGACAATGCCCTTGTTTCCGTGCCGTCCCGAGACCTTGTCGCCGACCGACAGCTTGCGCTTCATGGCGATGTAGACTTTGATCGCCTGGATGACGCCCGGCGAGAGCTCGTCGCCCTTCCTCAGGGCGTCGGCCTTTTCCTTGAACTCGGCGCGGAGGGCGTCGATCTGCCGCCGCACCTTCCTGTCGATGTCCTTGATCTTCCGGTCCCGCTCCTCGTTCGCCTCGAGCTTCAGCTTGCCGTAATCGTCGGGGTCGATCGTCTCCAGGACCCTTTCGGTGAGCCTGGTCCCTTTTTCCAGGGCCTGGCCCGAGACCTTCTGGTCGCGGTCCAGCACCTCGCCCTTCAGGTAGTTCCTGATGCGCCGGGCCTTCTCGCCCTCGAGGATGGTAATCTCGTCCTCGAGGTTGCGCTTCATCTTGGCGATCTCTTCCTTCTCGATGACCTTGGCGCGCGGGCCCTTTTCGCTGCCCCGGCGGGAGAAGATCCGGACGTCGATGACCGTACCCTCGATGCCGGGAGAGCAGTAGAGGGAGGCGTCCTTGACGTCCAAGGCTTTCTCGCCGAAGATCGCCTTGAGCAGCTTCTCCTCGGGCGAGAGCTGCGTCTCCCCCTTGGGGGCGACCTTGCCCACCAGGATGTCGCCGGACCTCACGTAGGCCCCGATCCTCACGATGCCGTTTTCATCCAGGTTGCGGAGCAGGTTTTCCGGGACGTTAGGGATGTCGCGGGTGATCTCCTCGGGACCGAGCTTGGTGTCGCGGGCCTCGATCGTCTCCTCGACGATGTGGATGGAGGAGAAGGTGTCCTTCTTGATGAGCCGTTCGCTGACGATGATGGCGTCCTCGAAGTTGTAGCCGCGCCAGGGCATGAACGCGCACAGCACGTTCCGGCCCAGGGCCAGCTCCCCCCGGTCCGTGCAGGAGCTATCGGCCAGGATCTGGCCCTTCTCGACGGGATCGCCCTTGCGGACGATCGGCCGGTGATTGATGCACGTGTTCTGGTTGGTCCGGAGGAACTTGGTCAGCAAGTAGAGGTCGGTGCCGACCTCATGTTCCTTGGACTTCTCTTTCTCGTCCACGCGGACGAGGATGCGCTCGGCGTCGACGAACTCGACGACGCCCGGCCGCTGGCAGGTAACGACATCGCCCGACCCCTTGGCGACCAGGTATTCGATGCCCGTGCCGACGAGCGGCGCCTCGGGCCGCAGGAGCGGCACCGCCTGGCGCTGCATGTTGGACCCCATCAGGGCCCGGTTGGCGTCATCGTGTTCCAGGAACGGGATGAGCGCCGCCGAGAGGGAGACGAGCTGCTTGGGAGAAACGTCGATGTACTGGATCTGGTCCCGGGGGAGCATCTTGAAATTCCCCGCCTGGCGGGCGCTGACGTCCTCGCCCAGGAACCGGCCGTTGTCGTCCACCGGCGCGTTCGCCTGGGCGATGATGTATTTTTCCTCTTCCCAGGCCGTCTGATAATGGCAATACGGCTCGACCACGGGAAGCTGGCGGACCTTGCCCTTCTTGAGCTGGTCGACGGTCTTGTTGAAAACGTCCTTCTGGACGACCTCGCCCATCTTGTAGTCGCTGTCGCCGGGATGGACGATCTTGATATAGTCGATGATGCGGCCCTTCTTGACTTCCCGGTAGGGAGTCTCGAGGAACCCATAGTCGTTGACCCGGGCAAAACAGCTCAATGAGGAGATGAGACCGATGTTCGGGCCTTCGGGCGTCTCCACCGGGCAGATCCGGCCGTAATGGGAGGTCTGGATGTCCCGGACCTCGAACCCCGCCCGCTCCCGGCTGAGTCCGCCGGGGCCCAGGGCGCTCAGGCGGCGCTTGTGGGTGATCTCGGCCAGGCTGTTGATCTGGTCCATGAACTGGGAGAGCTGCGAGCTGCCGAAAAACTCCTTGAGGGCGGCGATCACCGGCTTGGAGTTCACCAGGTCCTGGGGCATGGCCGAGGTCAGGTCGGCGCTGACAGTCATCTTTTCCTTGACCGTCCTCTCCATGCGGGTGAGCCCGATCCGGAAGGCGTTCTCGACGAGCTCGCCGACCGAGCGCACGCGCCGGTTGCCCAGGTGGTCGATGTCGTCCACCGTGCCCTCGCCCTGCCGCAGCTTGAGCAGGTACTTGATGACCTCGACATAGTCGAGGGGCTGGAGGATCTTCTCCTCGAGCGAGGTGTTGAGCCCGAGCTTGATGTTCATCTTCAGCCGGCCGATCCGGGAAAAGGTGTACTTCTGGGCGTTGAAGAAGAGGTTGTGGAAGAGGTTGTGGGCGCTCTCCATGGTGTGGGGCTCGCCCGGCCGCAGCTTCCGGTAGATCTCGGCCAGCGCCTGGCTGGTGTCCTTCTTGAGGTCCTTCTTGAGGGTGTTGCTGACGATCGTGCCAGCCTTGTCCTGCTCGGGGAAGAAGACCTCGAACGGCTCGGCCCGGCCGACAAGGAGGTCGAGCGCGGTGTCGCCCATCTCTTCGTTCGACTTGACCTTGCCTTTGATGACGCTCAGGGAATAGGCGCCCTGGAGCTCCTTCTTGACCAGCGGCACCCGGGTCACGCCCTTGTCCCTGAGCTCCTGGATGATCTCGGGCCTGAGCTTTTTCCTGGCCGCGACGAGCACCTTCTTCGACGAGGGCGCGACGATGTCTTCGGCCGCCGTCTTGCCCGCCAGGGTGTCCGAGAGCTCCCAGGAGAGCTTCCCGTCTTCGGGGACGATCCTGTAGACCGGATGGAAGAGCTTGATGATCTCCTCGTCGGACCCGAACCCAAGGGCCCGCAGGAAGACCGAGGCCAGGAATTTCTTCTTCCGGTCCAGCCGGACATAGAGCGTGTTCTTGGCGTCGTACTCGATTTCCACCCAGGCGCCGCGGTAGGGGATGATCTTCCCGATGTAGAACCCCTTGTTTTCCCCCGGCCGGAAGAACACGCCCGGGGACCGCTGGAGCTGGCTGACGACGACCCGCTCGATCCCGTTGAAAATGAACGTGCCCTTGTCGGTCATGAGCGGGATGTCGCCGAAATAGACCTCCTGCTCCTTGATGTGCTTCAGCCGCTTGGACTTGCTGGTCGCGTCCTTCTCCCAGGAAATCAGCCGTCCCTTGAGCCGCAGCGGGACGGAGTAGGTGTAGCCTTTCTGCAGGCACTCGTTGGGCGTGTACTTGAGCTTGAGGTGGACGGTGTCGCCGCAGTGCTCGCAGCTCGGGACCTCGATCTTCCTCATCGCGGAACAATAGGGGCAGATCTCTTTCTCGGTCAGCTCCACGCCGGCCGGGAGCAGCGTATCGCAGGACTTGCACCGGGCGCGGAAATTCTCGACGCCCTTGAGGCGCCCGCACTTGCACTCCCAATTGCCTATGGAGTAGCTGATGAAATCGAGCTGGGTCGTTTCCTTGAAATCGGAAATCGGAAAGACATCCTTGAAGGCCGACTGGAGGCCGGTGTCCTTCCTCTCCTCCGGCAGCAGCTCCATCTGCAGGAATTCGGCATAGGACTGCCGCTGGATGGCCAGCAGGTCGGGCATCGGAAACTGCGTCCTGATTTTCGAGAAATCAGTCCGCTGGATGCGATGGTTGGGAAGCACGGGTTCTTGTGACATGTTCACTCTCAAAACAGAGTTTTCGGATCATCTATCAAAAAAAACAAAAGTCAAAGCAAAGATGTCCCAAGGACGGCCTTACTGCAGCTCGACGGTGGCTCCGACTTCCTCGAATTTGGCTTTGATGGCGTCGGCTTCCTCTTTGGTGATCTTTTCCTTGACCGGCTTGGGCAAGGTATCCACCAGGTCCTTGGCTTCCTTGAGGCCGAGGCTGGTGATCTCGCGGACGATCTTGATGACGTTGATCTTCTTGTCCCCGGCGCCCTTCAGGACGACCGCGAACTCAGTCTTGACCTCTTCGGCCTTGGCCTCGGCGCCCGGGGCGGCCCCCGCCACGGCCACCGGAACGGCGGCGGCGGCGCTGATGCCGTAGCGCGTCTCGAATTCCTTGATGTAGTCCGCGAGTTCCAGGACGGTCAGGTTGTCCAGGTGCCCGAAAAACTGCTCTTTGGTGAGTTTGTCGCTCATGTTTACCTCCAACCTATTTTTTCTCTTTTAATTGACTCAACAACCGGCCCAGCTGGGAGACGGGGGCTTGCCAAGTCCTTAAAAGTTGCGTTAAGGGAAGGGCCATCAGGTAGCCGATCTTCCCGAGCAATTCCTGCTTCGAGGAGAGCTTGCAGACCTCCTCAAACCGGTCCGGCGTCAGGAGCCGGCCTTCGATCAGGCCGCCCTTGAATGCCAGGACTTTGTTCTGAACCGAAAAATCCCGGAGGAGCCGCGCCAGCCGGACCGGCTCCTCGGCCCCGAAGGCGATGGCCGTCGGCTTCTGAAAGTAGCCGTGGAGCGCCTCGGGAAAATCCTCCTTCAGGGCCCGCAGGGCCAGGCGGTTCTTGACGACCTTCAGGGAGTAGGCGTTCTTCCGCAGCAGCTTGCGCAGCGCCACCGCCTGGGCCACGGTCAGGTGGGTATAATCCAGCAGGTAGGCGGTATTGGCGCGGTCGAAATTCTCCTGCAGACCATGGATCAGCTTTTGCTTGGCGTCTTGCTTCACCGGCGCTCTCCTATTTCTCCAGAATGGCCTCGGACAGGCGGAAGCTCGGACCCATCGTCGAGGAAAGGAACATGGTCCGGATGTATTTCCCCTTGGCGGCGGGCGGCTTGGCGTGCAGGACCGCCTGGAGGAAGACCTGCACGTTCTCGGCGAGCTTTGTCTCGGGGAAGGAGACCCGGCCGACGATCGAGTGCAGGATGCCGGTCTTATCCACCCGGAACTCAATCTTGCCCGCCTTGGTCTCCTGGACGGCCTTCTTGATGTCAAAGGTGACCGTGCCCGACTTGGGGTTGGGCATGAGCCCCTTCGTCCCCAGGATCCGGCCCAGTTTGCCCACGCTCCTCATGACATCGGGCGTGGCGATGACGATGTCGAAATCCAGCCAGCCGCCGGTGATCTTCTCGATCAGCTCCTCGCCGCCGGCGAAATCGGCGCCGGCCTCCTCGGCTTCCCGGATCTTCTCGCCCGAGGCGATGACACAGATCTTCTTGGCCTTGCCCGTCCCGTGGGGGAGGACGACCGTGCCCCGGACCATCTGGTCGGAGTGCTTGGGGTTGACTCCCAGGCGCATGGCGATGTCCACGGATTCGTCGAACTTGACGTAACTTGCCTTCTTCAGCAGGCCGACCGCCTCCTCCACCGTGTACTCCGGCTGGGCGGCCAGCGCCTTGGCCTTGACGTACTTCTTGCCTCGTTTACTCACTGACGATCTCCAATCCCATGTTTCTGGCCGTGCCCTCGATGATCTTCTTGGCGGCCTCCAGGTCGTTGGCGTTGAGGTCGGCGAGCTTCAGCCGGGCGATGTCCTCGACCTGCTTGCGGGTGACCTTCCCGACCTTGTCCTTGTTCGGGGCGCCCGAGCCCTTGGCGATGCCGGCGGCCTTCTTCAGGAGATATGAAGCCGGCGGGGTCTTCAGCTCGAACACGAAGCTCTTGTCCTTGTACACCGTGATCACGACGGGAACGATGCTGCCCTCCTCCATCCCCCGCGTCTTCTCGTTGAACTGGCGGACGAAATCCATGATGTTCACGTTGTGCTGGCCCAGCGCGGGTCCGACGGGCGGCGCCGGGCTGGCCTGACCGGCCACGATCTGAAGCTTGATACGGGCGACAACCTCTTTCGACATCCTCTCCTCCTAGATCTTCTCCACCTGCAGAAACTCGAGCTCCACCGGTGTCGACCGGCCGAAGATCGTCACCAGGACCTTGAGCGTGCTCTTTTCGTGGTTGACTTCCTCCACGATCCCGTTGAAGTTGAAAAACGGGCCGTCGATGATCCGGACGGCCTCGCCCTTCTCGAAGCTGTGCTTGGGCTTGGGCTTCTCCGAGGTGGTCTCCATGTGCTCGACGATCTGGCCGACCTCGTCCTTGTTGAGCGGCGAGGGTTTCTTGCCCGAGCCGACAAACCCCGTCACCTTGGGCGTCTCGCGCACGAGATGCCAGGCCTCGTCGGTCATGTCCATCTCCACGAGGATGTAGCCGGGATAGGACCGCTTGGTGGAGACAACCTTGCGGCCCCCCTTGATCTCGATGACGTCCTCGGTGGGAATGATGATCTGTCCGAAAAATTCCTGGAGGTCCAGCTCCAGCGTCCGCTGGCGGATGGACTCGGCCACGAATTTTTCGAACCCCGAATACGTGTGAACGACATACCAGTTTTTGGCCATGATCGGATCCTACTTAGCGGAACAGCGTTTTGATCTGAGAGATGGCCCAGGAAAAGATGATGTCCATGAAGAACAGGTAAAAGCCGAAGAAGACCATGGCCACGATTACGACCACGGTCGTGCTGTAGACCTCCTGGCGCGACGGCCAGGTGACCTTCTTGGCCTCCGACTTGACGTCCTTCAGGAAATTGCCGAAGCGCTTATACCATTTCACTTTTTCTTCCATGGGCAATCTCTCTCTCGCGGCGTTCCGTTCAATCGTGCTCCTTCCTTCTCGAGCCTCCGGAAGTGAGCGTCCTCGGGCATCGGGTCGTCGATGAGCAAAAAGGGCAGGTGAGGCAGGACTCGAACCCGCAACCTGCGGTTTTGGAGACCGCTGCTCTAGCCTGTTGAGCTACTCACCTTTCCATTTTTCATTCCGTCTCTATCGGGAAACCGGCCGTCCTCACTTCACTTCTTTATGAAGCGTGTGCTTACGGCAGAACTTGCAGTACTTGTTGACCTCGAGCCGCTCGGTCTGCAGTTTCTTGTTCCGGGTGCTGGTGTAATTGCGTCGCTTACAGGCCGAGCACTGTAGGGTGATCAGTTCGCGCATGCTGATTGCTCTTTCGTCTTACTCCAATATTTCCGTGACCGAGCCCGCGCCCACCGTCCGTCCCCCCTCCCGGATCGCAAACCGCAGCCCCTTCTCCATCGCCACGTCCGTGATCAACCCGA
>Ga0154742_1108_pt8 | contig 15092 bp, 11 predicted proteins | sample Rifle2008BG16ft_FD_105750 | JGI IMG/M metagenome (GOLD analysis project Ga0154742, IMG submission 105750) | Candidatus Aminicenantes bacterium RBG_16_63_16 | reverse complement strand
TCTACTCATTCGTCATTCTGCTCAAGGAAGAGACTATCAAGATTTTCTCGCGCTCTTGACAACTTGAATTCAAGCGCGTCTAATAATTATTGAAGCAAGCCTAAAGCTCAGGGCGGGATACTAGTCACGTGAGTTGTTTCCTAAAAGCGCCATTTTTCTTTTCAGGGGAGGTTGATGATGGCAACTCAAGAAACACATCAGGCAGTCCCGGCGAGCTCTTCGGTCCGGACGGCCGCCCCGGCCGGCCGTAAGGTCAGCCGGAAAAGGAAACCGCTGGCCAGGCGTCTGATCCGGTTTGTCGCCTGGCTGGGGCCCTCGATCGGCCGGATCGGTCCGGTGCGGCGGGCCCTGATCAACCCCTGGGTGAAGAAGATGCGGGTCGGCGCCGAGCGCCGGATCGACGCCGGCGTCCAGCCGCCGGGCGTCATCCGCGACCGGACGGCCATGGGGGTATCGATCGCCCGGGTCGTCGAGCGGGGCCTGGCCGAGGGAAGGATAGGCCGGCCGAGCCTCGACCGCCTCCTGAACACCCTGATCGGGGATTCTCTGGTCACCCGGGGGATTTCGAGCGTCAAAGACAGGTTCCAGGCGCAATACGGCTGCCGCCCGCCCGGATTTCTTTTGATCAGCCCGACCAAAACCTGCAACCTCCGGTGCACCGGCTGCTATGCCGACTCCGGGGCGACCTCGGAGAAGCTCGAATGGCCGATCCTCAGCCGCATGATCCGGGAGGCGCGTGAGCTCTGGGGGCTGGTTTTCATCGTCCTGAGCGGCGGCGAGCCGCTCGCCTACCGCGACGCGGGGAAGACGGTCCTCGACCTCGTCGAGGAGAACAGGGATATGTTTTTCATGATGTACACGAACGGCACCCTGATCACTGACGAGGTCGCCCGCCGGCTGGGCCGGGACGGGAACCTCATCCCGGCCATCTCCGTCGAGGGGCTGCGCGAGCCGACGGACAAGCGCCGGGGCGCGGGGGTGTTCGATAAGGTGGTCGCGGCCATGGAACGGCTGCGGCGGGAGAAGGTCATTTTCGGCGTCTCGATGACCGCCACCCGGGACAACGCCGACACCCTGCTTTCCGACGAAGTGATCGATTTCTATTTTGAGAAGATGGGGGCGCTCTACGGGTGGCTCTTCCACTACATGCCCATGGGCCGGGCCTTCACGCTCGAGATGCTGCCGACGCCGGAACAGCGGCTCAGGATATGGCAGAGGTCCTGGCAGCTCGTCAATGATCGGGGGCTTTTCCTGGCCGATTTCTGGAACAGCGGGACGGCGGCCAACGGCTGCCAGAGCTCCGGCCACCCCGGCGGCTACCTGACGGTGGACTGGAACGGCAAGGTGGCGCCGTGCGTTTTTGTCCCTTACTCCCCCGTGAACATCCACGATGTCTTCGCCCAGGGGAAGAACCTGAACGATGTCTGGGCGGATCCCTTCTTTGCCAGGCTCCGGAACTGGCAGTGGGATTACAGCAACGAATTGAACTTTAGCAAGGGGAGCCGACACGGCAACTGGACGATGCCCTGCCCGATCCGCGACCATTACGCCGAGTTTCATAAGATATTGAAGGAGCACAGCCCGGAGCCTATCGACGAGAATGCCAGGGCGGCGATGAACGACCCGGAATACCATAAAGGCATGGTCGCCTACAACATGGACGTCGCCAGAATATTCGGCCCGATCTGGGAAAAAAAGTACATGAGGGGAGAGAACTGAATCCGGTCGAAGCGCACATGATAACCAGATTCCCGAGGGCCCCGCTCGCCCCGCCGGCCTGGGCCGCCATCATCATGACGGCCGCCCTCTGGCCGGCCGCCGTCAGCCCGCAGAGCGCTTCAGTTTCCGGGCTGTCCGGGGCCCCGGATGGAAACAAGGACCCGGCGAGCGCCGGCTATCGCGCTTCGGAATACGTCGTCCGGGCGAGGGTTTTCCTCCTGGGAGACATGGGAACGGTCGGGACCGCGCTCCTCGAGCGGCGCTTTGAGAGAAACGATACGGAGGTCGTCAAGACGATCAGGTTCTCCGGCCGGTCCAAGCCCGAGATGGCCAAAAAGGGCCGGGACATCGGGGGCGAATTCACGACCGTGACCTGCCTCCCGCTGAAAGGTGACGGTGAGGTCGACCGTGTGTCGGTCGAGGCGGGCCAAGGCGTCGGCAACTCGTATTCCGGAGTCCTGGCGAAAAACGGAATCGCCAAAGGCGAAAAGGTCATTTTTTACCCGGACCGTGCGCTTTCGATAAAAAACGACGGGTCCGAAAAGACGCTCGAAGGCCGGTTCGAGAGTCTTCTGGCGGGGCTCGAGTTCTTCCTGGACAACCCCATCCGGCCGGGAGATGTCTACCGGTCCCGGTTCATCCTCGACGGCTATCCGTATATTTACAAGTGCGAGGTGGGCCAGCCCGAAGTCGTGGAACCTTATGGGGCCAAGGCTTTCAGGATCGACATCACGACCTACGACGGCCGGCTGCTGGACGGCAGCGGGAATCCCCAGGTCGTAAAAAAGAAGGGCGGCATCCGTCTCTGGCTGTGCAAGGACGGCGACCACAGGAATGAGTTTCTGCGCCTCAGGCTGCAGTACAAGTGGTACCTGACCTTGATCTTTGACCTGAAGCGGGACGCCTGAACGTCCGGACGGAGGGCCGGCCGCTTCCCGACCGGCCCGATCTTTCGCCTTGAACGGGATCGGTTTTTTTCCTATAATCCAAAGTTAGACCATGATCCCTTTCGGAACGCGGAGATATCCATGAAAAAGCTCATAACCTGTTTCGCCTGTCTGGCCCTGATCACGGCCGGCGCCCTCCATTCCCAGACAGGCCGGGGCAAAATCCGCGGCGTCGTCATGGACGTCGAAACCGGACAGCCGATCCCCGGCGTCACCGTCAAGATGTTCATGCCGAGCTTGAACGTGTTTTTTCAGCCTTCCCCCGTCACCGACAACGAAGGGAGATGGAGCGCCAATTTCCTCAGGACCGGAATGTGGACCCTGGAGTTCGACAAGGTCGGGTATGCGCCCCAGACGATCAGCTTTGCGGTGAGGTATGACCCGAGCGCCATGAAAGAAGTGCTGACGGTCGCGCTCCGGATGATCAAGGGGCTCGTCGTCAAAGACGTGGTGGCCTCCGAGGCGAAGAAGGCCGACCAGCTGTTGCAGGAGAAGAAATACCCGGAAGCCCGGGCGGTCCTGGAAAAGATCATCGCCGGCAATCCGGAGGCCTACATCCTATATAAGAATATCGGCAATTCATATTTCGCCGAGGAAAACTACGAAGAGGCCATCAAGGCCTACCTGAAAGTCTATGATAAAACTCCGGACCGGGCGGACGTCATGGCCGCGATCGCCAATTCCTACAACAACATGGGCGCCAAGGATGAGGCCGCGGCCTGGTACGGCAAGCTCAAGGTGGGGGACGTCCAAGACATCGACACGGCCTTTAACGCCGGCGTCTGCCTCTATAACGCGGGCAGCACGGCCGAAGCCCTCCTGTATTTCAAAAAGTCCGTGGAGATCGACCCGAGCTTCGCCGACGGCTACTACCAGCTCGGGATGGCCTCGGTCGCCCAGAACCAGACCGCCGAGGCGCTCGACGCTTTCAAAAAGTTCCTGGAGCTGGCGCCCGACTCGCCCCAGGCTCCGACGGCGAAATCGATCATGGAGGCATTGACAAAAAAATGAGACGCATCGGCGACTTCACCCTCAGGCAGCTGGCCCGGCAGTACGAACGGGACATCTTCAAGGATTTTTTCCCCTTCCTGGACAAGCACGTCGTGGACCACAAGCTCGGCGGGTTCATGACCAATGTCGACCGCGACGGAACGCTGCTCAAGACGACCAAGAACACCTGGTACTGCGGCCGCGGCATTTGGTCTTATTCTTTTCTTTACAACAACTTCGATAGGCGGCAGAAGTACCTCGACATCGCCGAACAGGCGGTTCGGTTCATCATGCGGCACCCGCCCGAGGGGGACTGTCTCTGGGCCGCCGAGTTCACCAAGGAGGGCGAGCCTATCATCGTCGAGGGACAGTTCATCGGCGGTAAATATTATCCTGTGAGCGAGGAAGTGTCGGGTGACTTGTTCATCGCCAACGCCCTGGCCGAGTTTTCCAAAGCGGCCGGGGATACGAGCTACTGGGATAAGGCCAAGGAGATCGTCCTCAAGTGCGTCCGGATCTTCGACCGGGCCGACTATGCCCCGAACGCGGCCCAGGTCTACCTCGGCAAGGACGCCCCGTCCCTTCCCGGCGCGAGGCTCATGGGCGTGGCCATGCTGCTCTTGAACGTCACCCAGCAGATGCTCGCCCACCGGGACGACCCCGAGCTGGCGGCGGTAAACGAGCGGGCGGTGCGGTCGATCCTGGACAAACACTACAACCCGGAATACGACCTGCTCAACGAGGTCCTCAACCACGACTACACGCGGCCGGACAATGTGTACCGGAACCTCGTCTACACCGGCCACGCTATCGAGACGATGTGGATGCTGATCACCGAGGCCCATCGACGGAACGACAAGGAGCTCTTCCGCAGGGCGGAGGTGATCTTCAAGCGCCACGTCGAGATCGCCTGGGACCGGGTCTTCGGCGGGTTCTTCAGGGGGCTCAAGGATGTCTATGCCAACCTCTGGATCCTGGACAAGCCGCTCTGGACCCAGGAGGAGGTCCTGATCGGGACGCTGTTCATCATCGAGCACACCGGCGCCGAGTGGGCGCAGGAGTGGTTTGCCCGGACCTTCGCTTTCGTCCAGGACAAGTATTCGCTGCGCAAGCACGGGTTTTCTCTGTACGATGACTGGCCCGACCGCCTGGTGACCTTTGTCCCGCATCACACCCGGGTCGAGATCTTCCATCATCCCCGCCATCTGATGCAGAACCTGCTGAGCCTGAGGCGGCTGATCGAGCGCCGCGGCCGGCCCTCGGGATTTCTCGACTCCTGACCGGGTGGACGGATAAGCTGCCTTGAGAATTCGAAATCCGTTGGGATCGTATCATCGCGCCGGCCGGGTGCTCGTCGCGGCCTTGGCCGCGCTGGCCTGCTTGGCGCCGGCTGTCGCTGCCGCTCCGGAAGCGGCGCCCCCCGGCCGGTTGAGGTCCATTTACGCCGTCTGCCTGCTTGACGGCCCAGCCTATCAGAACAAGGCCCATGTCCTCGAGATGCTGGGCGGGGCCGAGAAAAGCCGGCGGGCAAGCCTGATCGTAACGCCGTTCCTGCCCTTCCTGAGCTTTGAGGAAGGGAAGGAGGAAGCCTCGCTCCGGGAATTCGTAGATTTCGCCAGGAGCCGCCGGGCCCACCTCGTCATCGCCCTGGTCGAGCGCGCGGTGTCGGGAAAGACCTATCACACCGCGCTCGTGATCGGACCCCGGGGGGAGATCGCCGGCAAGTACCGCAAGAGCCACCGGACCGCCTGGGACGATGACATCGCCCTGGGGGACGACCTTCCGGTCATCGCGACGCCCTTCGCCAAGATCGGGTTGACGATCGGCTCGGACTTTTATTTTCCCGAGATTTACGAGGTCCTGCGGATGAAGGGCGCCGAGGTCCTGGTCTGGCAGGCTTTTCCCGAGCGGCTCCGCGAGCACTGCCAATGGTTGCCCCTTCTTGCCGCCCGGGCCGCGGACTCGCACGCCTTCCTGGTCACCGCGCATTACGCCGACCCGCGGACGTATATCACCGCCAACTACGGCTACGGCATGCGGGGCGCGGCCTTCGGCCGGAGCATGGTCATCGACCGGTCGGGCACGATCCGCGCCGACACGGGCTACCGGCATGGTATTGCCGCCCTCTCCCTCGACCTGGATGAGCGGAAGGTGGACGTCTACTCGATGACCCCGAATTTCGAGAACCTCTTCTATGTTCCCAATAACGGCGGGCGGGCGGCCTTCCAGACGGTCGCCGAGCCCTGGACGAAACCCGTTCTGCCCGCGTTCAAGAAACGCACAGCGCGGATTGCCGTGGCCTATACGAGCGGTGACGACATGTGGAAGGACGGGGTTTACCCGAAGTGGATCTTCGAGCTCCTCGCCCGGGCCTGGGAGTACAAGCCGGATCTTGTCCTTTTTTCCGAGAACGGCGTCAAGAACCAGAACGACCCCGAAGTCAAGCGGGGGCTGGCCGATATTTCCCGCTGGGCCGCGTCCCACCGCTGCTATGTCGTGGTCGGCGGCATCGGCGACGAGAATACCCCAAACGGCGCCGCGAAAATCTGGGACAGGAGCGGCCGGCTGGTCTATTCGGCGCCGCTCTACTGGCCTTCCGGGCTGGGAAGCTTCGATGTCCTGGACACCGACTTCGCCCGGATCGCGGCCCGCGAGTGCGGCGACCTCTCCCAGTTCCCGATCGACCGGACGCTCGCCCTCAAGGGCGCCGAGCTGATCCTCGACCCGAGCCAGATGTGGGGCCCCGACGGTTACCACAACGAGCTCCTGATCCGGGCCCGGGCGATCGACAACGGCGTTCACATCGCCTGCGCCCACTGGAACACCTCCGACCCCGGCCTCCGGAGCGTTATCGTCGACCCCTACGGCGGCCTCGTCGCCTCCTCGTCCTACCAGACCAAGGGCGTCATCTTCGCCGACATCGACTTCTCCGTCGAGAAAGTGTATTACGCCGGGCTGGGCCCGAAACAGCCCCAGCCCGGCCCCGAGGATATCCCCAACTATTTCACGCCGGACCTGCCCCAGGTTTTACCCGGCTGGCGGGAGATGATCTTCGCCAACCGGCGGCCCGGGCTCTACGGCCTGATCCCGACGGAAAACGAAATCACCCGGCGCTACATCAGCAAAGAGCTGCAGAAGCGCCAAGCTCAAAAGGAGGAGAAATGACCGAAACCCGCGACCTCGGCATCGGCGTCATCGGCTGCGGCTTCATGGGCAAGACGCAGGTCGAGACGGTGGCCAAGTTCGTCAAGGGCGCGACCATGAAGGCCGTCTTTGACGCCAACCCCGAGATTTCCCAACCGGTGGCCGCCAAGTACGGCATCGCCGCGGAGAAGACGCTGGCCGGCCTCTTGGCCCGCGGCGACATCGACGCCGTGTTCATCGAGACGCCCCACTTCCTGCACGCCGAGCAGGCCCTGGCCGCCATCGCCGCCGGCAAGCACGTGATGATCGAGAAGCCGATGGCCCACAGCGTCGCCCTCTGCGACGAGATCATCGCGAAAGGGAAAGAAAAAGGGGTCCTCGTCTCGATCACCTTTTCGCAGCGCAGCCGCACCTGCAACCTGAAGGCCAAGGAGCTCATCGACCAGGGCGCCATCGGCCGCGTCCGGCAGATCCTCGATTTCCACCTGCTCGCCGGCGGGCTGGTGAAGTTCCCCAAGTGGCAGAGCGACAAGGAGAACCTGGGCATCCTGTTCGGGCATGCCATCCACTGCTTCGACCGCATCCGCTGGCTGACGGGGTCGGATTATGCTACCGTCTACGGCAAGTGCATGAGCATGGACCCGCAGGCCGTGGTCGAGGCCTCGTCCATGGCCCTGATGACCATGCTCGACGGCACCGTCGTCACGCTCTGGAGCTCGGGCGAAATGCCGCCGCCGTCGTTCCCGCGCCGGGAGTTCAGCGCCATGATCGTCGGCGAGAAGGGCCTGATGGACATCGACGCCTACGGCGAGCTGCTGATCAACACGAGCGGCAAGTGGGAGGTGGCGGCGAAGCAGGAGCCGGTCGACTGGGCGGGCAAGGGTTTCCTCGACCCCGTGCGTCTCCAGTCGTTCACCCGGCATGCCCAGGGCTTCATCGACGCCATCCGGGAGAACCGGCAGCCCCCGGTGACCGGCTGGGACGGCCGCCAGGCGGTGGCCGCGGCGCTGGCCACCTATGAGTCCTCGCGGACCGGCAAAGAGATCGTGCTGAATAAGTGATGGAGGGCGGACTGGCCCGTTCATAGAAAATGCTAAAATGGGGACGGTCCTATTTATCGGCGATTAATAGGACGGCCCCTAGTTACGACCGGCTGCTCGATAGTAGCTACCCCCTCTCCCTTGAGGGGAGAGGGGCGGGGTGAGGGTGAGGATGGTCTTCTCCCCTCCCCTCCATCCCCTCCCACAAGGGGCGGGGAAACCGGAATAGTCCGGCTCGTGAGTCGGCTATTAATAAGGAGCACGAGATGAGAAAAGGGTGGATGTCAGCGTTCCTGCTGTTTGCGGCGATTCTGCCCGCCGTTGTTTTTCTCGCGGCCCCGTCCCCGGCCCAGCAGAAATCCCTCAAGGCCGGAGAGGACGCCCAGGGGCCGTGGTGGATGAAAGAGACGGCCATGACCCGCGATGGCATTTTCCCCGCCCTCAAGGATAAGCCCTGGTGGCCGAAAGCCGCCGCCCTGAAAACGGGGGAGAGCTTCATCGTCCAGGAAGGCCCGGGCAAGGGCCGGGAGCTTGTCCGCGCCGAACGCATCATGGACCGCTCCGGGAAAGAGCATGACGCCATCGTCTGGGTCATCGATGACGACGAGGACGGCAGCCTCAAGCAGGGCGGCGACAAGGACTCGGATTGCTATGTCGCCGACTGGGAGCGCGACGGCGTCATCGACAGGCTGGTCGACTACCAGGACCTGGACAAAAACAACGTCCCCGACGAGATGGACATCCGGTACTTCACCAACGGCCGGCTCAACAACGCCTGGTTCGGCGAGGACCTGGACCACGACGGCGTGATGTGGAGCCTCCGCGGCTACGAGTACAGCGGCGAGAGCTATTTCGAGAGCGATCCTTACGGCGACAACATTTTCAACATGGGCAAGTTCAACCCCGTCGAGGGGACCTGGGTGCCGATCTCGGAGTGCCCGTTCGCCTTCTATGACACCGATAAGGACGGGTACGCCGAGGAAGTCGTCAGGGTGAGCGCGGTCCCCTTGAGCTACGATCCGGCCAAAGATCCCGACTACGCCAACAGCGCCTTCGGCCGCGCCTGGGAGGAGCCGATGGCCAGGATGGGCGTCGTCAACATCCGCTACAGCTTCGACATCGACAACGGCAGCAACAAGGAGCGGCCGCTTCACTATGACTACGGGTTCAACCTGGTGGGCAAGGCGCCCTATGACTACGCCGGGATGTATCATTTCAACCCCCTCCGGCGGCCGCCCCAGACGACCGTCGTCATCCCCTGGAAGACCATGCGCGCCGTCGCCGATGCCTACCAGGCCCGGGAGACCGGGTTCACCTGGCATGAAAATTTCGACGACACGACGGCCATCGGGTTTGCCGACTACAAGGCCGAGGACTGGCGGTGGGAGGGCGTCTTCTGGGTCTGGGAGCGCCGGTTCATGGAGAACACCGGCGGCCCGAACCAGAAGTGGAACGTCCGGCGGGAGTGGATGAGCAAGCCGGCGGCCTCGCGCGAGCTCTACTACAGCGATGTCGACAAGCGCATCCATCTTTTCGGCGCCGAGGAGGGCTGGCTCCAGATCGGCGACTTCAGCGGGCTGGGACCGATCGGCGAGATCCGGATGTACGACACCGACGGCAACGGCTACTTCGACCGCTGGGAAACCTACCGCTCAGGCGATGGCCTTCCGGTCCGGATCGCGACCGTCCGGGACGAGAAGGCCCGCCGGCTCGAGTTCAACCAGGCCAAGCTGTCGGCTTTCTATGTCGGTGAAGTCCTCCCCAAGGCGAAGGCGGCCAACGAGAAGCTGATCGCCGAGATGACCGCGCTCAGGCCGTTCGCCGTACCCGACGGTTTGAAAACGGCCATGACCACGGGCCCGGAGAACTACCGGCGGTACGCCCAGGACGTGGCCCGGGAGCTCCAGTACCAGGACTTTCAGGACTATTTCAGCCGGCAGGCGAATGCCATCCTGATGGCCGACAGCAAGGACAAAAGCGGCAAGGAGTTTGCCGGCGACCTCCGCTGGCTGAAGCGGGGTGCCACGCCGGACGTCCTGGAGACGACGGCGAACACCCACACCGCGTGGCTTCTGGCGCTGCGCCTGAAGGACCTCGACACGGCCTACGGCGGGGGCGATTTCGACGCGGCGGCGGCGGCCATCCAGGAGATCGGCAAGCTGGGCGTCTTCAAATGATCGGGGAATGGAGCCGCCGGAGCGTCCCCGCGGAGAGTTCCCGGATCGTTCTTCCCGGATCGAGCTGATGTTCAGGAAGCGATTCATGTTGGCGGGCGCGCTGGCGCTCGCCCTTATTGTCCCCCAGGTTTCGTTTGCGAGTGGCCATCCCGGCCAGGCCGGCACCGCGGACCTGGCCGCCAGGTTCCAGGATTGGCTGAAGCTCGTGACCTATATCATCCTGCCTCAGGAAAGAGAAGTCTTCGCGAAGCTTTCGTCGGACGCTGAGCGGGACACCTTTATCGAGGCCTTCTGGCGGCAGCGGGATCCGACCCCCGGGACCGCCGAAAACGAGTACCGGGACGAGATCCGGAAGCGTTTTGAGTACGTCAACAAGGAGCTCAAGAGAAGCTCGGCCAGGGAAGGCTGGCGGACGGACATGGGCCGGATTTACATAATCCTGGGGCCGCCCGTCAGCCGGGAAAGCGTCACCCATCCCGCCCTTCAGCCTTGCGAACTCTGGTCTTATTATGGGGACTCGACCAAAGGGCAGCCGACGACTTTCGGGCTCATCTTTTTCCGGCGGGGGGGGAGCGGCGACTTCGAGCTCTACAGCCCCGTCGGCGACGGCCCGGCCCGGCTCCTGATCGACAAGGCTGAGATCGACTTGAGCGACAACGCCCAGGTCTACGAAATGATCCGGGATTCGGCGCCGTCGCTGGCGCCCTTCGTCCTCTCTTACATTCCGGGCGAGATCACTTACGGCCTGGCCCCTTCGCTCCGGTCCGATATCGCACTGGCCGAGATCCTGGAAGCGCCCAAAAAAAACGTCAACCCGACCTATGCCACCCATTTCCTGAACTACAAGGGGTTTGTCAGCACGGAATACCTGTCCAATTTCGTCGAGAGCGAGGGCAGCGCGGCCGTCCTCGAAGACCCGGTCCAGCAGGTCCGGTTTCTTCACTATGCCGTCGTCCCCAAGACGATCTCCGTCGGCTATTTCGAGCCCAAGGACCAGAACTACTGCAATTACACGGTTGACGTCAGCCTCAGGCAGGGCGAGGACGTGATCTATCAGTATTCCAAGGATTTTTCCTACTACTTTCCAGCGTCCGACAGCGAGATGGTGACGGCGAACGGAGTCAGCATCCAGGATGCCTTTCCCGTGGCCGAGGGAATTTTCCGGTTGACCGTCCTCCTGCGGAATTCCGTGGCCAAGGAATTCAGCCTCTTCGAGAAAGACCTGACGGTGGAGGGGCCGGCCGGGCCGAGGATCTACGGACCGGTCCTCGGCCATAAGCTCGAAAACGCGGCCAGCGACACCCTGACCGCCTTCAAGCTCATGGACCGGCGTCTGCACACCGACCCTAGGAACTCCTTTACCGGCTCCGAAACGGTCCATCTTCTCTTCAATGTGGCCGGTCTCGTAGAAGACTTTTGGAAGGGCGGCCGGGTCACGGTCGCGGTCCGGAGTCTCGAGCGGGTCCCGCCGCTCGTAAAAAATACGGAGATCAAGCTGGCGGATTATGCCTTCCAGCCGACCCTTTGTCTTTTTCAATCCTTTTCCGCGGCCGAGCTGGCCCCAGACTACTTTGAGGTCACCTTGAGCCTGGTGGGCCCGGACGGCCGGGTGTCGGACGAGCGGACATCGAATTTCATCATCTCGCCCAGTCCGTACCTGCCGCGGCCGGTCATCCTGGCCAAGGCCTTTCCCAGGGCTGATGCCTACCTTTACGATTACGTCCTGGCCGGCCAGTATGAAAAGACCAGGAATATCGCCGCGGCCGGACGGCTGATCGAGAGGGCCAACCGGGCAGCGCCCGGCCATCCCGAGGGCATCATTTACTCCGGCGGTTTCCTCTTGAGGACGGGGAAGCTCGAAGAGGCCCTGGAGCGCATCGAAAAAATCAAGGACCTCGAGAAGCATCGCTTCAGCTATTGCCTGATCAAAGGCCAGATTCTCAAGGAGATGGGGAGATTGGCCGAGGCGATCGAGGTCTTGCTCGAGGGGAACAGGATCTACAACAGCGACACGCGGCTTCTCAACACCCTGGCGTTCTGCTTTTGGAAGACCGGACAAAAAGAGAAGGCGGTTGAAGCCATCGAGGCTTCCTTGAAGCTCAACCCCGGCCAGCCGGAGGCGAAAAAGCTGGCCGGGGAACTGAAGAGGTAGCCGCCCCCCTCAGCGAGGGGATGGGAGCTTTTTTATTTCGGCCCGGATATCCCCTTCGAGCCCGGGATTCCCCTGAGCTAGCGCCAGCGAAAGTGCTGTCTCGAGATGCCGGCGGGCGGCGGCAGGATCCCCTTCCCGGGCGAGAAGCGTCCCCAGGTTGAGGTGCGCTTCGGCGATGTCGGGATCGCATTCGATGGCCCGCAGGTAGCGCGACCGGGCCTCGGCCAATTTTCCCTGGCGATAAAGGGCGTTGGCTAGATTGTAATGGGCCAGGCCGAACTCGGGATTCTCCCGGAGCGCCTTCTTGTAGCTGGCGATCGCTTCGTCCAGCCGCCCCTGCCGGGCCAGGATGGCCCCGAGGCTGAACCAGGTATCGGCGGAGCGGCCGTCGAGCTCTGAGGCTTTCTCCAGATATTCAAGGGCCCGGCGCCAGTTCCCGCGCACCGTCTCGATCCTCCCCATGGAGTACTGGACCTTGGAGACCTGGGGATTGATGGACTGCGCCTTTCTGTAATGGGCGTCGGCGCCCTGAAAATCCCGGTTCTTAAAGGCCACATCGCCCAGGCCCAGCCAGCCGTCGACGCTCTGCGGATTGACCTCGACCAGCTTTTCAAAGGTGAGACGGGCGTCGTCCAGGCGGCCGGCGAGAAAATCGATCGTGGCGATGTGGTAGAGCGCCAGCTCGTCGTCGGAGCGAAGCGTTAACGCTTTCAGGAAGAGGGGGCGGGCGGCTTCACGGTTGCCCGAGTCAAAGACCATGAGGGCGACCCCAAGAAGGTTCTCCAGGTTATCCGGGTCGATGTCCAGGGCCTTCTTGTACAACCCGAAAGCCCGCTCGTACCTGTTGGTTTGAAAGGCGATATTGGCCAGTCGCATCAGCTCCTTGGGGTCAAGACAGGCGCCGGCCAGCTCATCGACCCAGGGGTCCGGGGCCTCCGAGAAGCGCTCGATTCCCGCTCTTTCCCGGAGGATCTCGGCTTCCTCCGTCATGCCGAAATGGTCCTCGACGACGGCCAGCATGCGGTAGGCAGGTTTGAATTGAGGGTCCAGCCGCAGGGCTTTTTCCAGGGCCGTGCGCGCCTCCTCCCAACGGTTTTCGGCCATGGCGATGCGGGCCAGGCCCAGGCCGGCATGGGGGCCCACGGACTGATCATCCTGGAGTCGGAGATAAGCGGCCTTGGCTTCTTCGGCCTTTCCCGACTTAAAACCGAGGTCGGCCAGCTTCAGCCGCGCCGGCGCATAGTCGGGCGCCTTAAGGATCACCTGCCGGAGCAATTCCTCGGCGCCCTGGGCGTCTCCCATTTGCTGCCGGATATAGGAAAGGTAATACAGCCAGAGTGGGTTCTTGGATGAGCGCCGGGCGGCCGCCACGTAGCAGCTCTCGGCTTCCTTGGCGAACGCGTTGGCCTGATAGACCTTCCCCAGCTCCCCAATCTTATCCGCCCCGACCGGAAAAGCCCGGGCGGCCTTGTCCCGGGCCTTGATTTCCGACGCCAGAAGCGGGCTTTTCTCCGTGAGGTCGGGGAGGCGGGGGATCTGTTTATGGAAAGCGAAGTTAGGCCAGGCTTTGAGGAGCGCCAAAGCGAGGAGGATGAGACCGGCCGCCGCGATCGGCAGAACCCAGACCGGGCGGCGCCCGGAGCCGCGCTCCGGCAACCCGCTCCCGGAATCGCCCGTTCGGATTGCTGTTCCCTGGGGCCCGGCATTTTTAGCCCCGCCTCCACCTGGGGTTTTCCGGGGCCGCTTCTTTTTCCTGCTCATTTCCTTCCTAAGGTATTTCGCCAGAGCAGAATCCGGCTCTGGCGGTCGTAGGGCGGGTAGGCATAGAAGCCGCCGGTGACCAGATCCGTGCGGCCGTCGCCGTCCATGTCGGCGGCGAAGACGGTCAGAAGATGGGTCGGATTGTTGGCGACGTTACGCGGGGTGAACCTCAGCTGGCCGTCATTTTCATACCAGACGAGCGAATAGGCTTCCGCCGAGGCCCAATTGTTGAACGTGGAGACCGCCACGAGGTCGAGGTCACCGTCGCCATCGAGGTCGGCCACCCCGGGACCGTAGGCTCCGGGCAGATCGGCGACCCGGTGGTAGGCGAACCTGAAATTCCCTTGGTTTTCAAACCACTGGACGCCGTGCCAGGGCCGGGGGGCCGGGGGGATATAATCGAAGGCGTCGCCGTTGGTATGAAAAATATCCAGGTCGCCGTCCCTGTCGATGTCGGCCACACGGATGCCGCTGCTCCCGAAATCTTCATTGGATGAGCCCCAGACCAGGTGCGTCTGGAAAGCTCCCCGGCCGTCGTTTTCGAACACATAGAGCTCCTCCCATTCCTGGGAGACGATGGCCACGATATCCAGGTCGCCGTCGGAGTCGATATCGACGACCGGCGTGTGGATCGTCCCGGAGAGGCTGAGGAGGATATGGCTTTTAAAGCTCCAGCCGCCCGTGTTCTCCAGCCACCGGATCTCGCCGTCGTCATATCCGAACTGGCCGACGGCCAGGTCGATATCGCCGTCGCCATCGAGGTCCCCGGGTTCGACATCCGTGACGCGGGCGATCCTGTCGACGAGGACCCGGGCCGCAAAGCCTGCCCGGCCGTCGTTTTCCAGGACGACCACGGACCCGATCTTATCGTTGTTGGGAAAGACCATGCCCATGGCGGCGACAAGGACGTCCAGGTCGCCGTCTTTATCCAGGTCCCCCGCCGCGACGTGGGCCGGGGCCATGATCGCCGGGCCGATGGGTTTTTCGGTATAAACGTCCAGGGGGTCCTGCCTCAGCCAGCGGACTTCATTGAGCTTGGCGTCGCAGATCAGGACATCCTTCAGGCCGTCCTGGTCGAGGTCGACGGCGCACAGGTCCGCGATCCAAGGCTTGTCCTGCCCGGCTTCTCCGATCGGCGTCCTGATAAAGAGGCTTCCCGTTT
>Ga0154742_1069_pt4 | contig 15280 bp, 9 predicted proteins | sample Rifle2008BG16ft_FD_105750 | JGI IMG/M metagenome (GOLD analysis project Ga0154742, IMG submission 105750) | Candidatus Aminicenantes bacterium RBG_16_63_16 | reverse complement strand
TGGACATCGGCGTTCTCCTTGTTGATTTCGTCCAGGATGCGGTTCTGGTTTTTCCAAATATCGAGCAGGCTCCCGCGCAAGGCGCGTCCCGACGCTGTGATGGCGTAAAACTTCCGCGGCCTGTCTTCTCCCAGTTCCCACTTGCTCGTTATCCAGCCGTTTTTCTCGAGCCGGCGGAGGAGGGGATAGAGGGTGTTCTCCTCAACCTTGTAACCCAGGCCCTCGATATGTTTGGCCATTGCATAGCCATACATGTTTTTCTCGAGCAGGGCCAGGACGAGGATATGGAGGAATCCCCGGTTCATTTCCGTTTCCAGGCTGCCGATTTCCGTGTCTGTCATGCTCTTTCTCCGGCCTGCGCTTTCAGGCGGTTCGTTTTCATGTTCGAATTTACTATACTGTGTATTTAACTATAATGTATACCGTACATTATAGTATAAAGCACTGCTTGTCAAGAGGTTTTTTTGAAAATCCCTATTATTTTTGCACAACAGCCTCATCCCCCGGGTTCGGGTTTGCCTTAGGATGATTCCCCAGTTGAAAAGGGATGAAGAAGCCGCTTGCGCGGCGGGCTCCGGGGTGAGATTATTTTTAGGGCCAAGCGTTCTCATCCCAGATTGACTTTCGTCGAGTAGTTCAATATATAAAAAGACAGAAGGGAGTGATATTTCCGATGGAGGGGCGAGGATGAAAAAACATCTCATTTGCTCAGTTGCCTTTTTATTCTTAGTTCTTTTCCTGCAGGCTTTTCAGCCGCCTGGAGAGGGCCGGCAGAAAAGACCACTCGAGCCCGCTTATTCTCCGTTACTGCCAGCAGCATCACCATCTCAAAGTCCGGTCGTCAAGACGGTACCGGATTTCGGGCGGCTGCCGCTCTGCTTTATCGCCAACGAAGACCAGATGGATAAGCAGGTGGCTTACTATGTGCAGGGGAAAGACAAAACTCTCTATTTCACGCCCGGCGGTATGACCCTGGTTCTCAAAAGGGCCCAGGACTCCGTTGGTGCCAGAGGAGGTACGGGCGACCCGGGAGGCCCGTCATCGTCGAGCGCGCGTGGCCAAGCCGGCGATAAACATGAGGCGATTCCCGGGCTCGAAAAAGGCGAATTCGAAAAAATGCCGTCGAACCGTTATGTGGTCAAACTGGACTTCAGCGGGGCCAATTCCGGTGTCCGCCCCGAGGGCCGTGACAAGACCGCGGCAGTGATTTCATATTTTAGGGGCGGCCGGGAAAACTGGCATACCGCAATCCCAACCTACTCTGAAATACTCTACCGGGACCTTTGGCCGGGGATAGACCTGGTGTATTCCGGGACGGTCGACCGTCTCAAGTATGAGTTCATCGTCCATCCGGGAGCCGACCCTTCCCAAATCCGCCTGGCGTACCGGGGAATTGAGGGAATGGACCTTGAACGCAACGGCCGGCTGAGGGTAGCGACGCCGCTGTCGGATTTTTATGACGATGCCCCAGTCGCGTGGCAGCAAAAAGATGGGGAACGTAAGAATATCCCTATCGCTTATGAGGTGGATCATTCGGAGGCGGCCGAATCACATTCCTATGGGTTTAGCATCGGAGAATACGACCACGCTCAAACCCTCGTTCTCGACCCGGCGGTCTTTGTCTTTTGCGGGTTTATCGGCGGCAGCGCCGCCGACGACGGATACGGAATCGCTGTGGACATGACCGGCAATGTCTATGTCACGGGAAGCACCGCGTCTGACGAGTCGACTTTTCCGGTAACCGTCGGCCCCGATTTAACCCACAACAGCCCCGGCCTATCCGGCTATCCGGACGCTTTCGTGGCGAAAATCAACCCCCAGGGAACTGCCCTCATCTATTGCGGATATATCGGCGGCAGCAAATGGGATATCGGTAAGAGCATTGCCGTGGACAGCGGCGGCAATGCCTTCATCTGCGGCTACACCGAGTCCACGGAATCGACTTTTCCCTTTGTCGTCGGGCCGGACTTGACTTTCAATGGCATAACCGACGCCTTTGTGGCCAAGCTGAGTCCCACAGGGACCAATCTCGTTTATTGCGGTTACATCGGAGGCAATACTAACGATGATGCCGAAGGGATTGCCGTGGATGGCACCGGCAACGCTTATATCGCCGGACTGACGTACTCGTCGCCGCCCTATTTCCCCGTGATGGTCGGCCCGGACCTGACTCCCAATGGCGGGATGGATGGCTACGTGGCCAAGGTCAACGCGTCCGGCAGCGGGCTTGTCTACTGCGGCTTCATCGGCGGCAGCGGCTCCGATGCGGTACGCCGGATCGCCGTCGACTCGAGCGGATACGCGTACATATCCGGAGAAACCCGTTCCACCGAGGCTTCTTTTCCCGTCGCGGGCGGACCCGACCTGACGTTTAATGGGGGAGTGGTCGATGCCTTCATCGCCAAGGTGGACGTATCCGGGGCCAGCCTCATCTATTGCGGCTATCTCGGAGGTACCGACTGGGATGAGGGCAAAGGGATTGCCGTGGATCAAGCGGGAAATGCCTATGTCACGGGCTTCACCAGTTCCTCCCCCGCCGAAGGCTTCCCCGTGATCGGCGGGCCGGACCTGACCCACAACGGGCTGGCCGACGCTTTTGTCGCCAAGGTCAACGCCTCCGGAACTGGAATCGGTTTTTGCGGTTATATTGGAGGCGCGAGCGATGATAAGGGCTACGGAATCGCCCTGGATCCCGCGGGCAACGTTAATGTGCAGGGCTGGACAAAATCTTCGCAGGCGACTTTCCCGGTGAAGCTCGGCCCCGACTTGACGCACAACGGCGATGCGGATCTGTTCGCCGCCAGGGTGGATCCGTCAGGCAGCCGCCTGGATTATTGCAGCTATATTGGAGGCTCGCTCGGAGAATACGGCTATGCCTTGGCCGTTGATCAGAGCGGCAACGCTTTTGTTACCGGCTATATCTATGATTCCGGCGGGACCCTGTCTGTCGTGACGGGACCCGACCTGAGTTGGAACGGGGATTTTGACGCCCTGGTCGCCAGGATTCAGTATTTTGATGAGCGGGTCTCGAGGCATGCGGTAGGGGATTTTGACGGAGACGGGAGGGATGAAGCGGCGGTTGATTTCGGGACAGGCGGGGTCTGGATATATGACGGAGGGGCCTGGACACAGCTTACTCCGGCCAACCCCGAAAGCCTGCTGGCGGCCGACGTGGACGGCGATACTCTGGACGAGATCCTCGCCGATCAAGGAGCAAACGGATTATGGCTGTGGAATGCCGGGGAGTGGAGCCAGCTGAGCGCGGTCAATGGGGACGGGATGGCGGCCGGCGACGTGGACGCGGACGGGGCCGCCGAGGTGGTTGGCGATTTCGCCGCGGTGGGGCTCTGGCTCTACAACGCGGGATCATGGACACAGCTCAGCGGCGTGAACGCCGACTGGGCGTTGGTCCGTGACTTGGACGGAAGCGGGGGAGCGGAGATCGTCGGCGATTTCGGGGTGACGGGGTTGTGGCTCTGGAATGCGGACGTCTGGACACAATTGAGCGGTGTGAACGCGGATTATGCGGCCTTCGGGGACACGAACGGGACGGGCGGTCACGAACTCGTCGGCGATTTCGGGGCCACCGGGCTCTGGCTTTGGGGGAACGGATCTTGGACGCAGTTGAGCGGGCTGAACGCGGATTACCTGATCTCCGCAGATGTCGACAATAGCGGAGATGATGAAGTCATCGGTGACTTTGGGGCGACGGGTCTGTGGCTCTGGGACAGCGGCGTTTGGACCATCCTGAGCGGCCTGAACGCCGATTTCATTATCAGCGCGAATGTGGACAACGATGGCGATGATGAGATGGTGGCCGATTTCGGACCGCTTGGTCTCTGGCTGTGGGCACGCACACGCTCATGAATGATCCCTGCCTCATGGACGGCGTGCGCAAGCTTTTTCCTCACTGAGCGAAAGGATCTGATTCGGCGTATTTTGGCGTAACGAACCCCATGCCGAGCCAGGCACCGGTCACCCGCGGGTTCCAGGTATTCGTCAAGCCGGCCGGCGCCGCCTGCAACCTGGCCTGCCGATACTGTTATTATCTGGACAAAACCGAACCCAAAATTGGGGACAGGCCCGTGACAGGCCCGGGCCTGTCCCGGTGTTCATTTTCGGAACCTGCCAGGACGCCTGCCGATCTTCTCGAGGATTATATCGCCCAGCACATCGCCGCTTCAGCCGACGAAATTATCCGTTTCTCCTGGCACGGCGGGGAGCCCACTATCCTGGGCGTTGACTATTTCCGAAAGGCCGTCGACATCCAGCGCCGCCTCTGCCCTCCAGGCCGAACGATCGCCAACGGGATGCAGACGAACGGCACGCTTCTCGATGATGAGTGGGGCCGGTTTCTCGCTGCCGAGGGTTTCGCGGTCGGCCTCAGCATCGACGGTCCGCGCGCAATTCACAACCGGTACCGTGTCCGGCGGAACGGAAGCTCCGCCTTCGAGGAAACCATGCGCGGCTACGAAATTCTGCGGCGGCACGCTGTCCCGGTCGACATCCTCTGCGTAGTCGGCGCTCACAACGTCCGGCGGCCATCAGAAGTCTACGGCTTCTTCAAGGAAATCGGCGCTTCCTACGTGTCTTTCCTCCCCCTCGTCGAACGGCGGCCCGGCGAGGCGGCCGGCGTCAGCCCCGAGTCCGTTCCGGCCGAGGCGTGGGGGGATTTCCTCTCGGCGGTTTTCGATGACTGGCTGGCCGGCGACATCGGGCGCATCAAGGTCCAGGTCATCGAGGAGGCGGCCCGGACGGCCTTCGGCCAGGAGCACTCGCTCTGCCTCTTCAGGCCTGTCTGCGGAGACATTCCCGTTCTTGAACGGAATGGGGACGTCTTTTCGTGCGACCACTTCGTGGATGAGGACCATCGTTTGGGCAACATCCGCGAGACGCCGCTCGCCGCGCTGATCGAAAGCCGGGCTCAAAGATCATTCGGACGGGCCAAGCTCGAGAGCCTTCCGCGTGCCTGCCGCGCGTGCGAAGTCTTGGATATGTGCAATGGCGAATGCCCGAAAAACCGCTTTGCCCTTGCCCCGGACGGCGAGCCGGGACTGAACTACCTCTGCCCGGGATACAGGAAATTCTTCAACCGCGTCCGGCCCTTCGTGGCCGAGGTGGCGGCCGCCTGGCGCCGCCAAAACGCTAAGTGTTGAGCTTGTCCTTGAGGAAGGCCACCGTCCTCTTCCAGGCGAGCTCGGCCGCCTCCTTGTTGTAGCGCGGCGAGGTGTCGTTCATGAAGGCGTGCTGGGCGCCCTCGTACATGTAGATCTGGAAGTCAATACCGGCCTTCTTCAGGGCTTCCTCGAATGCGGGAATGCCCGCGTTGATCCTCTCGTCGTCGCCGGCGTAATGGGCGAGCACGGCGGCCTTGATCTTCGGGACGTCCTCCGGCGCTGGCGGCATGCCATAGAAGGGGACCGCCGCCGTCAGGTCCGGGGCGTTGACGGCGACCTGGTTGGTCACGCCCCCTCCCCAGCAGAATCCCAGGCAGGCCACTTTGCCCATCGCCTGCGGCTGAGTCTTGAGGTAGGCGACCGCGGCGACGAAGTTCTTGGTGTTCGCCTCGCGGTCGAGTTTCTGGAAGAGGGGCCGGGCTTCATCCGGGTCCGGCGGCGTCCCGCCCAAGGGCGTCAGGGCGTCAGGCGCGATGGCCTGGAAGCCTTCGAGCGCCACGCGCCGGGCGATGTCCTCGGTGTGCGGGTTGAGACCCCTGTTCTCGTGGATGACGATGACCCCGGCGAGCTTGGCGGCGCCCTTGAGCTTGGCCGAGTAAGCGCGCATCTCGCCCGTCGCGCCCGGGTACTTGATGTATCCCGTCTCGAGCCGGGGGTCGTCCTCCGGGACGACCTGGGCCGAACCGTGGCTTTCGGCGCCGTGCAGCAGGGCGGCCGCGGCGGCGGCGCCGCCCGCGATCAGGGCCAGGTTCTCCAGGAACCCGCGGCGGTCCATGGCGCCGCGGGCGCATCTTTCTAAGCTATTTCGGATCTTAGGGCGTATCATTTCACCTCTCCCGAAACACTGCTTTCTCCAAGAATAAGTCTATCGCATGTTTAGCGCCCCGGCAAGTCAATGGCCAGGAGTTTTTTCTCCGGGGATTTTGACGGCGACGGTCGGGATGAGATCCTGGCGGACTTCGGGTCGCTCGGGGTCTACCAATGGGACTCCGGGGCCTGGTCCTAGGTCAGCGCCAATAACCCGGAGTGAGCGATAAGAAAAAACAGCCCAATCCCGGATAATTCGCGCTGACGCTTGCCTAAATCGCGTTTCTATGTTATTTCTAGCCCTCCGGTCAGGCATCGCCGTCCGCGAAACTGAACGCTTTAACGCCTTGGATGATCGCTCGATGATGGATTTCAAGGCTGGCAAATGGCCGGTAATTCTGCCCAGCGTAATGACGCGAGGGACGGGAAACCTGTTTTTTCGTCGGGACCGTCCCGAAGGCAAAGGAGTGAGCTGATGAAGAAAATAGTCGGATTCGGGTTAGCGGCAGCGGCCGTGCTGCTTCTTTCGAACGGCGCGGCGCAGGTGACCTCCCGCCGGGACGAGCCCGGCGCAAGGACCGCCCGCCGGGAGGATCCCGAGGCGCGGACAGCCGCCGTCATTGCCAATCCTCCGAGCGGTTGGACGACCCCGGTCAACATCTCCAACTCGCCGGCCTGGAGCGGCCTGCCTATGGTCGCCGCCGACAACAACGGAAAGGCATATGTCTGCTGGGAGGAATGGTACGGGAACGTCGGCGCCCCCCGGGCGATGGCCTTCAACACGAATTATTCGGGCGCCTGGGGAACGTTGGACGAAAATTTCCTGGCTTATGTCGCGATCGACGATGTCGGCTACCCGGTGGTCGCCTGCGACCCGGCGGACGGAACAGGCTATCTCGCCTACCACGACGGAGACTTTGCGAACGCCAACATGGAAGTCGTGTTCGTCGAATATACGCAAGGGGCCAAAACCTGGGAAGGCTACGTTTCCTTATCGCCGGGCGCTTCCGATTACGCCAACCTGGCCGTCGATCCCAACAGCCGGGTGGTCTACCTCATGTGGTTCGACGACCTGACCGGCAGGGACATTTTTGAGCTGGGCTATAGATGGCGGGACCCGGCGACAAAAACCTGGAGCAGCGGGTCCATCGTTCCCGTTTTTCTCGGCCGCTCGAAATACTGGCGTGACATGGTCATCGACAAGACCGGGACCGCCCATCTCGTGTTCAACCTCCGCTCGCCGACCGAGGTATTTTATACCAAGAACCCGACGCCCCAGAATGAAAGCACGTGGACCGCGCCGGTATCCGTGTCGGGAAACACGGACCGGGATTGGGCCCAGCCGAGGATAGCGGTGGACAACGCCGGCGACGTCTATGTCGTCTGGTATGCCAACACCGGGGGCTACGAAACCGCCACCGAGGAAGTTTGGTTCCGGAGGACCGTGGGCGGCGTCTGGCAGTCACCGGTCAACCTCTCGAACAGCCCGGGCCGGTCCGAGGGCTGCGTGATCGCCGTCGACCCGGAGTCGAAGGACGTCTATGTCGCCTGGCATGAGCTCACCGAAGCGGCCAGCTGGGAGGTCTACCTGAGGATGTTTACCGACCAGTCCGGCGGCGGCAAAGCTTGGGGTGACATCTATAACATGACGAATGACGCCGCCCATTCGGCCGAACCATCTCTCAGGATGGACCCCCAGAAGGGGCTCCATCTTGTTTACCACGATTATGCCGGGGCCAATCAAGAAATCTTTTACACGCAGAAGCCCGGCATCGGACCTCCGCTGAACATCGCCATTGACTCAACCCTGAACTCCGCGGAAGATCAAAAAACCAACACGCTCACCTGGGCGGCGAACCCCTCGAACGCCAGCCTCAGCATTACGAACTATAAGATCTACCGCAAAAAGGCCGCCGACCCGGACAGCGCCTTCGCCCAGGTGAACCAGGTCTCCGGCACGACGTTCTCTTACGCCGACACGGGCCTTGAATCCGCAGGCCGCTATGCCTATCGGCTCGCCTCCGTCACGAGCGCGGGCGCGGAAGGTCAGAGCGCGACCATTTTGGACAAGCCCGGGGTGTTCGCCCCGACCGGCGTGACCTTGACCACTGCGGCGAACAAGGTCTTGTTCTACGAGATCAAGGACAACACGATCACTTTTGCAGCGCACGGCTTCAACGACCCGGCGGACGTCGCCGGGTATAGCATTTATCGAAAGAAAGCGAAGGACGAAGGAGCCGCCATGGAGCTCGTGGGAAGCACGGGAGCGTCAGTCCTCAGCTACAAGGACGCGCAGATCAAGGGCGGGCAGAAATACGCTTACGCCGTGAAGACGAAGTTCAAGGACGGCCGGGAGGGCAATTTCTCGGCGGTCGTCGTCGAAAAATGAGATGGGAAGGTTGAACATGAAACGCATCTCCGCAGCGCTTGTCGCCGTTCTCGCGATCGCCCTGTCGCTGGCCGCCCAGGCCCCCGCTTCGGGATCGGCCGTCGTCAAGAGCATCGGGTTCGTCAAGTCGGACGCCGGCCTGGAAATCAGCGTCCTCGTCAACGGCGTCTTTGTCCACGAGACCTACGTTCTTTCTTCGCCCGACCGCCTGGTCATCGACGTCTCGCCCGCGGAGCGCATCGAGGCGCTCCCCACCTATGATGTCAATGCCTTTGGCGTCACGGCCGTCCGGACGGGTCAATTCAAGCCCAAAGTCTCCCGGGTGATCCTCGATTTCAGCGGTCCGGTTCCGGAATATGACGTCCAGAAAACCGATAACGGATTGATCGTCAAGATCGCCGCTCCGCCGCCGCCGGCCGAGAAGCCCGCCGCGCCCTCCGCCCCGGTGGAGCCTGTCCAGGAGGAGAAGCCGGTCGGGGAAGCCAAGCCCGCGCCCAAGGTCGAGATCGCGGCGCCGGCGGCCAAGACGGCCGCGCCCCAGGCCAAAATCAAAGAGCCGGCCGGCGGGCCGGTCTTTTACAATACGACGGTCGGCCTCATGGGCGGCTCCTACAAGAACGATTCGGAGAGGTTCGGCGAGGTCTACGGCAGCGGGACTTCCATCCAGTTCGGGCTCAACCTTTCCCGGACCTTGCTTTATGTCAAAGGCTTCCACCTGGACGTTTCGGGCGAGGCCCGCCTGGTCTCCAAATCGGGAAAGGCCACCCTATCGGGGGATGAAGCGAAAATCAGGATCTATCCACTGACCGTGGCCGCGCTGCTGATGTTCGATACGAAGTATATCATTCCCTTTGCCGGCTATGGCCGCGACTGGTTCAATTACAAGGAAACAAGCGCCCTGGCCGATACGTCGGGATCGGCTTCCGGAGACCATTTCCAGGGGGGATTGTTTATCATCATCCCCGGCCTGGAAAACCTCAGGCTCAAGCTCTATTACAAGCACACCAGGGTCACGGCGACGGAAAACGAGATCGAGGTCAAGCTGGGCGGGCCGGAGTTCGGGTTCGGGGTGAGCTACGGATTCAACTTCCTGAACGGAGCCGCCCTCGTCATCCGCTAGTCGCAGGCCCGGATTATCCACGAACAGGATAAAGCGCCGAAGGCGCGAGGGATTAGAAAAGCGCGGGTTAGGAATAAATCGGGCCGGCTGACCGGCGGGCGAGGCGCGGGAATGCTCAGGGCAGCGCCCGTCGGAGGGCCTCGAGTTCCGGCTCGCCCGGGCCGAGGGGCAGGCTGATTTTGCCGCGCGCGACTGCCGACCGGCAGGCCGCCATCATGATCTCGAACCCCCGGAGCGCGGTCTCGCCGTTGCAGGGGTGGACCTTATCCGGATCATCGAGCCAATCCGCGATGTCCTGGATGTAGGGCGGCATGTCGTGGTCGTAGTCCATGCCGCCGGGGCCGGACATGGCGCCGTCGTTTGTCACGGCGCGCCAGCCGCCGCCCTTCCCGCCGCCGCCGGTGAGAACTTCGGCGAAGCCGGCGGTTCCCTGCGCGCCGACCCGGCACTTCCGCCACCAGGCTTCGACCTCGGGGACATCGGGCGCGCCGGCGCCGCACTCGAAAATGCCGCGGACGCCGTTTTTGAACTGGACGAGGGCCGCGATATAGTCGGGCGACGAGTGGACATCGGCGAACTTTTCTTGGCCGGCGGCCTGACCCACCACCCACTCCGCGGGCGCGTAATCGTTGTACCAGCTCGCGTACTCGATCAGGTGGGTCATCATGTGCATCATCCAGCCGGTCGCGTGGCCGTAGACCGTGTGGAGGCGGCCGAGCGCACCGCTCGAGATGATGTCCTTGACCTTCTTGTAGTGATCGCCGTAACGGTGCTGATGGCTGACGACGGACTTGACCCCGGCGCCGCCCAGGAGCTTATACATCTCGAGGGCTTCGTTCATCGACGTGGCGATGGGCTTTTCGTAGGCGATCAGCTTGACTCCGGCGCCGACGCCCGCCCGGATGAGCGGCAGCCGGACGTGGGGCAGCGTGCAGAAGACAAAGACATCGGGACGCGTGTCCGCGAGCAGGCGCGCCGCGTCGAGGCTGCCGTAGCCCACCCCGAATTTCTGCTTCGCCGCGCCGAGTCGGGCCTCGTCGATGTCGCATAGGCCGACGAGTTTGAAGCGGGGGTTTCCGGCCAGGGCCTCGGCGTGGTGGACGCCGCGCTTGCCCAGGCCCGCGACGGCGACGGTGTAGGTTTTCTGTGCCGCACTCATCGGCGGTGCTTCACTGGCTCTTCGGCCAGTCACGGACGACCTGGATCGTGTATTGAATCTCCTCTTCGGTCAGCTCGGGGAACATCGGAAGCGAGATGCACGACGAGGCGTTCTTCTCCGCGTTGACCAGCGGCGGCACGAGGCGCGCGGGCTTACCCCAGGGGAAGCCGTCCTGCTTGTGGATGGCGATGGAGTAATGCGTCTTGGCGTCCACGCCGTTCTTGACGAGATAGTCCAACATCTTGTCGCGGTCGGCCGGATTCCTGGTCTCCATCACATAGAGGTGGAAGACGTGACGGTAACCGGGTCGGACGTGCGGCAGCTCGATGAAGTCCAGGTCCTTGAGGCCCTGGGTGTATTTGCCGGCGATCTCGATCCGCCGGTCGCTCCACTCGCCGATGTGCTTGAGCTTGGCGCTCAGGATGCCGGCGTGAAGGTCGTCGAGGCGGCTGTTGAACCCGGGGCTGTGGACGTCGCGCTTGTTGGAGCCGTGATTGCGAAGCTTTTTGACACAGTCGCTGACGAACTGGTGGTTGGTCCAGATGCCGCCGCCGTCGCCGTAGGTGCCCAGGTTCTTCTGGATGATGAAGCTGATGCAGACGGCGTCGGAGTGCTCGCCGATCCTGAAGCTGTCGCCGCGGGCGTCGATCGCCTGGGCGTTGTCCTCGATGACGAACAGGCCGTATTCGTCGGCGATCGCCCGGATCTCGCGCATCGGGGCGCACTGGCCGTAAAGGTGGACCGGCACGATCGCCCGGGTGCGTTTTGAAATCGCCCGCTTGACGGCCTCGGGGTCGAGGCACTTGGTCTTCGGGTCGCAATCGACGAGCACGGCGGTCGCCCCGGCGATCCAGATGGCCTCGGCCGTGGCGAAGAAGGTGTTGGCGTTCGTGATCAGCTCGTCGCCCGGGCCCAGGCCGAGAGACATGAAGGTAAGCCAGAGAGCGTCGGTCCCGTTCCCGACGCCGACAGCGTATTGAGCTCCCGCGTAGGCGGCGAGCTCCTGCTCGAATTTCTTAAGCATCGGGCCCTGGACATACTGCCCGCTCTGGATGACTTCCGCCATCTTGGCGTCGATCTCACTCTTGATGCTCTCATACTGTCTGACGTGGCCGTAGAATGGCACTTTCATGGCGGTCTCCTCCGTATCATGTGAACCGAGCATTTGGGTCGGAAAACCCGGGAGAGTTGAAATTTTACCACAGGCCGCCGCCGGTCGCAAATCATGGACAAAGAGCTCGGGATGACGCTCTGCGCCGGGCTACAGGCCGAGAACTTGGCGGACGTGGGGAATCTGGCCGGCGCTGCCCAGCTTCACGTTCTTGGCGGCGATGAATTTCGCGTACTCGCCCATGAATACCTTGCCGATCGGACGGAGGTCGAAGTTCTCGGGCTTGTCGCGGAAGGCCTCGCGGTGGACGCGGGTCCAGACCAGGCGGCCGTCGGTGTCGATGTTGATCTTGGTCACGCCCAGTCCGGCCGCGCGCTTGAATTGATTATCATCCACGCCCTTGGCGCCCGCGAGCTTCCCGCCCGCCGCGTTGATCCGGGCCACCTCGTCCTGGGGCACGGAGCTCGAGCCGTGCATCACTAATGGGAACCCGGGCAGCCGCTTCTGGATCTCGACCAGCACGTCGAAATGGAGGCCCTGGGTGCCCGTGAACTTGAAGGCGCCGTGGCTCGTCCCGATGGCGCAGGCCAGCGAGTCGCAGCCGGTGCGCTCGACGAACCGTTTGGCCTGGTCCGGGTCGGTCAGCTTGGCGTTCGATTCCTCGACTTTGACATGCTCTTCCACGCCGCCCAACTGGCCGAGCTCGGCCTCGACGACCAGCCCCTTGGCGTGCGCTGCGTCGACCACGCGCTTGGTGATCTCGACGTTTTTCTCGAAGGGCTCGTGGGAGGCGTCGATCATCACCGAGCTGTAAAACCCGGACTGGATGCAGTCCAGGCAGGTGGCTTCGTCGCCGTGGTCGAGATGCACGGCGAAGATGGCCTCGGGGAAAATCTCGTCCGCGGTGCGGAGAATGGCCTCGAGCATGCGCTTGTCGGTGTAGGAGCGCGCGCCCTTGCTAATTTGGACAATAAACGGCGCCTGGCTCTCCACGTTGCCGCGGAACAGGCCCATGGTCTGTTCCAGGTTGTTGATATTGTAGGCGCCGATGGCGTATTTTCCGTACGCCGCCTCGAAGAGCTTTTTGGTCGTGACGATCATGTTTGAACTCCATGACTATTATAGCTGAGCGAACCGTTTTTTGGCATCGATAAGTTCAGTCAGGCCGGGGTCGGCATCTTTCCAAAGCTCGAGGAATCTCGCATACTCTCCTTTGGCTTCCGGCCTCAGCCCTTTCTGCTCGTACAATCTCGCCAAGCGATAATGATAGACTGGATTATGCATGCGCCGGTCTTGGCTGGCCGGGTCAAAAGTGATGAGTTTTCTATATTCCTCGATGGCCTTATCCAAATGGCCCGCTTTCTGATAGGCCCGCGCCAGGACATCCTGCTCCGAGGGAAAGTTATGCCAAATCAATATACGCGCATAAGCTGGACCGATGAAGGGAGCACGTAGCGCGAAATCCTTTTCTAAGAAGTCAAGAACCTTAGCCGTTCTCCCCTCAGACAGCCATATCTCCGCTTGAAGAATTTTATAGGTCTTCTCCAGCTGCGCGAATATTGGTCCCTTGTCCTTGGGCCTTTCGGAAAAGAGGATCTGGATGGGATCGAGCTTCTGTCTGGCCGATTCGATCCGTCCCCGCTTCCATTCCACAAGCGCCAGCCAAAGATCGTTTTCGGTCACGGCCAGGCGGCCCGCTTGGGGCTGGGCGTCCTGGATATCTTTCTGATATTCCGAAAACACCCTGAGGGCCGCATCATACTCGCCCCCTTCGAAATAAAAATGGGCTTGTACGAGCTTGGCCATGGCCGGCCCGTATTTATCGCCGAGGGATTCCCAGGCTTTCTCCGCCCGCGCCAGTTCCATCCCGGCCTGCTTCCTCTGGCCTAAAGTATGGTGGAAAACCGCTTTCCACCAATAGCCGAGGCTTTGCCAGTTCTTGGACGGACTGGCGAGAATGAATTGGTCCAGCCAGTCTAGGGCCTCGGCGTATTCGCCCTTGACGGCATAGATGTAGGCGATGATGTCTTCCGACCCAAAATCCGGCTTGACCCGGACCGCCTCTTTGTATTGGGCGATGGCCTCGTCGAGCCGGCCGGTGAGGAAGTAGAGGTAGCCAAAGGAATCCAGAGGATTCGCGTCTTCCGGCGCTACGGAAACGGCCCTTTTAAGGTATTCTTCAGCCTTGCCGAGATCCTCCATGCCGATGTACAAATACCCAAGCTGATTCAGGATATAGGCCCACTTGGGATCGAGCTCCAGCGCCTTGTTCGCCTCGGCGACCGCCTCCGGATACATTTTTTTCTGCTGGTAAACCGCAAAAAGTGAACTCCGGACTTCCTTTTCTTTGGGATACTTGGCGGCAATTTCCTGGAGAATGCGGAATTCCTTGTCGGTGTCTTTCTCCACCCGCCTGGCGTAAGCCGCCTCGATGTACAAACGCTCTTTTTCCGGCGCCCTAGTCGAATAAGCCTTGGCTTTCTCCAGAGCCTGGGCCGCCAGCTGAGGGTTGTTGCGATTGATATGAACTCGATAAAGGTGCAGATAGGCCATGGCGAATTGGGGGTCAAGCTCAACGGCTTTTTCCAGGTTCTGGCGGGCATCCTCGTAGTAAAACTTGTCCAAGCTCTCCTTGCCCATGCTGAAGTATTTGTAAGCTTCGAGGGACGAGGTCTGAGACCCAGAAATCTGAACCTCCGCCTCTTCAGCGGCCTTCTTGCTGAGTCCGACTCCCCGTGAGATGTCCCGGCTCAATTGCCCGATCTGCTTGTCCAGGATGGTCTGCGCCCCAGTTCCCCTGGCGGTAGCGCTCTTCAACAATTTCCCGGTTTTGACATCGTAGATCTTGACGTCCGTGGCGAACGTATCACCCGCCTTGACATAGCTTCCCACCACGAGCGCATCGACATTATCCCTCCGGCACAGCTCAAAACCGAGCTCGCTGTCGATGACGTCGACCTGTTCTTTCCCGGCCTGTCGGAGAAGGTCGCGCAAGCGTTCGAAAGTCGTCACATGGAGATATTTCGACTGCTCCAGGCTGGAAATGAGCAGGTTGGGAATGGCGGCCTGAAGATAATCGTAGCTCTTGTCCCCTGTTTGATTTTGGAAGGTAATGACCGCGATGGACCGCTCGACGGCTTGTCCCAGGAAAACGAAGCGCCAGAGGACGAGCCCGAGGCCAATGGCCGCGACGGCCGCGACAACGGGGATGAAGAGCTTTTTCAACCCGAAGGTCACCGTGATCTCATTGGACGTCAGGGATTTTCTCTTGGTTTTCTCTTTATCAGTGCCCGGAATCCCTTTCTCTATGGCCCCGATCTCCGCGCGCAGCTCATCGGCCGTCGGAAACCTTTTCTCCTTGGCTTTTTCCAGGCACTTGAGGATCAGCCGGCTGATCGCCGCGGGGAGCTGAGGGTTCCATTCCCTCGGGTCCCTGGGCTTCTCGCCCTTGTGCTTCATGGCCACGCTGAGCGGAGTCTCTCCTGCAAAAGGAACCCGGCCGGTAACCATTTCGTAG
>Ga0154742_1033_pt4 | contig 15395 bp, 11 predicted proteins | sample Rifle2008BG16ft_FD_105750 | JGI IMG/M metagenome (GOLD analysis project Ga0154742, IMG submission 105750) | Candidatus Aminicenantes bacterium RBG_16_63_16 | reverse complement strand
CCCCTCCGCTACGGGGGTCTTCGGGGCGCCATCCCCATCCGACCCCGCGACGATGATTCCCTCCCGCGATGTATGCAACGCAGTCCGCCTCGCGAGCGTATGACTATTTGACTGAATTCTGACGAGTTGGTATCCTTAACGCAAGCGATTGAGGTCGAGCTTGAAATGAAATGTCCCCGCTGCAAGTTCGATAACCCCGCCGAGACGAACTACTGCGGCAAGTGCGGATTCCCGCTTTTTCGGAAGGGCGAGGAGGCATTCGGCCCGACCCTGACCCTGGAAACGCCTGTCTATTCCCTCGACAGAGGCGGGACCTTTGCCGACCGTTACGAGATCATCGAAGAGGTCGGCAAAGGCGGGATGGGCCGGGTCTACAAGGTCTTCGACAGGAAGATCAAAGAGAATATTGCCCTCAAGCTCCTCAAGCCCGAGATAGCCTCCGACCTGAGGACGATCGAGCGCTTCCGGAACGAGCTCAAGTACGCCCGCAAGATCTCCCACCCTCACGTCTGCCGCATGTATGACATCGGCGAAGTGGGGCAGATGCATTACATCACCATGGAGTACGTGTCCGGCGAGGACCTCAAGAGCTTCATCAGGCGGGCGGGACACCTCACCGAACCCAAGGCGCTCTCGATCGCCGAGCAGATCACCGAGGGGCTGGCCGAGGCCCACCGGCTGGGCGTCATCCATCGCGACCTCAAGCCCCAAAACGTCATGATCGACCGCGATGGAAACGCCAAGGTCATGGATTTCGGCATCGCCCGGTCGCTCCACGCCGCGGGTTTCACGGGCTCGGGAATCATGGTCGGCACGCCCGAGTACATGTCGCCCGAACAGGCCGAGGCGTCCGGCGTCGACCAGCGCTCGGACATCTATTCCCTGGGGATCATCATCTACGAGATGGTCACGGGGAAGGTGCCCTTCTCCGGAGAGACGCCGCTTAGCGTGGCCCTCAAGCAAAAGACCGAGCTGCCGCGCAACCCCCGCGAGCTCAACGCCATGATTTCCGAGGACTTGAGCCGGCTCGTCATGAAATGCTTGGAAAAAGAAAAAGAGAACAGATATCAGACCGCCGCCGAGCTCCATGCCGACCTGGACCGGTTAGAAAGGGGCCTGCCCACGGTCGAGAGAGAAGCGATCAAGAAAAAGCCGGCCGAAGCCGAGGCGAAGCCGGGCAGGTCAAGGCTCAGGAAGCTTTTTATCCCCGCGTTCATCCTGTTTGCGTTCGTCTACGTGGGGGTCAAGGTCAGCCGCCAAAAAAGCCCCCCTTCTTCCGAAGCTCCCTCTCTGAGCAAAGTGGTGGTTTACCCGAAGGAGGGTTCCGGCCCTGAAGGAGACCCGCGCCATTATAAAGTTCCCCCGCCTCCGGCAGCCCCCTCGGCCAGCGCCGAAAAGTCCGTTCCGGAGGCTGTTGCCAAATGGCTCGATAAAATGACGTTGGGAAGCATAACGGGCGGCTCGGGAACCTCCGGGATTGTCAGTCCGATCCTGAGGGGCGCCATAGAGGAGTTGAATCCTCGGGACCTCGATGAAGCCCAAAAGCAGATGGAGCGTATCCGCCGGTTCATCCCCCGGGACAGCCAATACCAGAAGATCTGGGGAGACGCTTACGCGAAAATTCTGGAAAGCCAGCGGCACAAGGAGGCCGGGCAGGCTCAGGAATCGGAGAAGAGCCTGCTTGAGGGCCAGAACCGGATGAGGCAGCTCCTGGATATGGTCGACCAGAAAGAGAAAGCCGACACCGCGAGGGCCGAGATGGACCTGGCGAGGCGAAAGGCCGAAGCGGCCCGTCCTCCCGAAGAACAACCCCTGCTTTTCAGACTGGCCGCCGCCAAAGCGAGCGACGCCGCCGACGCCTACGGCAAGGAAGATTTCGCGGGCGCCATGACCCTCTACAAGATTTTGGCCCGCGTTTTCGATCTGAGCCAGGCCGGCGGAGATGACGCCGCTTCGCTCTCATCGCTCAGGATCTATCTCCACGAGGTCAAAACGGGCGCGACGGCGGCCAACGCCAAGCGGTTGGCGGAGTGGCATTACGAGGAAGCGGTCAAAGAGGAGCTCAACGCCGAGGCGCTCACGCTGAAAAAGGATTACTCCGGCGCCGCCGACGCCTGTCTCCGGGCCGCCTTCCTCTACGAAAAAGCCAGGGAAAAAGCCACATCGGCCGCGGCGAATAAATAGGCGTTCCTCAAGTCACCCCCGGCCATTCCCGTTCTTATGAATCATCTGATACGTCGTTTTTTTTATCTATGACAGCAATGGGCGCAGACGTTTGATTCGTTGCCTCAAAAGTGAGATAAAAACAGCATGAATAAAGAAAGACAACCGAATCCGGAACGCCTTCAAAAAAGGCTGGATATCAAGCTGCCGCTCATCGATTTCTATGACGCCCCCGACCTATCGCTATTCGAACCCCTCGTCGAGCCCGACGCCAGGCGGTGCGTGTTCTGCTTTTATAAGGACTGGCTGGCGCGGAAAACCCTCCACTTGCCCAAGGACCGGTACGGCTGCGGCGGCGCGGCAAGCTCCAGCTATAACTTCCAGGTGCCGGCGACGACAAGATTCGTCCCGGTGATGTGGCCCGCCTTTTCGCCGGCCAGGAAGGCGACGGCCTCGGCGACGTCGGTTTTTTTTCCGAAGAACTCCGGGCCGACTTTCCCGCCCGCGGGCATGATCCCGCCCTCGATGAGGCCGGGAGAGACCATGTTGACGGTGATGCCGGCCTTGGCCTCGGAGGCCGCCGCTGATCGTGTCAGGATCAGGAGCGCGGTCTTGGCGACGGCGTAGGCCGCGATGCCCGTGAACGCCGTGAGCTGCTCGACCCGATGATAACCGATATTGATGATGCGGCCCCAACCCCGCGCCCTCATCCCCGGGAGGGCGGCCTGGCCGCAATGAAAAGCGCTCAAGAACACGCTCCGGTACATGAATTCCCAATCGGCCGTCGTGAGATCCTGCCAGGGCTTGACGATGATCGGGCCAAAATTGTTGACGAGGATATCCAGGCGGCCGAACGCCTTTTCGACCTGCCGGACAAGGCTCCCGGCTTCGCTCTCATTGGTCAGGTCCGCCGGAAAACCGCGCGCGTTTTTCCCCTTCTTCTTGATCTCCACCAGCGCCTCTTCGGCCGCGGTTTCGTTTTCCTTGAAGTGGACGGCGACGCCCGCGAGGTCATCCGCAAGCCGTACGGCGATCTCCCGGCCGATGCCCCGGCTGCTGCCCGTGACCAGTGCGACTCTTCCTTCATCCATCGTCCATCCTCCGTTCACGCGCTTCAAGATACCCGCCGGCCGATGCTCCCGGCTCCCCGGTACGGGGAACGTCCGCAAATCGACTAAAAGCGGGTCCCGGAGCCTGGTATTTATATAAAATCACCGACCTTTTTGGACGATCTTGGCGGGAAGCCCCATCAAGCAAGCCTCCATTCTATTATAAACGAATCCGGCGGCAAACTCATGCCCCCTCCACTTCCCACCCGCCGAGGGCGGGGGAAATTTGGCCGACTCCCAAGAAGATTTAAAAAAATAGGGAGATATGTCTCTCGGCGTCGAAGAGGTCCGCCGCCACGTAGTCGGCGCAACGGAAATCCTGGTCCTTCGAGTGCTCGGTGGGGACGACGATCGTGTAGCAGCCGGCGCGGGCGGCGGCCAGGGCGCCGTTCTCGCAGTCTTCGAGCACGGCGCATTCCTGCGACTCCAGCCCGAGCTTCCGGCAACACGCGAGGTAGATGCCGGGGTCCGGCTTTCCCACCTCCACCTCATCCGATGAAAGCAGCACGGAGAATTTCCTCCGGATTCCCAGGCGGTCGACGACGATATCCATGAATTCCTGCTGCGCCCCCGAACAGACGGCCAGCTTCAGCCGCCCCTCAAAGGCCCGGAGGATATGGAAGAGCCCCGGCATGGGCTCCGCCTCCTCGCTATACTTCTTCCTCATCTCGGCGTCCCGGATGGCCAGCGCCTCCCCCGGCGTGAGCGGCAACCCCAGCTCCTCGACAAAGACGCGTATCCCCTCGGCCGGCTTGAGCCCCATCATTTTCTGCCAGGCCTTCAGGCTGAATTCCTTATGGTAGCGCCGCGCCATGTCCTGCTCGACCTCGAGATACAACCGCTCGCTGTCGACCATCAGGCCATCCATATCGAAGATCAGGCCCTGGAGACGGCGCGATTCGGACGACTTATTCATTGGAAATCAAGAGAGGCGAGCGTCAGGGAAAACCGCCGCCTAGTTCAGCTCGCCGACCGCCTGCTCGACAGCGTCCAGGACCTCGCCGCCCTGGACCACCGCCTTGAGCTTGTTGATGTCGTTATAGAGCGGCCGGTCTTCCTCGAGATGGGCGACGTGCCTACGGATGACGTCGTAGGCGGCCTGGACGCCCTTCCCCGGCTTGAACGGCGCGCGGAAATCGATGGCCTGGGCCCCGGCCATGAGCTCGATGGCCACCACCGCCTGGGCGTTGTCGATGATCTGCTTCGTCTTGAGCGCCGTCGTCCAGCCCATGCTGACGAAGTCCTCCTGGTCGGCGGCCGCCGGGATCGACCCCGTGGCCGCGGGATGGCAGAGGACGCGGTTTTCACAGATGAGCGCGCCCGCCGTGTACTGGGAGAGCATCATGCCCGAGAACATCCCCGCGCCCTTGGTCAGGAACGCCGGGAGGCCGACGCTCAGGTGGGGGTTCATCAGCCGGTTCAGCCGCCGCTCCGAGATCACGGCCACCGTAGTGACCGCCGTCCCCAGGAGCTCGAGCGCCAGCGCCTGCGGCGTCCCCTGGAAGTTCGCGCCCGTCAGGACGAGCTGCTCGTCCGGATAAAAGACGGGATTATCGGCCGCGTTATTGAGCTCGATCTCGATCATCGTGCGGGCCCATTTGAGCGCGTCCCTTGCCGCTCCAACCACTTGCGGCGTGCTCCGGAGGCTGTAGGCGTCCTGGACCTTCTTCTTCCCAAGCTTGGCCAGGAGCTCGCTGCCCTCGGTGATCCTCCGGATGTTCTCGGCGGATTCAATAGCACCGGGATAGCCGCGCACCTTGTGCAGCCGCTCGTCATACGCCGTCATGTTGGCGTTGACGACCTCGAGAGTCATGGCCGCCGCGATCTCGGAGTTCTTGAGCCAGCGGTGGGCGTCGTGGACCTCGAGCGCGCCCAGTCCGGTGATCAAGTTCGACCCGTTGATCATCGCCAAACCATCGCGGGCGTGGAGGACGATCGGCTCGAGCCCGGCCCTCTTCAGGGCCTCGGCCGAGGGCAGCCGCTCGCCTTGATAGAACGACTCCCCTTCTCCCATGACGGCGAGCGCGACCTGGGACATGGGCGAGAGGTCGCCGCAGGCGCCGACCGAGCCCTTCTCGCAGACGACCGGCGTTACGCCGCGGTTGAGCATTTCCTTCATCGTCTCCGTTACCACCAGCCTCAGGCCCGAGTGACCGTGGCAGTGGCAGCTGATCCGGCTGAGCATGGCCGCCCGGACGGTGTCGATGGGAAGAGGCTTCCCGTAGCCCGCGGCGTGGCTATAGATGATATACCGCTGGTATTGCTCGACCTGCTCCTGCGTGAGGACGACCTCGGAGAGCTCTCCGATCCCGGTGTTGACGCCATACATGATCTCGCGCTTCTCGATCTTGTCTTCGAGCAGCGCGCGGCATTTATCGATTCTTTTTTTGGCCTCGGGGTGAAGCTCGATCGGCTCGTTGAGTCTGGCGACCTTGACCACATCCTCAACCTGGAGATGATGACCGTCGACGTTGATGGGCATGGTATTCCTCCTCGAACAAAAGGGGGGTTAAGCATAGTCAACTCGAGGAGGAAAAGCAAGCTTCAGGCTGCCGCGCCCTCCGCCAGGCGCTTAAAGGCAACCCGCTTGGCTATCGAGATATCTGGCCCTGGAAGAAGACAGTGAATGTTGGCTGCCAGAAAAAAGAGAATCCCGCTCCGCTTGGCGGGGAAACGGCCTCAAAACCCTTCCGGCCGGAGCCCCGGGGCCGCGACGGGCCGCGTCTTACCCGACCTGGGTGGTCAGAAAGATCTGGAGGGACATCTGGCCGATCTGGTCCTGGAGCTCCTCGATCTGGTCGATGTGCCCGTCCTCATCCTTGAGAATGCCCTCCAGGATCTCGCGGGTGGCGTAGTCGGCGACATCGCCGGCCAGCTTGATCGCCTTGTTATAGGAGACGATGGCATCCGTCTCGAAGGCGTGGTCGCCGGCCAGCATCTTGGGAATGTCCGCCCCGATCTTGAATTTCCGGTAGACGCTGACGGTGGGGATGCCTTCCAGAAACAGGATCCGGGCAATGAGTTTCTCGGCGTGCTTCATCTCGTCGATCGCCCGCTTCTGGAAACCCTTTCCCAGCTTCTCGTAGCCCCAGTTCTCGGCCATCTCGGCGTGCACCATATACTGATTGACGGCGGTCAGCTCATCGGCCAGGAGCGAATTTAGTGTTTCGAGCAGCTTCGGATTGCCTTTCATTGTTGCCTCCTTTCTGGATTTGATCAAGAACTATGTTATCAGAAAACACGCTCCTTTAAAAGAACGACAAGGACAATGCCGGGCGGCGCGGGGTTGAATTCCCAACGCGCCTGGTGCAGAATAGGTCTTATTTTTTTCTCATTCAGAAGCCCGTGGATATCCATAATCTCGACCGGATTTTCAAGCCGCAGCGGCGCGCTGGAACGGCATGCGCATCGTCGGCCCGAACTGCCTGGGCCTGATTGTCTCTGGCCTCAACCTCAACGCCAGCTTCGCCGCCGCCATGCCTCAAAAGGGACAGATCGCCTTCATCTCTCAATCCGGGGCCCTGTGCACCTCGGTCCTGGACTGGGCGCTCCAGGAAAAGATCGGGTTCTCCTATTTCGTCTCGATCGGCAATACGATCGACGTCGATTTCGCCGACCTGATCGACTACTTCGGCGAGGACCAGCAGACGAAGTCCATCATCCTCTACGTGGAATCCATCGGCCAGGCGCGCAAATTCATGACCGCCACCCGGGCCTTCGCCCGCACCAAGCCGATCATCGCCTACAAGGCCGGCCGGTTCCCCGAATCGGCCGAGGTCGCCGCCTCGCACACCGGGGCCATGGCGGCGGAGGATGCCGTCTACGACGCCGCCTTGCCGGGCCGGGCGGCATCGAGGCCGAGCTTTTCCGCGACCGGGCCCTCGGGTTTCCGCCTCTCAACGAGCGGCTGGCCCGCCGGATGCTCGAATCACTGAGGGTCTGGCCGCTTCTCCAGGGATATCGCGGGGGGGCGGGGGTCCACGTGGACAGCCTCGTCGAGGTATCGCTCGAGATCTAAGTTCCGCTTCCTTGACCTCCTGACGAACGGCAGGTATATAGGGCGCTCATGCTGACCCGTCGGGACCTTCTCCCCAGCATCCTAGCCTTAGGTCTTGGCTTGGCCATAACGGCGCAGGCGGGCGAGGTCAGGGCTGTGCGCACGCAACAAGCCCCCAGGATCGACGGCTCCCTGTCCGATCCGGTCTGGCAATCAGCCGTCCCTTTCAGCGGTTTCCGGCAATTCGAGCCGCGGGCCAACGCCGAGCCAACGGAGCGCACCGAGCTGCGGGTCTTGTACGATGAATCCAGCCTCTACATCGGCGTCATGTGCTTCGACCGGGAGCCCCGACGGATCGCGGCCAACACGATGGCCCACGACAGCGCCGGCGGTTCCGGGGGCGGCCGCTACGGGTACCATCACGAGGGCGGCCAGAGCTCGACCGACGACCTGGTCCGCGTCCTCATCGACCCATTCCAGGATAAGCGGACGGCTTATATCTTCTATGTCAACGCGCTCGGCGCGAGGAGCGAGGGCTTGGTTTACGGCGGCCAGCCCAGCCTCAACTGGGACGGCATCTGGGAAGCGGCAAGCCGGGTCCTGGATACGGGATGGAGCGCCGAGCTTCGGATCCCTTTCAAGACGATTTCCTTCAAGCCCGGCCTTTCCGTCTGGGGCATCAACGTCGGGCGCGTCATCCCCCGCAAGCTGGAAACCGCCCGTCTCTCCGGGACCAACCGGGACTCCAACTTCAATAATCCCATGGAGGCGGCTGCTCTCTCGGGGATAGCCGGCATCCGGCAGGGAAAGGGCATCACCTTCCGGCCTTATGGGCTGGCGAGCTCGGTCAACTCGCCGAACGCATCCGGCGCCGGCCCCAGCCGCGTCAATGACCTCGACGGCGGGTTCGATCTTTACAGGAACTTCACGCCCAACCTGGTCGGCGTCCTCAGCTACAACATGGATTTCGCCGAAACCGAGGTCGACGAACGCCAGATCAACCTGACCCGCTTCCCCCTCTTTTTTCCCGAAAAGCGGATGTTCTTTCTCGAGGGCTCGGAGAACTTCAACTTCAGCTCGAGCATCAGCTTCATCCCGTTTTTCAGCCGCCGGCTCGGCCTGTTCGAGGGCGAACAGATTCCGGTCAGGTTCGGCGTCAAGCTCTACGGCAAGATCGGCAGCACGAATATCTCGGCCCTGGATATCCAGACCGGCGATTACCCGGGGCTCCCCGGCACCAACATGTTCGCCGCCCGTTTGACCCAGAATATTTTCTCCGAAAGCAAGGTCGGCTGGATCTTCACCAACGGCAGCCCGACGGGCGAGCGGAACACGCTGGCCGCCGTCGACCTCAATTATTCGACATCCCGGTTCATGGGGAACAAAAACCTGATGCTCGCCGCCTGGTCGGCCTACAATTGGAATAATAAGCCGGGGCGGCACCGGGGGTTCGGGTTCAGAGGCAACTACCCCAACGATCTCTGGAATGTCGAATCGACCTATGCCTACTACGGCGAGGCCTTGGATCCCGGGCTCGGGTTCATGCTGCGGCCCAGCATCCAGACATTCTTCGTCCGCCTGGCCTACCAGCCGCGGCCGCAGCGCGGCTTCCTGGATAACCTCGTCCGGCAGTTCTTTTTCCAGACGAGCTTCGACTATTACTGGGACCTCTCCGGACGGCTGGAAACGCGGCGCGTCAGCCTGACGCCGCTCAGCTTCCAGACCGAAAGCGGCGAGCGGCTGGAGTTCCAGGTCGAGCCCAACCGCGACGTCCTCCCCTACGACTTCGAGGTCGCTCCCGGAGTCATCATCCCGCAAGCGGCTTATAACTTCACCAGCTATCGCACGTCTCTCAACACGGCTTCCCATCGCCCGGTGATCATCGAGGCCGCCTACAGTTTCGGCCGGTTCTATTCGGGCCGCCTGAATGAAACGACGCTCGGGCTGACGGCCAAGCTGGGCGGACACCTCAACCTGTCGTTAAAAGCCGATAAGGTCAGGGGAAACCTGCCCGAGGGCCGGTTCAACGAGAACATCTACGAGGTCAAGGCCGATATCTTCATTTCGCCCGACCTCGGACTGATGAACTACATCCAGTACGACGACATCTCGAGAAAACTGGGCTGGAACGCGCGGTTACGATGGCAGCTCTCGCCCGGAAACGATATCTACCTCGTTTACAACAAGAACTGGGAGAGGCGTTTCGACCCGACGTCCCGTTTTTTCTCGCTCGAGGACCGGGGCGTCATAAAGATCACGCTCTCGATCCGGCCGTAACTTGAGCTGACGCCGGATAAGAATATGGGTAGGCCGCAGTCGGCAGCTTGCTAGGATTGCTCGTCGGGGCCGGGCTCGTCGTCGGCAGCCCCGGCAGCAGCAGCTTCGGTCAAACCCAGTATAGACTGCGCCTGAGGACCGGGGAGCTCCTGCACGTCCCTGAGCTTTCGTTCGAGGACCCGGCCACGCCTCTTGGCGTTGTCGATTTCGTTCGTGGCTTCCTGGAGTTTCTTGTGGATCTTGTCCATGACGGCGCCGAACTTCTCGAACTCCGTCTTGACGGCGCCCAGCACGTTCCAGACCTCGCTCGACCGTTTCTGAATGGCCAGGGTCTTGAAGCCCATCTGGAGGCTGTTGAGGAGCGCCGCAAAAGTCGTCGGGCCCGCTACCGCTACCCGGTATTCCCGCTGCAACACGTCGGTCAGCCCGGGCCGGCGCAGGACCTCGGCGTAGAGACCCTCGGTCGGCAGAAAGAGGATGCCAAAATCCGTGGTGTTCGGCGGATCGAGATACTTAATCTTAATGTCTTTCGCCTCGAGCTTGATCCGGCTCTCGAGGCTCCGGGTCGCCTCCTCGACCGCCGCCGGGTCTCCTCTCTCCGATGCCTCGATCAAGCGTTCATAGTCCTCTTTCGGGAACTTGGCGTCGATCGGGAGCCAGACGCACTTGGACTCGTCCTCGTCCCCTCCCGGAAGCTTGATGGCAAACTCGACGCGCTCGGCGCTCCCGGCCTTGGTCGCGACATTTTTATCGTACTGGTCGGGCGAAAGGACTTGCTCCAAAAGATTCCCCAGCTGGACTTCCCCCCATGTGCCGCGGGCCTTGACGTTGGTGAGGACCCTTTTGAGGTCGCCGACGCCGCTGGCCAGGTTCTGCATCTCGCCCAAACCCTTGTGGACCTGTTCGAGGCGTTCGCTGACCATCCGGAAGGACTCCCCCAGTCGCTTTTCCAGCGTCCCCTGGAGTTTCTCGTCCACGGTCTTCCGCATCTCCTCAAGGCGGCCGGCGTTGTCCGTCTGGATCCTTTCCAGGCGGTGTTCGACGGCCGTCTTGAGCTCTCCGATCTTATCTTCGTTGCTTTTAGTAAGCGTCTGGAGCTTCTCCGAGAAGCTTTCGAGCTGTTGCTGTTCGAGTCCGATGAGCTGGGTAAGCTGCGCCAGGACGGAATCATTAAATCCCTTGAAGGTGGAGGAGACTTCTTCACGAAGCGAGCGGGCTTGGGAGCCGGCCTCTTCCCGGCTCCTGGCCGCCTCTTCCCGGAAGTCCCGGCCCGTCCGCTCTTGTCCCCTTTCAATGGACTCAACGCGGCTCTGGATGGGCGACAAATCGACCGCCGGGCGGCGGCGGACAACCGCCACGAGGAGGACGACCGCAGCCAGAAAGACAAACGCCAGCGCGACTAAGAGGATTCCCGTGATCTCCATGAATCGGCCTCCCGAGCGTTCATCGCCGGTTCCGCGCCTGGACAAGCCGAATGCCCGGCCGGACTTCCGGTCGGTTTATCCGGCGCGCTGGGTTCCAGTATATCACAGCGAGCAGCCGCAACGGGAGGACGGGCGGGTTAGCCCGACGCAAAGCGGCCCCCGATCTGATGTGCAAGATTAACAAAGGAACCCAGGGCGGCGGTTTCCCCGGGCAGGAACGCGATGGCTCGGCCCGCGCCGATCACCCGGTTCGTCTGAACGGAAAAATCAATCAGGATTGAGTGGGCTGATCTGGTACCAGACGCCGCCGTACCATCCCCAGAGGCCGAGCGGCCCGAAATCGACGAGGAGCTCATTGGACCCGTTGCCGTCGGCATCTCCCGACTGGACGTTCTCGGCGTTGGCCATGGTCACGAGGTTCCAGCCGAACTCGTCGCCCAGCCACAACCCGACCGAGCCGAAATCGACAACCGATTCATCGCGGCCGTCGCCGTCCACGTCCGCGCCGATCACGCGCTCCGGATTATAGGTGCTCAGGTTGTACCAACCGTTGTTGATCCAGATGAACAGCCCCCAGGTGCCGAAATCCCCCAGGAGCTCCATCGTCCCGTTGCCGTCGGCATCAGCCAGGACAAGGCCTTCGGCGTCGGCGGGGCTCAGCCTGATCCACGTTCCGCTGTTCATGACCCAGACTCCGGTCCCGCCGAAATCCCCGATGAGCTCATCCCCTCCCGACCCGTCCATGTCTCCGGACAACAGGGAATCCGGGCTGACGCCGCTCAGCTGTGTCCAGGCCCCGGAGTTCCAGAGCCACACCCCGAGCGTGCCGAACCCGGCCGCCAGCTCGTCGGTGCCGTCATTGTCGACATCGCCCGCGGCCAGCCCATTGGGATTCACGCCGGACACTTGGGTCCAGCCGGCTCCGTCCCAGAGCCACAGGCCGGCCGTGCCGAAGTCGACGACGAGCTCGTCGCCCGCCGCGCCATTAAGGCTTCCGGCGATGAAGGAGTCGGGGTTCAGGGGGCTGATCATATGCCAAGTCCCGCCGACCATGATCCACAGCCCGGAGGACCCGAAATCCGCCGCCAGCTCGTCCGTGCCGTCCCCGGTCATGTCGATGGCCAGGAGGGCTTGCGGATTGCTCGCCGACAGCTGGCTCCAGCCGCTGTCGTTGGCCAGCCAGAGGCCGGAGGAACCGAAATCGACGGCGACCTCGTCCAGCGTGTCTCCGTCAAAGTCCCCGATGGCATGCAAGGAGGATTCCGTCGGCGCCACGTACTGAGTTTTTACGCCGATATAAATATCCGGGGGGTTGCCGGTGTCCCAGGCATAATAAACCTTGTCCTGCGATAATGTGATGGCCACGTCCGGCAGGTCGCACGAGCCGGACCCCGGCACCGCGGCTTCGCCGCTCCAGACGCCCCCCTTGCGTTCGCTGGTGTAAACCCGGCCCATGTCCCATTTCCAGACGGCATAGAGGTTATTGCCCCTGAGACCGAGCGAGGGATAGTGGACTCCGCCCCGGCTGCCGATGTCCACAGGGGCGCTGAACCTGGCGGCCGTCCCAGAGACGTAGCGGACGCTCCGCGTCGCGTCTGAAAAATATGGCGTATAAATAATATGAGCGACATCGGCGGCATCGACCTTGATGGCCGGATGTTCTTCAGAATCGACGGAGGTGGTCACCCTCTTGAGGGCGGCCCAGGCCGCTCCGAATGTCCTGGCGCGTACCGAGTAGGCCATATGATAGGCATAGCCGCTGGAGCCATCCATCCAGACGCAATAGACGAGGTTCGAGCCCGCCGCGATTTCCGGAAACTTGGCCCGGACGCCGTACGTGCTCAACGTGGCGACACCCTCCCAGACGCCGCCGACCCGGGCCCGCACGTGGACGAGTCCGGGGCCGGCTTCGTACCAGCAGACGAAGATGTTGCCCTGGGCGTCGACCGCGATCCGGGCACTGTCAACCTCCCCGGAAGCCGAGCCGACCAGGAGCGGCGCGCTCCAGGTCCCGCCCGAGAGGGTTCTCAGCTTGATTGTCGGGCCATCGACATAGACCGCATGAACGTTCCCGGAAGGATCGGAATCGATGCCGACCACGTACCATTCGCCGCTAAAGCAAAGGCCTGAGTTGCTGAGGTTGACGGGAGCGCTCCAGGTCTGGGTCAGGACGTTATATTTCGAATAGAAGGCGTCACCCGAAGCCGGGTAACCGCCGTTCATCGTATAGAATTCGGCCCACACAACATGGACGTTCCCGGCCGGGTCGACCGTCAGCCTCGGGCAGGTCGAAAACCAGGGGGAGTTCGAAATATTGGTTTGAGCCGCAGCCAGCCCTGCGAGGCCAAGCAGGCCGAGGCCAACGGCAGCCAGGAGTCGGCGGTTATTTGAAAATAAAATCATCCTTCTCCTCCCGCATGAGATGCGCAGCGATCGCCCCGGCGATAGCTACCGCTCATATGATTATCGCGGATAAAGGGAGGGTCAATCACCCTTTGCGGTGATTTCATGGATGAATTCTGACCCGCAGTCTCGCGGAAGGCTCCGTGAGATTTGCCGCCGCTGAATCGTCGCCTGCTTTCCAAGGTCTGCCGTTTCATCGGACTGACTCTCAAAGGGCAGGGACGATACCAGAGGGGAAACCGGATGTCAACAAAAAAAGATAATCTCCGCCCTATTTGGCCAGGAATAGTCTTGTCCGGCAGGACTGTCGACCGTTGGATTGCTTTCTGGGCCAAGGATACATTGCCAGGAGGGGGAGAATTCTCCGGTTGGCATGATTCTTGTTATAATAGATTTGTGAGGAGGGCTTAACATGTTCGGAAGATCTATCACCCTGGTCAGGCTTTTCGGTTTTGAGGTCAAGATCGATTTGTCCTGGCTGATCCTAGGCCTTCTCATCGCCTGGACGCTCGCCCAAGGGTCGTTTCCCAATTCCTACGGGGGGCTGGAGCCGGCTGTCTACTGGGCAATGGGAGTGGCCGCGGCCATCGGGTTGCTCATCTCCATAGTCTTTCACGAGCTCTGGCATTCCCTGATCGCCAGGAAATTCGGGCTGCCCATGAAGGGCATCACGCTCTTTATTTTCGGGGGGGTGGCCGAGATGACCGAGGAGCCGCCCAGCCCCAAGGCGGAGTTCTTCATGGCCGCCGCCGGGCCGATCTCGAGCATCGTGCTCGGAGCCGCGCTGGTCGGCGTTTCCGCATTCGCCCGGAGCAGCGGCTGGCCCAAGCCGGTCATCGGCGTGTCCAACTACCTGGGATTCCTGAACCTGATGCTGGCCGGGTTCAACCTGATCCCGGCTTTTCCGCTGGATGGCGGGCGGGTCCTCAGGGCCGTTCTCTGGGGCTGGAAGGACAACCTCCGCTGGGCCACCCGGGTCGCCTCGAGCATCGGCTCGGGCTTCGGCATGATCCTGGTTTTGATCGGGGCCGTCCAGTTCGTGTTCGGAAATCTCGTGGGGGGGATCTGGCTCTTCCTCATCGGCATGTTCTTGCGCGGGGCCTCGAGGTCGGCGCTCACCCAACTCACCATCCAGCAGGCCCTCCGGGGCGAGCGCGTCAGCAAGTACATGAAAAACGACCCCGTCACCGTCCCGGCTGAGATCTCCGTCCGGGAGTTCGTCGACGACTATATCCTTAAGCATCACTTCAAGATGTTCCCCGTGGTCGACGGCGGCCGGCTGGCCGGCTGCGCGACTCTCAATCAGGTCCGGGGAGTCCCCAGGGACGAATGGGGCCGCCGCACGGTCGCCGACCTAGCGCGGGCCTGCTCGATAGAAAACACGATTGCCGCCGACGACCAGGTCCTGAACGCCCTCAGCCTGATGAGCCGGACCAACGCCAGCCGGCTGATCGTGGTCGATGGCGAACGGCTGGTGGGCGTGATCACGCTCAAAGACATCATGAAGGTTCTCTCGCTCAAGGCGGACCTGGAGGACGAGGCTTGAGCCGGACGGCCAGATCGCCTATTCTTTAAACCGACGCGTGAATTTTCCTTGGGAGGTGAACCGTGAATCCTCTCGTCAGATGCCGGGTCTGCGGCTTTGTGACCGCCGAGAAAAAGCTCGGGGACAAGTGCCCGGCTTGCGGCGCCCCCCGCGCCGTCTTCGAAGCCCACACCGACCGGGTTTCAGAGAGACGGCGGAAGCTCCTCAACCTCCACCTCCATCTCATGCTCGTCCATTTTCCGCAGGCTTTTTCCGTGTCGGTCCTGGTCCTCGTGTTCGCCCCGCTCATCTTCAGGGGAAAAGCGGAAGAGCTCCTGTTCGCGACATTAAAGATCCTGGCCCTGGCTTTGCCTGCCGCGGCCGCGGCCGCGTTGGGAGCCGGCGTTTTCGACGGCCGGACCCGATTCAAGAGCATCCGGCGCTCGCCGATTCTCAAGCGCAAGCTTGTTTTCGCCGCGCTCCTTTTCCTCTCCTCG
>Ga0154742_1110_pt6 | contig 15452 bp, 14 predicted proteins | sample Rifle2008BG16ft_FD_105750 | JGI IMG/M metagenome (GOLD analysis project Ga0154742, IMG submission 105750) | Candidatus Aminicenantes bacterium RBG_16_63_16 | reverse complement strand
TTCATCCAGAAATCGTAGGCGGTGAAGTCGTAGATCCAAGGGTTGATGAGGAGGACGTTCTTGGAGGACGCCATGCTGTTCGCGGCCGCCGGGAAACGGGAGATGGTGCGGAAGGAGGGACTCGAACCCTCAAGGCCTTACGGCCATAAACTCCTGAGGCTTACGCGTCTGCCAATTCCGCCACTTCCGCACTCGGAGAGCCCTTATTATAGCCGTTTCTCCGCCGCGGGTAAATACCGCCGATGGCCGGCGTGGCTATTGACAAATAGTGTCCCGGACACTATTGTGTAGACCTTGGCGAACCCCCTCATCAATCGTTTCCCTCGTCACCGTAAAACCCGCGCGCAATCTCTTTAGGAGGATCCATGAAATTCCAAGACCGCACTCAGATCGAGGCGCTCACCAAGTTCAACAGCCAGGGCAAGCTCGTGACCTCGTTCTACCTGGACACGGACAAGGGCCGGCTGAACAGGAAGGAGATCCAACTCTCCTTGAAGAACCTCCTCAGCGGCGCCAAGGCACAGGTCGAGGCCATGAACGCCGGCCGGGAGAAGACCGAGTCTCTCGAACGCGACCTCGCCCTTATCGGCGACCACTGCGCCCAGACGATCGCCGCCGGCAACGCCGACGGCCTGGCCGTTTTTTCATGCAGCCGCGGGAAATTCTGGCAGACCCTGGAGCTGCCGCACGGTCCCCGCAATAGGGTCATCATCGACGCCAACTTCTATGTCCGGCCGCTCGCCGCGATCCTGGACAAGTACAGCTCCATCTGCGTCCAGCTCATCAGCCGCCGGGAGGCCCGCTGGTACAGCGTTTCAATGGGAGAGATCAAGCTTCTGGACGAACTCCAGAGCGACGTCCCGAGCCGAGTCCGCGAGGGCGGGTTCGAGGGCAACGAGTCGAAGAAAATCGAGCGGCACCTCGACGCCCGGCTCCAGGACCACTTCAAGAAAACGGCCAAAAGAGCCTTCGACCTCAGCAAAAAGCACCCCTTCGAATGGCTGTTCATTGGCTGCGAGGACAACCACCACGTCGATTTCGAGGCCCACCTCCACAGCTATCTCCGCGAAAAGATCAAGGCCCACATTAGGTCGCGCCTGAACGATTCTCCCGCCAAGGTCCTCCAGGAGGCCCTAGGCGTCGAGGCCCGGCTCAAGAAGGCCGAGGAGGAGGAGACCGTCCAGAAGCTCGTCGGCGAGCTCGAGCGCGGCGGCCTGGCGGCCTCGGGTCTTCGCGACACCGTCCACCGCCTGAACCAGTTCGAGGTCCAATCCCTCGTCGTCACCCACAACTTCTCCAAGCCGGGGAGGATCTGTCCGACGCACAAGATCCTCTACCTGGACGAGCTCAAATGCCCCATCTGCGATAAAAAGACGGACATCGTCCAGGACATCGTCGACGAGGCCATCGAGACCGTTTTCAGGCGGAACGGGTCCGTCAAGCACATCACGCCACCCTCGAAGCTCGACCACTACGGCCAAATCGGGGCGTTCCTCAAGTATAAAGCCTGAAGCCCCGGACTCGAATCCGCGCCCTAGGCGGCTACGGCCTTCTTCTCCTTGAAGCGGATCTTGTTGACCAGGCTGTAGACCACCGGGATGATGAACAGGGTCAGGAAGGTCGTCGCGGTCAGGCCGAAGGCGATGGCGACCCCCATCGGAGCCCTGAATTCGGAGCCCGAGGACGTGGAGAAGGCCATGGGCAGGGTGCCCAGGATGGTCGTCAGGGCGGTCAGCAGGACGGCCCGCAGGCGCGTCGTCGCCCCCCGGAGGATGGCCTCCCGCTTGTCGATCCCCCTTTTAATGAGCTGGTTGATGTAGTCGATCATGACGATGCCGTTGTTGACGGCGATCCCCGCGAGCAATATGACCCCGATCATGGCCGGCAGGTTGACCGACCGGCCCGTGACCAGCAGGCCGAGGATGACCCCGACGATGCCCAGGGGCACGGTGAACATGATGATGAAGGGGTGGACGAAGTGCTCGAACTGGGAGGCCATGACCATGTAGACGAGGAGAAGGGCCAGGGCGAAGGCGCCGGCCAGGATGAGGAAGGCGTCCTGCATCTGCTTATAGGCGCCGCCGTACTCGAGGAAATATCCCGGCGGCAGGCTCTTCTCGAAGCCGGCCAACCGGCCCTTGACCTCCCTGACGACGCCGCCGAGGTCGCGACCGACGATGTTGGCCGTGACGGAGACGCGTCGGGCCTGGTTTTCGCGATTGATCATGATCGGCCCCTCGCCGGTCGTGATGTCGGCCACCTGCTCGAGGTAGACGGTCTGGTTCGCCGACGTCCGGAGGGGTATGCCGCGGACTTTGTCGAGGCTGTCGCGGTATTTTTCCTTGAACCGCAGCCGGACGTCGATCTCGTCGCTTCCCTCGCGGTAGCGCGTGGCCACCTTGCCGAGGGTGGCCGTCTGGACGGTGTTGGCCACCTGGTAGACCGAAAGGCCGAGCCGGTAGGCCTTTTCCCGGTCGATGTGGATCTGGACCTCGGGCTTGCCGGAAGCGAGGGTGTGGGTGACGTCGCGGATCCCTTCGACGCCCGAGATGAGCTGGACGATCTGGTCCGCCAGGCCCTTGAGCGCAGGTAGGTCCTTGCCGAAGAGCTTGATATCGACCGGCGTCGACGCTCCGCCGAGGAGCATCTGGCTCATGTCGAGGGCCTCGAACTTGACGTCGCGGAGGTTGGGAAGCTTGCCCCGGATCTGCTCCACGAGCTCCTTGTCGGAGTACTTCCGTTTTTCGCGTTTGACCAGGCCCACCCAGAGCAGCCCCTCGTGGGTGCCGGCGTTGGAAAAGCCGGAAGCGGCGTCTCCGGCGTCCTGCTCGACCTGGGAGCCGACCTGGGCGGAGATCATCGTGATCTCGGGCATGGCGAACATGACGTCCTCGGCCATGGCCACGACACGATTGGTCTCCTCGATGGCCGTGCCGACGGGCATGCGGACCTTGAGCATGATCATGTCCTGGTCCTGGGCGGGCATGAACTCCGTTCCGAGGAAGGGGATGATCGCGAGCGAGGCGAGGAGCGCGAGAAGCGCGCCGCCGATAACCCAGCGCCGGTTATTAAGGGCCGCGTTGAGCTGCTTTCTATAGAACGCTTTGGCCTTGGCGAACTGGCGTTCCTCGGGCGCCTTAGCGATCGATTTGAGGCTTTTTTTCGAGCGGAAGAGTAGCGACGTGGACAGGGGCACGACGGTCAGGGCAACGAAGAGGGAGGCGATGAGCGAGAAGGCGATGGACAGGCCGAGAGCCTGGGTCATCTTGCCCGTGATGCCCGAGGCGAAAACCATCGGGAAGAAAACGGCGATCGTCGTCAGCGTCGAAGCCGTGATGGCCATACCGACCTCGCTCGCGCCCCGGATCGAGGCCTCGTCGGCCGCCTCCCCCTCCTCAAGATGGCGGTAGACGTTCTCGATGACGACGATGGAGTTGTCGACGAGCATGCCGATGCCCAAGGCCAGGCCGCCGAGGGTCAGGAGGTTCAGGGTGTAGCCGGCGGCGTAGAGGGCGATGAAGGTGGTGATGATGGACAGGGGGATGGCCAGTCCGATGATCATGGTCGGCCGCCAGTTGCGGAGGAAGAGGAAGATCAGGACGATGGCCAGCAGGCCGCCCACCCAGGCGTTCTGGACCGTGTTTTTCGTCACCCGCTCGATCATGTCGGACTGGTCCATGGCGACGTGGAAGACGGGATTGCCGGGAATCGTGCCCTTCATGGCCAAGATCTCCCTCTTGACCGCGGCGCCGGCGATTTGGGTGTTGGCGCCGGACCTCTTGCTGATGATGAGGTAGGCGCCATTCTGCCGCTGGATGCGGGCGAAGTAACGCATCTCCTTGAGCGTGTCCTTGACCTCGGCGATGTCGGCGACGTAGACGGGCTCGCCCTTGGCGGTCACTCCGACGACCGTCCGGCGGATATCATCGAGGCCCTTGAACTCGCCCATGGTCCGGACGAGGATGTCGGAATGCCGCTCGATGATATTCCCGGCCGGCAGGTTGAGGTTCTCGGTGCGCAGGGCCATCATGACTTGGTCGAGGGTCAAGCCACGGCTTTCGAGGGAAGCCTTGTCGACGTCGACCAGGATCTCCCGCTCGTCCATGGAGAAGACGCGAGCCGAGGCCACGCCGTCGATCCGCTCGAGGCGCGGGGCGACTTCGTCCTCGATGACTTTCTTGAGCTCCATGGCCGGGATGTCGCCCGTGATCCCGTAGAAGATGACGGGGAACTGGCTGAAGCTGAACTTCAAGACCAGGGGATCATTCGCTTCCTCGGGCAGGTACTGCTCGGAGAGGCCGATCTGGTCGCGGACGTCCTGGGCGGCGAAGTCGAGGTTCGTCCCCCATTCGAACTCGATGCTGATGACCGAGACGCCCTCCGAGGTCTGGGAGGTGACCTTCTTGACCCGGTTGACGGAGCTGACGACCTGCTCGAGGGGCCGGGTGAGGACGCTTTCGATGTCCGCGGACGAGGCGCCCGGGTAGGTCGTGATGACGGACACGGTCGGGAACTCCAGGTCGGGGAAGAAGTCGAGCCCCAGCCGGGTGAACGAAATAGCGCCCAGGACGACCAGGATCATGGCCATCATGGACGCGGTGACTTTGCGCTTGACCGAAAATTCCGGGAGTTTCATTTCGTCACCTCTTCGAGGACCTGGACGGCCGCCCCCTCCTCGAGCCCGAAGTTGCCCTCGACGACGACCAGGGCGCCCTCGGAGAGGCCTTCGAGGACTTCGACCATGGTCGTGTTCTGGAGGCCAAGGGCGACGTTCTTCTTCACGGCTTTTCCGCCCTCGACGATGAAGACATAGGTGTTCTCGAGGATCGCCTTCTGGGGGACGACCAGGGCGTTCTCATGGGATTGGACCTCGAAGACGAGGTCGCCGAACGTGCCCGGCCTCAGGGCCGAGTCGGCGTTTTCAAAGACGGCTTCGACGCCGAACTTCTTGCTCAGCGAGTCGGCGGTCAGGTTGACGACACGGACGGCGCCGCGGAAATCGCGGCCGGGGAAGGAGCCGACCCGGAGGACGGCCTCCTGGCCCTTTTGAATCCGGCCGATGTCCTGGGGCGAGACGTCCACGGCGACTTTGATCCGGGAATAGTCCATCAGGGTCAGCACGCCGCCCGCCCCTGCGCCGAATCCGCCCATCATGGGGTTGATGACGTCCCCGACCTCGGCGTTCCTGGAGGCGACGACGCCCGCGATCGGCGCTTTCATGATGGAAACGTCGAGGGCGTGCCGGGCCAGGTTGAGGCCGGCCCGGGCCTGCTCGAGCTGGGCGGCGGCCGCGTCGTATGCGAGCTGGATCTTCTCGCGCTGCATCTCGGAGACGGCGTTTTCCTTGATCAGGCGGTCCATGCGTTCCTTGTTGCGGAGGGCGTCGGCGTAGCTGGCCTCGGCCACGGCCACGCCGGCCTCGGCCTGCTTGAGCTGGAGGCGGATGGATTCGGTCTCGAGTTCGGCCAGGAGCTGGCCCTGGGCCACGCGGTCCCCTTCCTGGACGTGGATCCCGGCGATCTTACCCCCGACTTCCGGGGTGATATTGATCTTCGTCCACGCCTCGAGCGTGCCGGTGTAGGTGATCTTCTCCGTAATCCGCTCCCGCCGGACCTTGAAGACCTTGACCGGCGTCGCGCCGAAGGTTTCAGCCGCGGCGGCCCCTTGCTTTTTCGGCTTCGAGCAGGAGACGGCGGTGAAGAGCGCGGCCGCTCCGAGTAATCCGACGACGAGTTGGCGATGGGTGTTCGACTTTTTCATGGGTTCCTCCGTTAATTCGAACGGCTCTCCGACCGGTTCCTGCCGACCGCCTTTTCAAGCTGGGCTTGGGAGATGACGCAGTCATAGAGCGCTTGGGAATAATTGGTCCGGGCCTGGCTCAAGGCCACCTGGGCCGTCGAAACGTCCAGGTTGGTGGCCAGCCCTTCCGCGTAGTTCAATTCGGCGATGCGGACGGCCTCGCGGGCCTGATCGACGTTCTTTTCCTGGGAGAGCAGGGTCTCGCGGGCCTGGGTGTAGTTCAGGACCGCCTGCCGGACCTCGAAGGCGATCATGTCCGAGAGCCCCTTGCGGGTCCACTCGAGCTCGCGGATCACGGCCTTGGACTGGCCGATCCGGGCCCGGGATTCAAACCCGTTGAAGAGGGGCACGGTAAGCGAGAGGTTGATCGCGTAGAAATTCTGCCAGGCGCCTTTCCGGAAATTCAGCCCGTCCGCCCAGAAACTGTAGGCGCCTCCGACGGCCAGCGTCGGCAGGGCGGAGCCGCGGGCGATCTTCAGCATTTCCCCGGCCATCCGGCGCTGATAATCGATCTGACGGAGTTCGGGCCTCTGGCCGAGGGCCTGCTCGATCGCGCCGCCGGTCTCGGTATCGAGGGGCGGGGCCGCCAGCTCCCCCTTGACCGCGATGGGCGCGTCGAGGTCGAGGCCCACGACGGTTTTGAGCCCGAGCTCGGCCACGTCGACGTTGTTCCTGGCCCTGATCGCCTGGGGCTGGAGGTTGGCTACCTGGACATCCGACCGGAGAAGATCGAACCTCGAGGCCATCCCGACCTCGTAAAGATTCTTGACGTTCACCCGGAATTTTTCGGCCAGGTCCAGGGCTTCCTGGGCCGCAGCAGAGAACTCCCGGGCCAGAAGGTATCCATAGAACGACCTTTTTACGTTGAAGATCGTTTCCTGTTCGGATAGGCGGACCGTCTCCCGGCTGGCCTGAAGGTTGTAATTGGCCTGCTTGTAGCCGGCTACGAGGCGGCCGCCGGCGAACAGGGGCAACGAAAATGCGAGGGACATCTGGTAGTTCTTGGTGAAGTCGATGGAGATCCGCTGGGGCGGCTCGCCGGGGATGAAGGACGGGAATTCCAGGACGAAGAGCTTTTCGTCCAGAGTGTCCTGGCCCTGGGCGTTCAGCGTCGGCAGGAACCTCGACACGGACTCCCGGACAAGGAAACGCGCCTGCGCTTCTTTCTCCTGGCTGGCCATGAAAAGGGGATTCTGCCGGAGGGCCATGGCGATGGCTTCATCCAGGGTTATGGTCAGGACAGGCTTGGCCTCCTGGGCCGCGAACATGACAGGCCCGGCAGCGGCGATTCCTAAGACAAGCAACACGGCGGTTGTCTTCTTCATGTCAATTCTCCTTCGCGGGTCGTTCGGGGTTCCTGATGCCATCGAGGATGAAACGCGTCAGGCCGTCGGCGGCGCCGGCGCTGACTGCCACATCGCCCAGCCAGAAGCGGTTATGGGCGTGTCCCTCGAGGACGGCCTCGATGAAGGCCACGGCGGCCAAGGCGTCCATGTGGCGGAATTCTCCCGAGGCCATTCCTTCCTTGAGGAGATGGACACCCATCGCGGTGACCTCGCGCCTTTTTTGCCTGAGAAGACCGATCATTTTCCGGTCCGCCGACGTCTCCGAACCGGCTTTTCCGGGCGAGGCGACAAAAATGCGCATGATCTTCAGCATCGAGTTGTCCATCCAGAGAACCCGCGTGATGTTTTCTTTGTCCGCGTGGTATTCGAGGATCATGCGGACGGATCGCCGGAGCTTTTCGCCGGCCGTCCCGGGTCCGACCAGAATCTCGGCCATCCGGTTCCGGATCTCGTCGAAATAGTGGCCCATGATCTCGAAAAGGAGGACCCCCTTGCCGGGGAAATACTTGTAGAGGGTGGCCTTGGAAAACTGGGCCTCCCGGGCGACGTCGTCCATCCTCATCGCGCTGTAGCCCTTACGGAGGATGACCCGCTCCGCGGCATGAAGGATGGTCTCCCGGTATCCTTCGCGGCGATGCTGTTCCCGTTCCTGACGAAGGTCGCTCGTTTTCATTCTAAGAAACCTTTCATTTTGTTTAATGAACTGATGAGTTCATATCATGAACCGATAAGTTCATTCACGATACGCCCCCGGCCGCGGTTTGTCAAGCCCCCGGAACCCTTGTATAATAGGGCTATCTCGTGGAGATACGTCGAAGGATGGAGAAAGGATTCGCCCGGCGCGCTCTCGGCCCTCTCGCTGGGGTCCTCCTCGCGCTCGCCCTGGCGGCGGCTCTATCCTTTTCCCGGCCATCCCCCGGCCCGTCGTGGTGGGAGGTCAGCCTGTCCATAACCGTGAAGGGCGGCTATATCATCGAGGGCGCCGGGACGCCGCTTCGCGGTGAATTCAATTGCTGCGCCCTGTGGACGGGGACCCTCGAGCTGGACGAGAACGACTTCCTTCTCTATCACTTCAAAACGGAGGTCCTGGAGTGGCGGCTTGCGGAGAAATCCGGCTTGCCGAAGGGAGAGAGCGTGCTCCTGGCTCAAAAGACTTCCGAAACGCCTCACCTCCGTCTGAATTATGTCTTGCGGGAGGGTTCGGACCTCAGGTTCGACTACGAGTTCAGGGAGATCTCCATCCCCCTCCACGCCTCTCCGGTGAAAGCGAACCTCGAATTTCCCCGTTCGTCGGGGCACGTGGCTCTTTCACCGGGCTCGAGCTACGGGAGCGGCGTCGGCCGCGGCTCGAACCAGGTCGTCATCCGAGGATCCGACCTCGAGCGCCGCGCCGTCGAACGGACGTTCTCCTGGGAATGGCAACGCGAGAAGCGCATCGCCGGGGATTCCGGGACCTTCCTGGTGACCCAACACCACACAGCGGAAGCAGTCGTCGCCCTCGTCGCCCACTAATCCCGGGCCGTCAGGCGCGGGGGTGGAACTGGTCGTAAACCCGGCGGAGCCGTTCCCGGCTGACGTGGGTGTAGATCTGGGTCGTCGTGATCTGGCTGTGGCCGAGCATGAGCTGGACCGACCTCAGGTCCGCCCCCCGTTCGAGCAGGTGGGTGGCGAATGAATGGCGGAGGATATGAGGGCTGATCTTGGCGGTGAGGCCGGCCTCACAGGCGTGCTGGCGGATGAGCTTCCACAGGCCCTGGCGAGTGAAGGGCTTGCCCCGTCGCGACAGGAAGAGCTCGTCACGCTCCCCAAAAACGACGAGCGGCCGAACCTCGGCCAGGTACCGCCCGACGGCGCCGCAGGCCGAGCGGCCGAGCGGAACGATCCTCTCCTTGCCCCCCTTGCCGCGGCAGATGAGGAACCCGTCCTCGAGGTTGACCTCCGCGAGCTTCAGGGAGGCGAGCTCGGAGACGCGCAGCCCGGAACCGTAGAGGACCTCGAGCATGGCCCTGTCCCTCACGCCCCGGGGTTTCTTGTCGTCAGGAGCCCGCAGCAATTCCTCGACTTCCTTGACCGTCAGGAACTTGGGCAGGGAACGCCAGGTCGAGGGCGTGGTCAGCTGGGACGAGGGGTCCTTCTTGACGAAGCCGCTCAGGACGAGGAACTTGAAAAAGGTGCGGAGAGCGGAGATGAGACGGGCCAGAGATCTGGCCGAAAGTCCGGCCCGGCTTTCCCTGTGGATGAACCGGACGATGGTCTCCTCAGGCACGCGGTTCCACACGAGCTTGCCGGCCTTGACAAAACCCAGGAACTTGCGGATGTCGCGGGCATAGGACAGGATTGTGTTCCGGGCCAGGCCCTTCTCGACGGCCAGATACTCGAGGAAAAGGCGAAGGGCGTCCTCGGGAAAAGAGGAGGGGGGCTTCATGTCATGAAGGGGTTGGAGTTCCTCTCCTGCTCGACCGTCGTCCACGGCCCGTGTCCGGGCAGGACGATCGTTTCCTCGGGCAAGGTAAGGATCCTCTCCCGGATCGACCGCTCGAGGTCCTTCCAGGAGCCGCCCGGGAGGTCGGTCCGGCCGACGCCGCCGCAGAAGAGCGTGTCCCCGGAGAACAGGACCCCGCCGGCCACGAAGCCGATGCTCCCGGGCGTGTGTCCGGGGATGTGAATGACCCGGAGCGTGGCCCGGCCGACGGCGATCTCGTCGCCTTCCTGGATGAGGCGGTCGGGCGGGGGGGAATTCCTAGCCCCGAGGAGCAGGCTGAGCTCGATGTAGTCGGAAACTTGAAGCATCCCGGTGTCGGCGGGGTGCATGGCGAGGGGGACGGCATATTTGCGGACGATGTCGCTGTTGGCGCCGATGTGGTCGACGTGACCGTGGGTGTTGAGGACGACCACGGGTTTGAGCTCAAGGTCGGCGACGGAGGCGATGATCTTCTCGTGGTCCGCGCCTGGGTCGATGACGGCGCAGGCCCGCGTCTCCTCGCAGTAGACGAGATAGCAGTTGGTTTCGAGGGCGCCGACGATGACCAGCTCGTACTTCATTCCTGACCCTCACCCCATCTTAATGCGAAAGCTCGATGAGAGTCAACCGGGGTGGGACCCAGCGGATTATCATTCCCACGATGTAGGCCGCCGGCCGTTTTGGCAATGGTGGGGACCATATACACCGGGTACGTGTCCCCGTTCTTTTATAGGAACCCCCCTGCTCGACGTAGTTTCGTACCGGCCAACCCTCGGCCCTTGCTAATTCGGATTTTCCGGACAGGTCAGGAGTGATATAATTAGTAACATGGATGTGTTCATCACCCCGGAAGCCCGGCGCGAGATCGAAGCCTTGGGAGTCCTCCGCCCGCGGCCCTCGGCCTGGGGTTTTCTCATCGGTCACAAGCGGGGCTTCCGATTCATCATCGAGAAAGTCTTCCTGGCAGGGAGCGGGCGGGCCCTGCCGTCGGAACGGCTGCTCGCCGGACTTGATGGGATCTGGCCGGGAGGGATCATCGGCCTCTTCGCCGTCCGATCCGGCGCCGCTTTCAAGAAGGCCGTCCTCGGCCCGGCCTGGTACGGGAAGCTCGTCCTCGACCTCGGCTTGAGCGCTCGGAAGCAATCGATCCGCCCGTTCGTCGTCGAGTTCGGCCGGAAGTTTTCCCTCGTCCGGATCCCCCTGGCGGCGGCCGTGAGAGCGAAGACCGATGGGCGGTAATCCCCTGATCCCCGACGAGGAACGCGTCTGTCTCGAGCTGGCCCGCCGGGCCATCGCCCACTATTTCAAGACCGGCGGCCATCTCCGCACTCCTATCAAGACGGGCACGCTCAAGGAGAAACGCGGGGCGTTCGTCACCCTGACCGTGGACGGGGAACTGCGCGGCTGCATCGGCTATCCTCTCCCCGTCAAGCTGCTCGACGAGACCATCATCAAAATGGCCGTCGCCGCCGCTAGCCATGACACCCGCTTCGCGCCGCTCCTCCCCGAAGAGATGGACAGGCTGCGAATCGAGATTTCCGTCCTGGGCCTGCCGGAGCCCGTCACCTCCCCGATGGACGTCGAAGTCGGCCGTCACGGGATCATCGTTTCCAAGGGTTCCAACAGGGGCCTGCTGCTGCCGCAGGTCCCCGTCGAACACGCCTGGGACAGGGAAACCTACCTCCGCCACGGCTGTTTAAAGGCCGGATTGGGCCCCGATGAATGGAGGAAGGGGGCAAAGATCGAAGTCTTCACCGCCCAGGTCTTTTCCGAATAAAAGGCCGCGCGTTCGCGCTATTTCTTCCTGGCCTTGAGCTTATCGAGTTCGGCGTTGGCCTCGATTTTCAGGACGTCGTCCTTCGAGGTCGTCTTGGGCAGGTCGATGCACTTCTGGAAGGCCTCGGCCGCCAGGTCGAATTTCTTGAGGGCGACCAGCGTCCGTCCCAGCTCGAGGTAGTGGTTGGCGTACTCGGAGTGAAGCTCAATCGCCTTCCGGAGATTCTTCTCCGACTCCGCGTAGGAGCCCTTAGGGATGGAGCCGTAAATGATGCTGCCGAAGAAGCGCTTGGCTCCGCCGATCTCGTCCATCCGCCTATGCCAGCGGCCGAGGGCGTGGTAGGCGAGGTGGTTGGCCGGGTCGAGCTCGATGGCCTTGTCGATCTCCGCGCGGACGGCCTTGGAAGCCTCGATCTGCTCTTTCTTCCCTAGAAGCAGGAGCCGCTTGCCGTTGGAGGCCGCGAGCTGGAAATGCCCCCAGGTGTCGTTAGAGTTGGCGGCGACGGCCTTCTTGGCGAGCGCGGTGGCCTCCGTGTACATCTTCATTTGACGGTCCTTGATGTCCTTGTCGGCCGCCGGGATGACGTCGGCGATGTCGACCATGGCCCGCGATGCCTTCCAGAGAGCTTCGTAGTTCGCGGGCTCGAGTTTCAAGGCCTCGGAGTAATTCGCGAGGGCCTTCTGGTCGTCGAATTGGGCGTAGGCCTGGTCGCCGGCCTGGATGTGCTCCCCGGCCGTCTGGGCGAAGCCCATGACGGACAAGGCGGTCACCAGGGCGATAAAGACGAGACTTTTCTTCATTTTTCCCTCCATGCCCCTTAACCTTTTACCCATTTCCGCAAAAAAGTCAAGTTGGGTCTCCCCTTTACAGGCTCGGGGCCGGGCTTCCCACCGGCTTTGCAGTGCCGGTGCTGGCAACCGGCAGCACTGCCACCGGCTTGGCAGTGCCGGTGCTGGAGACCGGCAAGGGCGGTGGCAAGGCCGGGGCGCTCCGCTCCGTCCTAGATTCGCCGGCGACGCAGCCGCTCGACGAGAAGACCGGCGAGGAAGCCCGCGGCGCCGAGGCCGACCCCCAGCGGAAGCGACCAGGGCCAGGGAGGGATGGAGACGAGTCCGAGGCCCGCCTCCTCGAGAAAGCAGACGACCGCGTAACCGCCGCCGCAGGCGAGGCTCAGAAGACCCGCCCAGGGGGCTTTCTTTTTCAGATAAAGAGCGGCGAGACCCGGGATAAGGAGCCCTTCGGCCATGACCTTGGAAGCGAGGCCGAGCGTCTTGAGGATGTCGTTGAATCGTGTGGCGACGAGAAACGCCGCGAGGGCCAGAGCCACTGTCGAGACACGGGCCAGGAATAGAGGGCGGTTTCCGGGGCCGGGACCCGCCGTCCGGCCGAGGAGGTCCCGGGTCAGGGTGAACGCACCGGCATTGAGGGCCGCGTCCATCGTCGACAGGATCGCCGCCAGGACCGTAACGAAAAGCAGGCCCCCCAGGAAGGAACCGGATTCGCCGGATATGAACGCCGTGACTAGCGGGACGCCGCTCTTGCCACCCGGAAAAAGGGGCAGGAAGAGCATGCCGGCCGCGACGATGCCGGTGTAAAAAACGGCCAGAAGAAGGGCGGCCCCGAGAAGCCCTCGCCGGGCCGTTCCTTCGCTGCGGGCGGCCTGCATCCTCTGCCAGGCGATGGGAGAGATGGTCCAGGCCAGGACGAAAGACAGGGCCACGAGGATGTTGCGGTCCGCATGGGCAAAAATATCGAAATAGGAGCCCTTCCCGAGCTGCCCGGCGGAGGAACGGACCGCCCCCCAGGAGGTCCGCGAAGCGAGAGCGGCGATCATCCCCGTGACCCCGGCGACGAGGAGGACGACCTGGACGACGTGGGTCCTGGAGACGGAGATGAGGCCGCCGGCCGCGGAGTAGACGAGGACGATGCCGGCCGCGATCGCCAGGCTCGGGATCGGGGAGGTGCCGAGGAAGGACCCCAGGAAGGACCCGGCGGCGACCATTTGCGACGCCGCGAGAACCGTCATGTACCAGACGATCAGGACGCTCGTCAGGAACCTGGCGACCTTTCCGTACTGGCTTTCCATGAGGTCCGAAAGGGTCGAACCCGCCACTGCCCTGACCGGCCTGGCCAGGGCCAGGAGGAGGAGAAGGGTGGCGACGGCCGGAATCCCGATTATCCAGATGGCGCTAAAACCGTCCCTGAAGGCTTCGTCCGTGGAAACGAGGAGCGAGGCCGCCCCGATCCATGAGGCGCAGAGAGAAAAGGCTACGCGAAGGGAGCCGAGCCGGCGGGAGGCCAGGAAAAAAGAGTCCAGCCCTTCGAGCCGCCGGGGGAAGCGTAGGCCCGCGGCCCAGAGGACGGCCGCGTAGGCGAAAACGGCCAGGACGAATCCCGTCTTCATGCGTTTGGAGTATATACCATTTTACGTCGGCCGCAGAGGGCCCTCGGACCCAAAATTAGCGGCCGCCTTCAGGCATCCCCCCTATACGCTTTTTCCATAGGCCAAGAGGGGAAACGCCCTCAGGCAACGGTATGATATAATAGCCCGCATGAGGCGATTATTTACCCTCGTCCTGGCCCTCGCTGCGCTTGCGGCCGCCGCTTTCCCGGTGACTCCCGAGGAGGCCGTCGCCAATTTGGAAAGGGCGCTCAAGACCGCCGGGACCCTCCAGGCCAAGTTTGAACAGCTTCATTATTCCATGTCGGTGTCGGCCCCTCTCCGGGAAAAAGGGGAACTCTTCCTCCAGAAGCCCGACCGCATGCGCTGGGAATACCGGAACCCCCAGGACAAGGTCTTTCTCTACAAGGATGGCATCCTCGAGATGTACATCGCCGAGGAAAAGCAGCTGACCCGGAGCCGCGTCTCCAAGGAAGCCCTGGAGTCGGATATTTTCGGCATCTTTCTTGGCGTGATGTCCTTCCGGGACGCCTATATCGTCGAAGACAGCCCTTTCCCGACGGACGCGAGCCGCGTCAGGCAGGTCAAGCTGACGCCCCGGACCGAGGGGGACTACTCCCATATCCTCCTCGAAATCGACGAGCGCACCTGGCTCCTGCGCCGGGCCATTTTCCTCGAGTGGGCAGGCAACAAGCGGGAATTCATCTTCAGCCAAGTCCGGACCGGAGTCCGGCTCCCCCCAAAAACCTTCGACCTCAAGGTCCCCCCGGACTGTGAGATCATCGACGACGGGGAGACCGTCCGGCGCTAAACCTTTCGGCCCCGGGTCCGTATGAATGCCCGAGGGCGGGATGTCCTCGATGACCGAAGACAGCACACTCGTAGCCCAAGCCCTTAAAGGAGACCGGAAAGCGTTCGAAATGATCGTCCGCAAGTACGAGCAGCCCCTGACGAACTACCTGGGCCGCATGACCGGGGAGCGCGAGGCAGCGCTCGATTTCACCCAAGAGGTTTTCATCAAGGTCTACTGCTCGCTCGGGTCCTTCCGCCCCGCCTACAAATTCAGCACCTGGCTCTTCAAGATCGCCTCAAACCACCTCATCGACCACTGGAGGAAGAAGAAGCTCCCGACGCTCTCTCTCGACCAGCCCGTCGACGGCGATGAAGGGTCGCTCACGCCCCAGGTCCCGGACCCGGGGCCGTCGGTCGCCCGGAAGTTCGAGCTGGCCGAGATCCGGCAGAAGATCGAGCGGGCCCTGGGATCCATCCCGGAGGCCTTCCGGGAGCTGTTCGTCCTGAGGCACGTCAACGAGTTCTCCTACGAAGAGATCGCAGACATCAAGAGCCTGCCCGTGGGGACGGTCAAGAACCGCGTGTTCCAGGCCAAAGAGATGCTCAGAAAAAGGCTGGAGGGGTCGTGAGGAACTGCCCAGGCGCCGGGACGCTCTACCTCTATCTCGAGGGAGAGCTCGGTCCGTTCGAGCGCCGCGGGCTCGAAGCCCACCTCGAAGGCTGTCTGGCCTGCCGCGAGGCCCTGGCCGAAAGACGCCTCCTCCACGAGGCCTTCACCAGCTTGCCGCCGCTGGAGGTCCCACCGGATTTCGCCCTGTCGGTCATGGACAGACTGCCCGAGCCCGCGGAGGCCAGATCCCGCTGGCTTGCTCCCCT